>OCTX012286550.1_pt1 | contig 30423 bp, 15 predicted proteins | sample 1539691 | NCBI WGS metagenome assembly OCTX01 (sample SAMN02144231, study PRJEB22623) | gut metagenome | biome: sheep rumen | host: Ovis aries | place: New Zealand
GAGCCGGGGCTTTGTTGTGTGCCCATCCGTCATCGATTGTGTTGGCTCTGATTATCTTTTTCCAAAAAAAATTTTTTTGCAAAAATAACGTCACAACGTCACTTTTGTTCTTAATCGACTTAAAATCAGAGTGTTAGGAGGTGACGTTATGGGTGACGTTAGTCATCCAAACGTCACTTTTTGGCAAAATCAGCCGTATTTTACAATAAAATTATACAGTCGGAGCCGTTGAAGCAAAAGTGTTTCACTACTGTTTCCAAAATTGAAACAAACTGTTTCTCCAGTAGAAACTAATTGTTTCTCTTATGGAAACAAATAGTTTCTATTTTTGAAACAGTAAGGAACTGTCTTATTATCAGCAGGTTAGACTAAAACAGAGGGGTAAAAGGGGGTGCTACACCCCCCAAAAGTGACGTTTCAAACCAAACGTCACCCTATAACGTCACCACCTAACCTGTTGTGTATCAGTATGGTAGATCCAAAAGTGACGTTGTGACGTTATTTTTCAAAATTTTTTTCTGAAAACTATTTTTGACCTTCACAACCCGGCGGATTTTGTTGTGAATTATCATTCTTATTCGAGAGTCCATTATTCCAATTCGTTTCCACGCAGCAACGAAGGCGGCCGGTCCTCACGGACTGGTCGCCTTAGGATATACACGGCCTGGCTGACATTGTTAATAAGTAAAAGGTTAAAATAGTCTGGTTCCTTTTTTGATTTATGTCAATTTGTGTCAACTGTCCCTTTAGGTTTCCTATTGCTCAATATCCCAGCATTGCCGCTGGTGTAATCCCCAAGGTGGCACAAAGCAAACGGGGCGAAGACTGTCAGAAGGCGCAGCCGATGGCGACGGCGGCCCGGGTGTGGTTGCGGCCGTTGGAGAAGTCGGTGGTCTCGTTGGCCTTGCGGTGGGTCAAACTGATGGAGGCGAAGGTCTTCAGGCTGGTGCCGGGGAAGACGAAGGCATACTTCACGCTGCCGCCGAGGGCAAACTGCGCTGCCGTCAGATATTGGTACTCGCGAAGAAGGTATGCCTCCATCGATGCGGGAGCCGTCTGTTTGTCGCTGGGTGTCTGGAACGTCAGGTCGTCACAGGGCGAGCCGTTGCCTTTCTGAAAGGAGCCGTGCAGGCTGACGGTCCATACGCCCTTGTCGGTCAGTATGTTGCGGCACACCTCGGCCTTTCCCTCCGTGTAGCGCAGATGTTGCCGGCGGTAGTAGGGGAAGCCGTAGGCCGTCTGTTGGCGGTCGAAGCGGTAGACGGTGGTCCTGATGGTCCACGTGGGCAGAGCCTCGTGGATGCCGAGGTCGAGCGTATAGGCCAACTGGTAGTTGGTCCACTGCTTGTCGGCCGTCTTCACCGGTGTGTAGTATTCGTAGTAGGTGGCGCTGCTCGCATTCTGCAGTTCACGATAGGTGTTGGCGTTGTTCTCCAGTTGCTCGTAGTCCATGCTGAAGTCGAGCCGGTGTCTCGTTGCTGGTGACGGGGCATAGGCCACTTGAGCGTGGAGGTTGTGGCGGTCGGTGTGGTGGTCGGTATAGGTGATGGTGTAGGGTGACTTGCGGCCGTAGTAGCCCCGGCCGTGGCTATAGGCATAGTCGGCAAAGATGGTCACCTGCGACAGTTTCACCATGGCCTGTGCGCCGCCGCCATTGTAGTTGGTCACCAGCGGCATCTCACGGCTTTTGTCCGTGTAGCCCTCTTGTCCGAACTGCTCCACGTGGCCGGTGAAGTTGGCGTAGGCCACCAGTGTCTTGTAGACCTTGTCGCTGGTGCCATAGGTGCCGAAGGTGATGCTCTCCGTGTTGCGGTGGTACAGGTAGTTGGCACCGATGGAAAAGCCATCGGTCACAGTATAGGTGAGGCCTGCGGAGAGTTGCAGGTCCATCAGTTTGTTCTGGTGGCGCAGGTCCTTGTATTTGGCATAGTTGGCAGCGGTGTAGTCGATTTTCATGCCGACGGAGAAGCCGTCGGCCACTGTGGTGGCGCAGGCCCCAGCGAGGTGGTAGGTGTCGCGGTGCTTGGTGCCTTGGTTTGTGAGCGAGTCTTCCACCAGGTCGAAGGGTTTGCGGTCGGGATGTATGAAGGCGGAGCCCGCCATATGGCGTCCGGAGAAGTTGTCGTAGGCGATGCTGCCGAAGAATACTGTGCGCTTGTTGTAGCGGAAGAAGGCCTCGACGCCGGCGTCGAACTGTGTGACATCGTCCGAGCCGTCGTAGTTGGTGAATCCGCCCCTTTCGCCCGATAGCGAGAGTTCGGCCTGTGCCATGTTGCGATGGGCGAAGCGCGTCAGTGCTGCAGCGTTAGGGGAGGTGAGCCACGGGTCGCTGTGCTTGACGAAGGAGTAGTCGTGTAGCAGGAGGGAGTTCGTGCCGACGGAGGAGCCGTCGGCCACTGTGGGGTGGTCAATTTTCGTGCCGACGGAGGAGCCGTCGGCCACTGTGGTGGCGCAGGCGTGGTATGCCAGCATAGAAGAGAAGAGGAGGGAGGTTAGTCTTTGAGTGAGCATTGTTGGCGTTGATGAAAGTCGTTGGATGAATTGTTGGTGTCTTGGTAGACGATGTGTGCCCCCTGCTTGAGGCTGGCTTCGGCGTCGATGCCGCTAGGGTCGGCGTCGTAGCCATAGACGAGTCGTCCCTCGTTCTCGGGCAGGGCTTCGGTGGCCGTCTTGTCGACGTTGCGGTAGAGCGAGTGGCCGTGCTGGTTGGTGAGGCTGACCGATCCGGCATCGACGGTTGGTGAGAGTCGTTTGAGGTTGCTGGTGGTGTGGGCGGCCGAGAACACCTCGATGCCGTCGAGTATCCAGTCGACGGGCACGCGTGCAGCCTTGTTGATGTCGGTCTGGGCTGCACCGGGGGTATAGACCATATTGCTGACGTTGGTGGCAAACTCGCGTGGTGTGACCTCCTGTGTCCGGAAGAGAAACATGGCCGGTGAGGTGACGCTGAGTGCCCAGGCATTGGCGATGCCCATCTTGACGGCCTTCAGATAATGGGCCGTAGGTATGACGTCGGCGGGTGTGGGGTAGTAACTGGTGTTGGTATAGCCGGCCTCGGGGTCGAACATACAGTAATAGTCGGCGTTGGCATAGTTGACCGACTGCGGGTAGGTCAGTGTGTTGTCGATGGCCCCATGCACATTGACCACCACCTGGGAGTAGGGAGCGATGGTGAGTGTCGATGGAAAGAACCAGATGCCGTCGAGGGCTGGGATGTAGCCTTGCGCCTCGTAGAGGAGTTTGCCGTCAGGGCCGTACCATGTGTTGTTGGCCTGACTGTTGTAGGGGGCAGCCATTGCCACGCAGAGGTTGTCGAGACTGAGCGTGGTGCTTGAGTTGTTGTAGAGGATGAAACACTTGTCGGCCTGGAAGTTCTTGCCGTCGTCTTTGAGCACGCCGCCGTTGTAGAGTTCCTTGATGACCAGCGGACTGATGCGCGAAGCCTGTAGCGTGAGGGAGACGGTCTGTGCCTGCTCGCGGAGGACGATCTGCCCCGATGTGGCGTTGAGGATGAGCAGGCTGTTGGTGCCCAGTTGGTGTGTCGTCGACGCACTGGCTTCGTAGATGCCGGGTGTCACGTTGAAGGTGGCGATGCCCCGGGCATCGGTGGAGTCGACGAAGATGGCTTCTCGGCCGATGCTCTTCAGTTCCACCCTGATGTTCTCCTTGCTGCCTTCCGTCCCTTCGGGGAAGGTGAGGGCAACGGCTACGGTGGTGGTGCCGACCTGCTCGTCGTAGTCGGAGCAGGCAGAGAGGGTGAAGAGGAGGACGAGGATGGTCAGGTGAATGGAAGTTGCTGAGGTACAGCAACAGACGGGTCGTTTTTTCATATCTTTAGTCTGAGTGAGAGTCCGTAATAATAACTGGGCACGTAACTGCTGCCGAAGAGCGACGTGTCGAGATCCGTCTGCGAGGAGTGCACGCGCCGCATGGTGTTGAAGAAGTTGTTGGCATAGAACGACAGCGCGATGTGGTCGCCTATTTCCTTCGTCACGCTAAGGTTGGCCGAGTAGTAGGCCGACAGGCGGTTGGGGTTCATGGTGTAGGCATAGTTGGAGCGCACCACCAGTTTCGCCAAGTCGCTGTAGAGTGCGGGGTCGTTGTCCTTAGCCCAGAGGAAGCGTTCGGCGAAGGGGATCAACTCCGTTGGGTTGTCCCATGTGGTGTAGTAGTCAGGATAGACGGCGATATACTTGTCGGTGGCAGAGCCGTCGTAAGGCAGTCCTACGAAACTGTTGCTCTCGTTGAGCATATAGCCTCGGGAGCCGTTGCTGAACTCGCTGAGCGAGCGTCGGTAGTTGTAGAGCGTGCTCTCAAACCGTAGCGACACGATGAGGCGTATCTTAGGGATGTGCGTCGTGACGGTGATGTTCTGGTTCAGTTGCTTCGACAGAGCCCCGTTGGCGATGGCCGCATCGGCACTGTAGCCCGTGCCCGTCACGTTGGAGCCGCGGTAATAGCCCACATACTGGTAGAGGCTGCCGTCGCTCTGGTAGGAATTGACGCCGAGGGGGATGTCGGCGAAGAGCACCTCGTCAATACCTTTATAATAATAGTAGTTGCCGTCCAGTCGGATGGTGGTGCGCAGCGGCTTGATCTGTGCGAAGTCGACGGTCCACTCCAGTCCGTAGCGGCTGACGGGCGCATCGGCGTTGACATAGGTCGTGGCGGTGGCAAAGGTGCGGCGGTTAGAACCGTCGAGCGTCATAGCCGGTACGGCCCCCGTGGCATCGCTCATGGTGACGACCCCCGTCAGTCGGTCGATGGTGAACTGACGGTTCTCGGCTGCGATGGCGTCGTAGTTGGCCGTTGGCGTGTAGCGATACTGGAAAGGGGTGAATTCCGTCTTCGACATATAGGAGCGGTTAGTGCTGTGATAGAAGCCAGAGACGGCGATGTGCGTGCCCTTGATGTCCATGCTGAAGCCCAGGTCTGTCTGGTTGGTGTACTGCCAGCGCAGGTCGGGATTGTAGAGTGGCCGTTGTGGTGTGGTGTGGTAGGCGCGGTAGGAGCGGTTGTTTGCGTCGCTCGTTGCAGCGAACACCTCGCGGTCGGTATAGGATGGGGCGGGGTAGAGCACCTGGAACGAGGGCAACTTGACGCTTTTGCCCCATCCGGCGTGCATCTCCAGACTGCCGATGAAGCGTTTGCGCTGGTTGCGCCAGAAGACGTAGCGTCCGTTGAAGCGTGGCGAGAGGCTGCCGACGGTGCCATAGTCGGAGCCGCTGATCATGGTGATGTCGTCGCGCAGCCCGGCTGTCAGTTCCAGTGTAGCGCGTTTCGTGGTGGGAATGATGACCTTCTCCTCGGCGTAGAGCCCCAGGTTGTGCATGGTGGGCAACCGGTCGAGGCGGTATTCGCGCCAGGTGGGAGCCGTGGCCATGTCGTCGTAGTAAGTGCCTCGGCCCCGGTTGCTGCTGCCGGTGTACTGGATGCCGACCGTGAAACGGTTGGCCACAGTGGCGAAGCGGTGGTTCCAGTCGGCCTTCGCCTTGAGTGCCCAGTTCAGCGGTTTCGAGTCGTTGAATCCCGTTACATACCAGTAGCCGGTGGGGCTGAGCGTGACGGGCCCCTCGCCTGCCATGAAGTAGCCCTCGTCGGTGGTGTGCAGGTAGGGCAGCGTAGAGGCACTGCTAGTGTATGTGTAAGTCTCCGCCTTGCGGTCGCTGTAGGCGATGGCAGCGTTCAGTTGCACGTTGGTGATCCACTTCTTGTTGAGCAGCCACTGCAGGTCGAAGTTGGCCCGCAGTGCGTTGTCGCGGGTCTTGTGGTAGTCGTCCTTCGTCTCGTCGGGGTCGGCCTCCGAGTTGTAGCCGCCCAGGTTGCCGGTCAGTCCGATGTTCAAAGTCAGCGGTGTGCTCTCTTGCATGAAGACGTTCATATAGTGCAGACTCACGATGTTGCGCTGGTAGGCCGTATGTGGCGATGCCGAATTAGTGAACGAGCGTGCGTGCTCCAGCGAGGCATTCAGTATGCCCGAACGGCGGCCGAGGTCGAAACCCTTGTTGACGGCCACCTGGCGTGTGTGCTGGTTGAGGCTTCCTTCGATGATGAATGGCGACTTGCCCTTGCGAGTGTTCACCCTGACGACCCCGTTCGACAAGTCGCCGTACTCCACCGAGGGGATGCCCGTCACGATCTCGATGCTCTCGATGTTGGAAGCACTGATGCTGCGCGTCGATGCTCCCATCGTCTCGCCGCTGAGCGCATTGTTGTCCATGCGTATGCCGTCCACCTCGATGGCCGTACCGAACGATGCGTTGCCCTTCTCCTGCTGTGCGCTGCGCAGGCTCAGCCGGTTGTCGGCGGTGAGCGACGGGTTGACGGTCTTGCCGCCGGGCAGCAGTGTGGCGATGTCGGCCACGTTGACAATCTGCTGGTTGTCCAGTGTCTGTCGGTCGATGGTGTACGAGGTAGTGGCCTCGTCACGCTTGCGCTTGGCCACCACCGTCACCCCCTCCAGTTTCAGGTTGCCCTGGCTGAGACGCAGATTCATGTTGTCCACGTCGCGGTTGATGTCGCAGGGCCAGGAGCGTTTCTGGTAGCCCAGGCACTGCACGACGAGTGTGTTCTTGCCTTTCGTCACGTTTTTGATTGTAAATTCTCCCTTGTCGTTGGTGATGGCCCACAAGCCGTTCTCCTCCACCCGTATAGAGGCGAACTCGACGGGTGCTCCCGTCTCGGCGTCGACCACCTTGCCTGCCAGGCGGAAGCCTTGAGCCCGGCTGACGACGAATGCTCCCAGCAGTGCCGCGAGCACGATGTATCTTCTGATTTTTGGCATACCTTATTAATAATTGGGTGCAAAGTTACTCATTTTCGGAAGAAATACCAAATTTTTAGTATGCCTAGAATTTGGTATTTTGATGCGTTCTTCGTAACTTTGCACCCGTAACTTATATAAGGAAAAGACATGAAACGAATGAATCTGATTCTCCTGCTGCTGGTGGGCAGCGTCGGGCTGAGTGCCCAGCCCCCCCTGCAGCAAGACCCGGAGGTACGTATGGGAAAACTGAAAAACGGCTTGACCTACTACATCCGCCACAACGCAAAGGAGCCCGGGCTGGCCGACTTCTACATTGCCCAGCGCGTAGGCTCCATCCAGGAAGAGCCCCGTCAGCGCGGGCTGGCCCACTTTCTGGAACACATGGCCTTCAACGGTACCAAGAATTTCCCCGGCAAGGGAGGGCGTCTGGGCATTGTGCCCTGGTGCGAGACCATCGGTGTGAAGTTCGGTGCCAATCTGAACGCCTACACCAGTGTTGACCAGACCGTCTACCACATCGGCTCCGCTCCGCTAAAGCGCGAGGGCATCATCGACTCGTGCCTGCTGGTGCTGCACGACTGGAGCCACTATCTGCTGCTGGAAGACGAGGAGATAGACAAGGAGCGTGGCGTGATCCACGAAGAGTGGCGCACGCGCCGTGCCGGGCGTGCCGTGCAGCGGCTGATGGAGCAGGCCATGCCTAAGGTCTACAAAGGCACGAAGTATGAGGACTGCATGCCCATCGGTTCGATGGACATCGTCGACAACTTCGCCTATCAGGACCTGCGCGACTACTATCATAAGTGGTATCGTCCCGACCTGCAGGGCGTCATCGTGGTGGGCGATGTCGATGTAGACCAGATTGAGAAGAAGATCAAGAAGATGTTCGGTCCGATACCCATGCCGAAGAATGCTGCCGAGCGTGTCTACTATCCCGTCAGCGACAATGAGCGCATGATAGTCGACATAGAGAAGGATGCCGAACAGCCCATCGTGCTCTGCCACCTCTACATGAAGCGCGATGCAACGCCCGACGACCAGAAGAACAACGAGGCCTATCTGCGTGGCGACTATGTGGACCAACTGATCGGCTATATGCTCAACGACCGTCTGGCCGGACTGAAGCAGCAGGCCGTCCCCCCGTTCCAGAGTGCCACGGGGCGTGTCTCGTCGTTCTTCCTCAGCCGCACCAAGGAAGCCTTCTCGCTGAGCGTCAGTTGCAAGCAGGAGAACATTCTCGGCGGACTGATTAGTGCTGTGGCAGCCTGCGAGCAGGCCCGTCAGCAGGGATTTACCCAGGAAGAACTGGACCGTGCCAAGAAGTTCCGCCTGAACCACAACGAACGGAAATACAACGAGCGCAACGACCGCACCAACTCCCGTCTGGTGAACCTCTGCGTGCAGCACTTCCTCACCGGCGAGCCCCTCATCTCTATCGACACCCAGTGGGCGCTGACGCAGAAGTTCGACCGTGAGGTGACACTCGAGGAGGTGAACCGGGCCACCCGCCAACTCATCACCGACCAGAACCAGGTGGTCATTATGTATGCCCCTGACAAGGAGACCGTCCCCCTGCCCACCGAGGCCCAGATTGAGGATGTCATCATGGCCGCACAGCGTCAGCCGTATGCCCCCTACAAGGAAGAGCAGGTCGACGACCGACTGTTGAGGGCCGCGCCGCAGGCAGGCACCATCGTCAGCGAACAGCCCTGGAAGCACGGCTTCACGCTGCTCACCCTGAGCAACGGCATGAAGGTCTACGTGCGGCAGACCGACTATAGCGCCAATACCGTGCAGATGACCATGAAGGGCGAGGGCGGCACCAGCGGCTACGGCAACGAGGACATACCGCAGTTCTCGCTCATCTCGAGCAGCGTGAGCGAAGCCGGTGTCGGCCCGTGGGATGCCACCACACTGCGCAAGAAACTCACCGGCAAGAGCGTGCGGGTGCAGACCTCCGTGGGCAGTCGTTCGCAGAGCATCACGGGCGGTGCCTCCATCAAGGATGCTGAGACGATGATGCAACTGGCCTACCTCTATTTCACCTCGCCCCGGCGTGACTCGACGGCCTTCGAGGCACTGCGCCACCGCACCCATTCCTTCCTGAACAACCGCAACGCCTCGCCGCGCGTCGACTACAACGACTCTATCTCGGCCATCCTCTACGGCCATCATCCCCGACTGGAACCGATGTCGCAGGAACGGCTGGCCAAGGCCGACTATGACCGCATCCTGGCCATCTACAGGCAGGCCTTCAGCAATGCTGCCGACTTCCAGACCGTCATCATCGGCAATATGTCGCTCGACGAACTGCGTCCCCTCGTCTGCCGCTATCTGGCATCGCTGCCGACGGCCGGTAACAAGCAGTCGACGGTCCATCAGGAGAACCTGCCCCAGATTGTCAATAAGAGCAGTACCACCGTCTTCCGCAAGAAGATGGCCACGCCGCTGGCCAATGTCAGCGTGTTCCATCTGGCCGATGTGCCTTTCACGGCGAAGAACGACCTGACGCTTGACTTCCTGAAACGTGTGCTGAGCATTGCCTATACCGACTCGGTGCGTGAGGAAAAGGGTGGCACCTATGGTGTGAGCGTCGACTTCTCGCTGGAGAGCGACGAGACGCCCAACGCCATGTTGCGCATCTCCTACAATGCCGCCCCCGACCGCTATGAGGAACTGAATCCCGTTGTCGACCAGCAACTTCGCATCATCGCCGAACACGGACCGCAGCCTACCTCGATGGCGAAGGTGCGCGAGTATCTGCTGAAACAGTACGACCAGATGGCTATCACCAACGACTACTGGAACTATGTCGTGTGGCACGAACTGGACGACGATGCCGACTTCGACACCGGCTATCAGGACATGGTGCGCCAGATGACTGCTGCCGACGTGCAGCAGATGGCACGCCTGCTACTGCAACAAGGAAACCGCGTCGAGGTCACCATGCTTTCTGAGTAAGCGCTTGCTCTGTCCAAACAAGGAGATTGAAGGCTCCAAACCGGTTGTTTGAAGGCTCCAAACAAGGAGTTTGAAGGCTCCAAACCAGTTGTTTGAAGGCTCCAAGCCCATAGTTTCCACTGCGGAAACTGTGGGCTTTCTTCTTTAAATGAAAAAACTTCCCTATTCCTTTGGCCGATTCATAAATATTTCATAAATTTGCAGGCAGAACGCTAACCTTGAATGTCTGCATAAATGAAATACGTGCTACTGCCTGAAAACGAAGAGAGACGCTTGTCGTTCTACCTCGCCATGGAGGAATACGTTGCCCGTCACACAGACGAGGACGACCTCTTCTTTATGTGGCAGGTGGCGCCAACGGTCATCTTCGGGCGCCATCAGGTGATGGAGAACGAAGTGAACGTGGACTACTGTCGCGAGCACGGCATCGAGATGTACCGGAGGAAGAGCGGCGGCGGCTGTGTATATGCCGACCGTGACAACGTGATGATGTCGTATGTCAGCAGGGACGAGAATGTAGCGCTGACCTTTAACCGCTTCATCGGCATGCTGTTGCTGGTGCTCCGCCGGATGGGCATCGAGGCCACGGGGACGACACACAACGACGTGATGATCGGCGACCGCAAGGTGAGCGGCACCGCCTTCTACCATCTGCCCGGGGCGAGTATCGTGCACGCCACGATGCTCTACGACACCAACATGGAGCATATGCAGCGGGCTATCACCCCTTCACGCGAAAAATTGCAGCGCAAGGGCGTGGAGAGCGTCCGGCAGCGCATCACGCTGCTTAGGAATCATACAGCCATGAGCCTGGCCGACTTCAAGACCTTTGTCCGGCAGACGCTCTGCAAGGGCGAACTGGTGCTGACGGCGGCCGATGTGGAGGGCATCGTGCAACTGGAGCAGGACTACCTTCGTAAGGAATTCATAGAACATATTAAATCATAAAATGTAGAAATGTAATAATGTAAATACCTATGGCAATCAAACAAGAACAACAAGAACGGGAAAAAAAGACATGCCTCTACGACAGGCACGTGTCGCTGCGAGCATTCATGTCGCCCTTTGCGGGCTTCCTCATGCCTATCCAATATTCGAACATCACGGATGAGCATGTGGCGGTGCGTGAACATGTGGGGCTGTTCGACGTGAGCCACATGGGCGAGGTTACCGTGGGTGGCAAAGATGCCGAACGCTACGTGCAGCACATCTTTACGAACGATGTTGCCGGTGCCCCGGCGGGCAAAGTTTTCTACGGCATGATGTGCTACGAGGATGGCGGAACGGTCGACGACCTGCTGGTCTACAAGATGGGCGAGCAGGACTTCTTCCTCGTCATCAACGCCTCCAATATCGAAAAGGACTGGGCGTGGATGCAGCAGCAGGCCAAGGGTTTTGACATTGACCTGCAGAACCGCTCCGATGCCTATGGACAGATTGCCCTCCAAGGCCCCGAGGCGGAGCACGTGATGGAGACAGTGCTGGGACTGGCGTGCAAGGACCTGAAGTTCTATGAGGCTCGTTATCTGACGGAACTCCCCTCCCTTGGTGAGGGACAGGTGGCGGGTATCCTCTCCCGCACCGGCTATACTGGCGAGGATGGCTTCGAACTCTATGCCTCTCGCGCGTACATTATTAATTATTGGGACAAACTGATTGCTGCCGGTGTGCAGGCCTGCGGACTGGGTTGTCGCGACACTCTGCGCTTTGAGGTGGGACTGCCGCTCTATGGCGACGAACTCAGCGAGGATATCTCGCCCATCATGGCCGGGCTGGGTATGTTCGTCAAACTCGACAAGGCTGAGTTTATCGGCAAGGAGGCCCTGGCGAAACAGAAGGCTGAGGGGACGGCAAAGAAAATAGTTGGTATCGAACTGGCCGACAAGGCTATACCCCGGCATGGCTATCCCGTGCTGAACATGGAGGGCGAAACCATTGGTGAGGTGACTACCGGCTATCACTGTCTGTCGGTCGACAAGAGCGTGTGTATGGCACTGATCGATGCACAGTATGCCAAGATGGGCACCGAGTTGCAGATTCAAATCCGTAAGAAGGTATTCCCGGGCAAAGTGGTGAAAAAACAATTCTATACAAAAAACTATAAAAAATAATACTATGGCAAAAGTGATTGAGGGACTCTACTACTCAGAGTCGCACGAATATGTGAGAGTAGAAGGCGATTTCGGTTTTATCGGTATCAGTGACTATGCTCAAAATGCCCTGGGCAACGTGGTCTATGTTGATATGCCCGAGGTGGACGACGAGGTGACGGCCGGCGAGGAGTTTGGTGCCGTAGAGAGTGTGAAGGCCGCCAGTGACCTGATTGCTCCCGTCAGCGGAACTGTCGTCGAGGTGAACGAGGCGCTGGATGACCAGCCTGAACTGGTGAACCAGGACCCCTACGAGAACTGGATTGTCAAGGTGGAACTTGCTGATAAGACCGAACTGGACAATCTGATGGAAGGCAAGGCCTACGAGGCTTTCTGCGATAAGTGAGTGCCCACCCCCAACCCCTCCCCAAGTGAGGGGCTTTTATAAAGTTTACCAACAGGAATAACACATGGATAATAATGTAACCAATCACCCCTCCCTTGAGGAGGGGAAGGGGATGGGCTTCAAATACTTCCCCCATACTGAAGCCGACCTGAAGGCCATGCTGGAGCGCATAGGGGTGAAGTCGCTTGACGAACTTTATGCCGACATCCCTGAGGCCATCCGCTTCCGCGGCGACTATCGGTTGCCCGAGGAGATGAGCGAAATGGAGGTGCGACAGGTCTTTGAGCAACTGGGTTCACAGAACAAGGTGCTTACCTGCTTTGCCGGTGCCGGTATCTATGACCACTACACGCCGAGTGTCATTCCCAACTTGCTTCAGCGGTCGGAGTTTTTGACCAGTTATACGCCCTATCAGGCAGAGATTTCGCAGGGCACGCTCCACTACATTTTCGAGTTTCAGTCGGTGATGGCCGAACTGACGGGCATGGACATCTCTAATGCTTCGATGTACGACGGTTCTACAGCGACGGCTGAGGCTGTGATGATGGCCGTGGCGGCCGGCAAGAAACAGAACACGGTGCTCGTCTCCGAGACCATCGACCCGAAGACACTGGCGGTGGTAAAAACCTACGCCCACTTCCACGGCATAAGGCTGGAGATGATTCCCGCAGACAACGGCATCACAAAACTCTCCGCTCTTAACTCTCAACTCTCAACTATTGAAAATGTGGCCGGGGTGCTGGTGCAGCAGCCCAACTTCTACGGTATCGTAGAGGACTATAGCGGTTTTGCCGAGGCGACTCACGCCAAGAAGGCTCTCTTCATCATGAACAGCGTCGCTGCCGACCTGGCCGTGCTGAAGACGCCGGGCGAGTGGGGGGCCGACATTGCCGTGGGCGACGGACAGTCGCTAGGCATACCCATGCAATGGGGCGGACCTTATGTCGGTTATATGTGCTGCACCGAGAAACTCATTCGCAAGATGCCGGGCCGCATTGTCGGCAAGACGTTGGACAACCGCGGCCAGCGGGCTTTCGTGCTCACCCTGCAAGCCCGCGAGCAGCACATCCGTCGGCAGAAGGCCACGTCGAACATCTGCAGCAACCAAAGTCTGATGGCCCTCTTCGTCACCATCTACTGCGCACTGATGGGACGGCAGGGACTGAAGGAGGCGGCCGAACTATCGTATGCCGGAGCGCACTACCTGTGTGACCAACTCTTGGCCACGGGGCGTTTCTCGCTGGTCTACGAGCAGCCCTTCTTCAATGAGTTCGTAGTGCGCTACGATGGCAATGTAGATGCCCTTCAGCGCCGCTTCATCGACCACGGTATCTTCGGTGGTGTCAAGGTGGCTCCCGGCCAAATGATGTTTGCCGTCACCGAGAAGCGCACGAAGGAAGAGATTGATAACTTAGTCTCATTAGCCTCATAGGCCCAATGAGCCCAATGAGCCCTATAAGCCCAATAGCCCAATAAACCCCATAAAAAAACTATGAACAATCGATTATACGGAAACCTGATATTCGAACTCTCGCAGTCCGGTCGTTGTGGCTACTCGCTGCCCAAGAACCGCTTTGGCGACTACAAGGTGCCCGACGGCCTGCGGCGCAAGGAGGAGGCACAGTTGCCGGAGTGCGACGAGATGACGGTGGTGCGTCACTATACCAACCTGTCGGCCAACAACTTCGGTGTGGACAACGGCTTCTATCCGCTGGGCTCGTGCACCATGAAGTATAACCCCAAGATCAACGAGGAGATGGCGGCCCTGCCGCAGTTTCAGAACCTGCATCCCTTGCAACCGGCAGAAACGGTGAAGGGCGCTGAGGCTGTCTGTACGTTGCTGTGCCGTTCGCTCTGCGAACTGACCGGCCTGTATGCTTTCACCCTCAAACCCTTTGCCGGTGCACATGGCGAATTGACCGGCCTGATGGTCATCAAGCGTTACCACGAGAGCCGGGGCGATCTGCAGCGCACGAAAGTCATCGTGCCCGACTCGGCTCATGGCACCAATCCTGCCTCGGCCGCCGTCTGCGGACTGGATGTCGTGGAGGTGAAGTCGCTTGCCGACGGCACCGTCGACGTGGAGGCTCTCAAGACGCTACTTGCGGCAGAAGGCCCCGCAACCATCGCCGCCATGATGATGACCAATCCCAACACTCTCGGCCTTTTTGAGAAACGCATCCCTGAGATAGCCGCGCTCATTCATGACTGCGGCGCTCTGATGTACTACGACGGTGCCAACCTCAACCCCATGCTGGGTGCCGCCCGGCCGGGAGATATGGGTTTCGACGTGATGCATATCAACCTGCACAAGACCTTCTCCACTCCTCATGGTGGCGGCGGTCCCGGTGCCGGTCCTGTCGGTGTTCGTCAGGGACTGGAGACTTTCTTCCCTGAGGTGTCGCCCTATCACGGCAACTTCACCGTAGCCATGCGTGCCTATGCCTATATTCTCTCTCTGGGTCGCGAGCATATCAAAGAGGTGGGACCGCTGGCTACGCTCAACGCCAACTATATCAAGGAGTCGTTGAAAGATGTCTACGAACTGCCCATCGACACGCTATGCAAGCACGAATTTGTGTTCGACGGTCTGAAGGATAAGTCCACGGGTGTCACCACGATGGATGTGGCCAAGCGCCTGCTCGACTACGGCTACCATGCCCCCACCATCTATTTCCCCCTGCTCTTCCACGAGAGCCTCATGATTGAACCCACCGAGAACGAGTCGCGTGAGACCATCGACGGCTTCATCGCCGTGATGCGCCAGATAGCCGAGGAGGCGAAGAACGATCCCGAACTGGTGAAGTCGGCTCCGCACAACACGCCTATCGGTCGCGTTGATGATGTGCTGGCTGCCAAGCATCCGATAACAACCTATAGACAACTACAGCATGACCAACAGCAATACTAACCAGTCTCCCCTTCCCGACCTCATCATCATCGGTGCCGGCCCCGGTGGCTATCGTGCCGCGGAATATGCTGCCAAGCAGGGACTGAAGGTGGTTATCTTTGAGGACGCTGAGGTGGGAGGCACCTGCCTCAATGTAGGGTGCATCCCGACGAAGACCTATGTACATAGTGCCACTTTTGCTGAGGCTCGTGAGCGGATGGCTGCAGTAGTGCCGCAACTGCGCAGTGGGGTTGAGGCCATCCTCTCGCATCCCAACATCACGCTTATCCGCGAAAGGGCAGTCTTTGGCAAGACTTCTCTCCTTTCGGAGGGAGTGTCTCCCGTCATTATTGCCACCGGTTCAGAGACTAAGTGTCTCCCTCTCAAGGGTGTGGACGACCCGCGTGTGGTCGACTCTACCGGTCTGCTTTGTCTCGACACCCTGCCCAAGCGGCTCACCATCATCGGTGCCGGTGTCATCGGCATGGAGTTCGCCTCGGCATTCAATCGCTTCGGTTCTGAGGTGACGGTCATAGAATATCTGAAGGAATGTCTGCCTGCCCTTGACAGCGATATCGCCAAACGGCTGCGGAAATGTCTGGAGAAGCAGGGCATCACCTTCAAGATGAAGACCGCTGTGGATGACGTGGCTGCCCTTGATGCCGATGTCATACTGATGGCCACTGGCCGTAAGCCGCGCACCGAGGGACTGAATCTGGAGGCCGCCGGCATTACGCTCGCCCCTGATGGCAGCATCCCTGTTGATGGCAACTTCCAAATAGTAAATAGTAAATGGGTGAATCGTGAATTGTTTGCCATCGGCGACGTGAATGGGCGCCAGATGCTGGCCCATGCTGCTGAGTGGCAGGCCAAGATTGTCGTTGACCATTTACTGGGCAAGGATGAACATTGGAAGACGGGACAGGGAGAAGTGATGCCTGCCGCCATCTTCACTACGCCGGAGGCTGCCTGTGTGGGGCCGACGGAAGACCAACTGAAGGCCGCCGGCACTGCATACGTCTGCAAGAAAGCCTTTTGGCGTGCCAACGGCAAAGCCCTGACGATGGGCGAGACAGAAGGGATGCTCAAACTCTTCTGCGAACCCGATACGGGGTGCATTCTGGGTTGCCACGCCTATGGTGCCCATAGTGCCGACATCATTCAGGAGGTCTATGTGCTGATGTGCTGTGGAGCCAGTCTTGAGCAACTCCGCTACATGGTGCATATCCACCCCACACTCTCAGAGATACTATTAACGGCAGCAGAGACGTAAACTATTGTGCCCTATTGGGAATCAGCCGCACATTGTCTAAGAGGACGTGTGCGGTTGAGGGGTCTATCTGCTTGTCCACCTTATTATATATAATAGAGCAGTCGCTGATGTGGATGTCCTTCACGCAGTCCAGTCCGGCAATACCTGAGGCCTCGATGCCCGTCTTGCAGCCTCGGCACACCACACGGCTGATGTGAATGTCCTGAAACTGCGGTGCCCACCGCTTCTGTGCCTCGGTGTAGACCGGCGTGCCAGTCTCCTTGCCGGCATGCTTGTTCACATAGTCACACCGGAACGAGATGGCCTCGCCGCTGATGTCGTTCATCATGATGTCGCTGATGAATATCTGCTCCGAGCGTCCGCCGCGGTCCAGCGAACTCTTGAAACGCAGGCCTACGTCGGTGCCGCTGAAAGTGTTGTGGCGCACCACCATGCGCCTCATGCCGGCGGCCGTCTCGCTGCCGAACACAAAGCCGCCGTGGGCGTGGTTCACCGTGTTGTTCACCACCACGATGTCCTCGCAGCCACTGATGGGGTGACTCTTCGAGGGTTTGCCGCTCTTCATGCAGATGCCGTCGTCGCCCACGCTCACCGTACAGTCTACGATGAGTGCCTGGTGGCAGTCGCTGAGGTCGATGCCGTCGCCGTTCTGCACGTTCCACTCCGAGCGCACTGTCACATCGTCGATAATAACATTGGTGCAGTAGCAGGGATGTAAGTGGAAACGGGGCGAGTTCTGGATGGTCACATCCTCGATGAGCACATTCTCGCAGTCGGTCAGCCGGATAAGGTCGTTGCGCATCCCCTCCTGTTTCTCTGGCGTGTCGGCAATGTCGGGATAGCCGCTCTTCATCTGCCAGGGGTACCACAGGTCGCCTTTCTCTGTCACTTGTCCGCCCATCGCCAGATAGGCCTTCCACTCTACGTCGCTCATCTTCGAGCGCTTCACGGGTCGCCACTGCTGTCCACCGCCGTCTAGGGTGCCGTCGCCGGTGATAGCGATGTTCTTACGCTTTGAGGCACGGATGCAGGGATAGACGCGGCTGGCATCCGGGTTTTTGTCTAGATAGAGCCGCTTGTCGGGCGAGAAGGTGACGAGGGCGTTACGCTCGAGATGCAGTTCGATGTTGTCTTTGAGCATGATGGGGCCGGTGAGCCACACGCCCTCGGGCACCACTACCTGTCCGCCGCCCATCTTGCTGAGTCGCGAGATGGCCTTTTCGAAAGCCTCGGTGCACAGCGTGGCACCGTCGCCCACGGCACCGCAGTCGGTCAGCAGCACCTTGTTGTCGGGAATCTCTACCGGCACCACTCTCTTCACTTTGCAGGGCAGCGATTGGTAATACTCGTCGTAATCGTCGGCAAAGCCCGTGGCCGTGATGGCCAGTAGGCACAGGGTAGTAAGAATGGTCTTCATAAAAATAACAGTCAGTTTGTTTTGATTTGCGGTGCAAAGATAAATAAAAAAGCCGAAAGCGACAAACTTTCGGCTTCTTTTGTTCTGTTACATTATGGTTACACCATACGTACAGACTACACCAGACGCATAGTTTACACCAGATGGCTGATAAGTTCCTCTTTGTCGCCGGGCAGCATGTCGATGACGGGAATCTCCACCATCGTGTAGCAGCCGGGCTGCAGACGCATCGAGGCGCGGGCCACGTTGACCAGCACCTGACCGGTGAGTGCGGGGTTGTTGATGCTCATGTTGAACTCGAGGCGCTGGTTCTGCGTCTTACCGCTGACACCCTTGCGCACGAGGTTCACGCCATGGCCCATGTCGCGCACGTCGTCGACGCTCTCCACCTGGAACACGTGGGTCTCGTCATTGGCGAAGTAGGGGTCGGCCTTGATGGCTGCCGTCACCTCGTCGAGTTTGGCTCCCTCTTCCAACTCCACATAGACCATGCGGCGATGGATGCCCTCACCCAGGGGGATGGTCATCGAGAGCGCATTCTTCACACCGGCCTTCGAACGGACGCAGACGCTATGGCCCATCGACATGCCGGGACCGAAGTTGGTGTAGGAAAGGCCTTTCGGGGCGAGGCTCTGCATGAGGGTGCGCACGATAGAGTCGCTGCCCGGATCCCAACCGGCGGCGATGACGCTCACGGTGTTGGTTTCCTTATTGACGGCCATCAGGTTGCGGCGGTAGTCGCGAATCATGGTGTGGATGTCGAACGAGTCGACAGTATTGATGCCCAGTGGCAGAATCTGACGGGCGTATTCTTCACACGAACGGGTGGGGGTGGCTAGGATGGCGACATCGACGTCTTTCAGTTCGCGGATGTCTTTGACGACGTCGTACTTAGCCAATTCTGCAGGCTTGTTGTCTGCACCCTGACGACGGACGATGCCTGCTACCTCGAAGTCGGGTGCTGTCTCAAGGGCCTCGAGGGCATACCTTCCGATGTTGCCGTAACCAACGACGGCGGCTCTGATCTTTTTCATTTGTTTTCCTTGTGTTGTGTTAATAAATCGCATGCAAAATTACACTTTTTTGTCGATATGCCAAACATTTATGCAATAAAAAATGCGTTAAGGCGTTAATTCTATTGTATATATACAAACAGAACGACAATATGATAGATTACATCAGGGGTGAGTTGACGGAACTTACTCCCGCGCTGGCTACCATCGAGGCTGCCGGAGTGGGCTACGGACTGAATATTTCGCTCACCACCTTTTCAGCCCTGCAGGGCAAGAAAGCGGTTAAACTATATGTCTACGAGGCCATTCGCGAGGATGCCCACGTGTTGTATGGCTTCTATAATAAAAAGGAACGCGAGATGTTCCTGCAACTTATCACCGTCAGCGGCGTGGGGGCCAATACGGCACGCATGATGCTTTCCGGTATGAGTGTGGCTGAACTCTGCTCCGCCATCAGCACAGGCAATGCCAAACTGATACAGGGCATCAAGGGCATTGGTAAGATGACGGCCCAGCGCATCATTGTTGACTTGCGCGACAAGATTGTCACAATGGGTATCGCTGAAGAGATTCCCGCCGGCGGCCAGATGTCGGCCCCTGTCGATAATGCCGTGAAAGACGAGGCCGTGTCGGCCTTGACGATGCTTGGCTTTGCACCTGCTCCGACGCAGAAGGTGGTCATGCAGATACTGTGCGATCAGCCCTCGTTGCCGGTAGAGCAGGTGGTGAAACTGGCACTGAAGCAGATTAAGTAAGACCCACCCCCTGCCCCTCCCTATAAGGAGGGGAGTAAATGGACAAAAGAAAAAGAATGAAGAAAAGGAATAATATAATAAGGAAAGTGGAGCAGTTTACTTCTTTGCGGAGTATGCTTTTCCTTTTATTCTTCCTTTTCATCTGGTCTACACAATTGTTTGGACAGGCAACTACTCCCCTCCCTCAGCAGGGAGGGGCTGGGGTTGGGTCTCAAGTCAAGGCCCAGCCAAAGGCATTGGAAGTCGATGAAGACGAGATTCCCGACTCGCTCTTGCACCCTCGTTGGAAAATTCAGAAGACTGCCCCCGTCATGACGGCGGACCTGGACTCGAGTGCACTCGACCTGCGCATGCCCGACAATTTGAAGGTCGAACCAGTCTACGACGACTCGCTGGGCGTCTATATCCTCGGCTCGAAGATGGGCGACTCTTATCTGAACGCCCCCATCTTCATGACACCCGAAGAATATATGAAGTGGAGCGAACGGCGTGCCCGGCAGCAGTTCTTCCGACAGAAGGATGCAGAGAATAACAAGGCAAAAGGTAAGGAGAAGTTTGACTTCACTGATATGAAGTTCGACCTTGGACCGGCCGAGAAAATCTTCGGACCGGGCGGTGTGAGGGTGAAGACACAGGGCACGGCCGAACTGAAAGTCGGTGCCACGCTGAAGAGCATCGACAATCCTTCGCTGCCGATCCGCAACCGCAAGACGACGGCTTTCGACTTCGATGAAAAAATCAACCTGAGCGTCAATGGTAAGGTGGGCGACAAGGTCAACATGAACCTGAACTACAATACCGATGCCACCTTCGACTTCGACACCAAGAACCTGAAGTTGAAGTACGACGGCAAGGAAGATGAAATCATCAAACTGGTGGAGGCTGGCAATGTGACGTTCCCCTCGAACAATTCGCTTGTCCAGGGCGCCTCGTCGCTGTTCGGCATCCGGACGGATATGCAGTTCGGAAAACTGAAACTGCAGACGGTCATTTCGCAGAAGAAGTCGACATCGAAGAGTGTCTCCTCGAGGGGCGGCACACAGACCACACCCTTTGAAATCAATGTGGCCGACTATGAGGAGAACCGACACTTCTTCCTCTCGCACTATTTCCGCGAACGCTACGACAAGGCCATGCAGACACTGCCCAATATGACCACCGGCATCAAGATCAATCGCGTGGAGATATGGGTGACCAATAAGACAGGGACAACCTCAAACTCGCGCAATATCGTGGCTTTCAGCGAACTGGGCGAGAATGGCTATATCCGCAATGCGAAGTGGACGGCGACAGGTATGAGCGTACCCAGCAACCAGGCCAACACGCTCTATTCGACCATAACTGCCAAAATCGACTCCGCTTCGCGAGGCATCGACCAGGTCACAGCCCGGCTTGAGGCTATCACAGACATCGTCGGGGGCGTCGACTACGAGAAACTGTCGAGTGCGCGTCTGCTCTCCTCCAGCGAATATACCGTCAACGAGGCCCTTGGCTATGTGTCGTTGAAGACGGGATTGCAGACCGACCAGGTGCTGGCCGTGGCCTTCGAGTACACCTATGGGGGACGGACGTATCAGGTGGGCGAGTTCTCTACGGATGTCACCCAGACAAACAGGTGTCTCTTCGTCAAGGCGCTGAAGAATACATCCAACAACCCCAAGCAGGCCAACTGGCGCTTGATGATGAAAAACGTCTACTATCTGGCATCGACCGTCGAGCAGGAGCGTTTCAAACTCGACATAAAATACCAAAGCGACACCACAGGCACCTATCTGACCTATCTGCCGGAGGAAAAACTGAAGTCGACCACATTGCTCCGTGTGATGGGGCTCGACCGTCTGGATGCCAACATGAAACCTCATGCCAACGGACAGTTCGACTTCGTACAGGGCTATACCATCAGCAACGGCCGGGTGTTCCTGCCTGCCGCTGAGCCGTTCGGGGCCTATCTCCGTTCTTACCTCACAGAAAAGGGACTGCCGGCGCTGGCCGACAAGTATTGTTTCGACCAACTCTACGACTCTACAAAGACGGTGGCCAAACAGAATGCCGAGCGCGATAAGTTTATCATGGCCGGACAGTATAAAGGGACCAGCGCCAACGTCATCTCGCTGGGGGCCTACAACGTGCCGCAGGGCTCTGTCAAGGTGACGGCCGGTGGTGTCGAACTACAGGAAGGCAGCGACTACTCGGTCGACTATTCGGCCGGCGAGGTGACCATACTCAACCAGAGCATCATCGATGCTGGCACTAATGTCAGCGTCTCGCTCGAGGATAATACCAGTTACGGCATGCAGCGCAAGACGATGCTTGGACTCAACTGGCAGTACGACTTTACCAAAAACTTCTCGTTGGGCGGTACGGTGATGCATCTGTCCGAACAGGCGCTGACTACGAAGGTCAATATGGGCGACGAACCTTTGAAGAACACCATCTGGGGCCTCAACGTCAACTGGAAGCAGGAGTCGCAGTGGCTGACGAATATGCTCGACAAACTGCCGTTGCTGCATTGCACACAGCCATCGCAGATATCCTTCAGCGGCGAGTTTGCACAATTGATTGCCGGAAGGGCCAGCGGCACTCAGGACAATGCCTCTTATCTCGACGATTTCGAGAATGCCAAGGACCTCTATTCCGTCAGCGACCCCAAGGCATGGGTCCTCTCCAGCGTGCCTACCATGTTCCCTGGCTACAACGACAAGACATCTGTCAGCAGTGGCTACGGGCGCGCTTTGCTCTCGTGGTATAATGTCGACCCTATCTTCACACGCCGCTCCAGCAGTCTGACGCCCGCTCATATCAAGAGCGACCTCGAACAACTCTCCAACCACTATGTCCGCGAGGTCTACGTCCGCGAACTCTATCCCAACCGCGACCAGTCAACTTATAACGGGGCTGTCTCCACACTCCCCGTGCTCAACCTGGCGTATTATCCTCAGGAGCGCGGACCCTACAACTTGACTACCGACTTCAATGCCGACGGCACGCTGCGCGACCCCATGTCGAAATGGGGCGGCATGATGCGGCGCCTCGAGACCACCGACTTCGAACAGTCGAACATCGAGTATGTCGAGTTCTGGCTCCTCGATCCGTTTATATATACGCGCAAAAATGGTACTGCAAGCCAGCACAGCGGCGAACTCTATATCAACCTCGGAGAAATTTCCGAGGATGTGCTCTGCGACGGCAAGAAATTCTATGAGAGTGGTATGCCTGTTGATGGCACTTCTAGTTTTGAACAGACGCAGTGGGGCAAAATTCCTGTACAGGCTACGCAGACTTACGCCTTTGCTACTACCTCCGGTTCACGACAGTTGCAGGATGTGGGCCTCAATGGCCTCACCGACGACGAAGAACGCACCTACGACACCTATGCGCAGTGGCTCAACAATGTCAGCACCGTCGTCACCAACGACTCGCTGTTGCAGGCTTGGCGCAACGACCCTGCAGGCGACGACTACCACTATTTCCGGGGCTCCGACTTCGACCAGCAGCAGACTGGCATCATGGACCGCTATAAGCGTATCAACAACCCGCAGGGCAACTCCCCCGCCAACGACAACCAGACCGAGGGCTACGATACATCGTACAAGACGGGACCGGATGTGGAAGATATCAACCAAGACTATACGCTCAACGAGTACGAACGCTACTATCAGTACCGCATTCCTATCAGCGACGACGAACTGCAGGCCTACAACCGGGGGGCAAAGTCGGAGAAGTCGTACATCGTCGACCATCGTGACTATAATGCCAAACTGCGCAATGGCGACTCTGTCACCGTGCGCTGGTACCAGTACCGCGTTCCGCTCATGGAGTTCGACTCTAAGGTGGGCGCTATCAACGACTTCACTTCCATACGCTTCATGCGAATGTTCCTCACCGGATTCAGTCAGCCCATCGTGCTCCGCTTCGGATCGCTCGACCTGGTGCGAGGCACATGGCGACAGTATAAGCAGAGTTTGCAGACGTCGAATGCCGAGACGGGGTCTTTGGCCGTCAGTGCTGTCAATGTCGAGGAGAACACCGAACGCCAGCCTGTGGCCTATGTCCTGCCGCCGGGCATCACGAGGGCCAGCGACCCCAACCAGCCGCAGTTGACCGAGGACAACGAGCAGGCACTCTGTCTGGTCGTGAAAAACCTGGCGCAGAACGAGTCGAAGGCTGTCTATAAGAACACCAACCTCGACCTCAGACAGTATAAGCGCTTGCAGATGTTCGTTCATGCCAACTACTTGGTGCCAAACGCCACGCAGTTGGAAGACAACCAGTTGGCCGTCTTCGTCCGCCTGGGATCTGACTACAAGAGCAACTACTACGAATACCTCATCCCGCTCAAGGTCACACCGCAGGGGCACTATCGCTGGAATGTACCCTCCGACCGCCCCTTGGTGTGGCCCCAGGAGAATATGCTCGACATCGACATGAGTGTCTTCACCGATGTGAAGAAAAACCGAAACAAGGCGCGTGCCGACGGCACGGCCGACTTTAATCATCTCTATTCCGCCTACGACCCGCAGAAGCCAAACAACAAGGTGTCGGTCATGGGCAATCCCTCGCTCGGCGAAGTCAAGACAATGATCATCGGCGTGCGCAACCTCTCTGCTTCGCCCAAGTCGGGCGAGGTCTGGGTCAACGAGTTGCGACTCGAAGACCCTGCCAACGAGGGCGGATGGGCAGCCTCCGGCACCATGAACGTACAACTCAGCGACTTGGGCTCCGTCAACCTCACCGGACGCTATATGTCGTCAGGCTTTGGCGGACTCGAAGAGAACGTCATGCAACGGTCCACCGACAACCAGTCTTCATACTCCATCACGGCCAATGTCGAATTGGGCAAGTTCTTCCCCGACAAGGCAAAAGTCTCGGTTCCGCTCTACTACTCTTACTCTAAAGAAGTGGTCAGCCCTAAGTATAATCCACTCGATACCGATATGCTGCTCGACGACGCCCTCGATGCGGCCGCCGACAGCCGCGAACGCGACTCTATCGAGAGCATCGCGGTCACTAAGCGCATCTCGCGCAACTTCTCCATCTCTAACGCGCGGGTCGATATCAAAAACAAACGCCACCCCATGCCTTACGACCCGGCCAACTTCTCCTTCACCTATAGCCACTCTCACAATCGCTCGTCGGGCGAGACTACGGTCTACGACAAGGAGGACCGCTGGCGCGGAGCGCTCAACTACACTTATTCGCCCGTCTATAAGACGTGGGAACCGTTCAAGAACTCAAAGTCGAAGTCTAAGTGGATGCAGTTCCCCAAGGCCATCGGATTCAACTATCTCCCGCAGACCATCTCGTTCAACACCGAGATCACACGTTTCTACAGCGAACTCCAGGAGCGCGACCTCGAGAATACCGAGAATCCTAACCTCCCCCTCACCTTCAGTCAGCAGTTCCTCTGGAACCGCGAGTTCCAGTTGCGGTGGGACTTCACCAAGAATCTCCACATGAACTTCCAGTCGGCCACGCATGCACAGATTGAAGAGCCTTATACGCCCGTCAACGAAGATCTCTACCCCGACCGCTACTCCGCGTGGAAAGACTCCGTCTGGAACAGCATACGCCACCTCGGCACGCCACTCGACTATCAGCAGGCCTTCAAGGCTTCTTATCAGGTGCCCCTCGACAAACTGCCCCTCTTCGACTGGCTCAAGGTCGATGCCAACTATTCTGCCACCTACTCATGGCTCCGAGGAACCGAACTCGACGATGGCACTTCGCTCGGCAATACCATCCGCAACAATCGCGACGTCAACGTCAACGGCTCCTTCAACCTCGAAACGCTCTACAATCACATCCCCTTCCTCAAAAAGGCCAACGAGCAGTTCAAAAAGTCCCAGAACACCCAGAAACTCCAGAAGAAAAAGACCAACGCTGGGAAAGACGCCAAAAGCGTGCCCAGCGGTTCACCCGCTGGGAAAGACGGGAAGGACTCCAAGGACGAAAAGGAACTCCCCAAGAACAAGAACACCTTCCAGAAGGAGATTACCTTCGTGGGCGACAGTGCCATCGAACTGCAGCACGGCAAGAAGACAAAGCGCCTGCTCATCTCAGCCCGCAACAAGGACGGCCGCAAGGTGGAAGTCAAATGGAAGGCCTTAGATGCCAATAAAATACGTGTCTGGCTGCCCAAACCCGACAGCACCACCGTCAAAATCTCTGTCACACCCAAGACACCTCTGGACAATCAGTGGTGGTACAAACCCACACAGCACATTGCCCGCTTCCTCATGATGGTGCGCACCATCAATATCAGTTACCGTAATCAGTATGCCATGACATTGCCGGGCTTCATGCCAAATGCCGGCGACATCTTCGGACAACGCACAGGTAGCGTCATGGCGCCAGGGCTCGACTTCGCCTTCGGCCTCACCGGCGACTCTTACATCGACAAAGCACGCGAGCAGGGATGGCTCCTCGACAACGAAAGCGTTGCCACGCCTGCCAATACATCGGCCATGGAAGACCTCCAGATCCGAGCCACGCTCGAACCGCTGCGCGACCTGAAAATCGACCTCTCTGCCACACGCACTTCCAACCGCGCTCGCTCCGTACAGTATATGTATACAGGCTCACCCACCACCTATAGCGGCTCCTTCAACATCACCACCATCTCCATCGGCAGTGCTCTCGAAGGCATGGGCGATGCCAACGATGGCTACCGCTCCGGTGCCTTCAACCGCTTCTGCGCCAGCCTCCCCGCCTTCCGACAGAGGGTGCAGGCACAGTATCCCCCCACCACAGCCCCTGTGCTCGGTGGTTCTCCCACCGAGTCCGCCCCTGTGCTCGGTGGTTCTCCCACCGAGTCCGCCCCTGTGCTCGGTGGTTCTCCCACCGAGTCCGCCACCGTCCCCTCCCTCCGTGGCGCCACCGTCAATCCCGTCGACCCCTATAGCGCCGACGTACTCATACCCGCCTTCCTCGATGCCTATACCGTCGGAGCCGGCGGCTCGCTCGACATCTTCCCCACACTCGCTCGGCTCCTGCCCAACTGGACTGTGCGTTATGCCGGACTCTCCAAACTGCCTTGGGTCCGCGACCATTTCAAGAGCGTCAACATCAACCACGCTTACAAGAGCATCTACTCCGTCGGCTCCTATGCCTCCTACTCATCATGGCTCCAGTACATGGGCGACCTCGGTTACGTTCAGGCCGCCGACGGCTCCTTCACCCCCTCCTCCCGCTACAATATCTCCTCCGTCAGCATCAACGAGGCCTTCTCCCCCCTCCTCGGCATCGATATGACTTTCAACAACAACCTCACCTGCAAGTTTGAGTATCGCACCACCCGAGTCCTCAACCTCTCCATGACAAGCGTCCAGATCAACGAATCACAGTCCAAAGACTGGGTCATCGGTATGGGCTACAAGATTGCAAACTTCAATTTCTTCGGATTGGGCAGCAGCCGTAAAGTCAAGGGAGCCAAGGGTAAGAACAGCAATACTGCCGATAATAAAAAACAGCAGACCACAACACGCAATCGTGGCGTCAACCACGACCTCAACACCCGACTCGACATCTCGTTCCGACGCCAGGCCGCCATCACCCGCGACATCGCCACCGGTGTCTCTTCCGCCAGCAGCGGCAACTCCGCACTCAAAATCTCACTACAGGCTGACTACACCCTCTCACGACTGCTTACAATTACAGCCTACTACGACCGCCAGACCAACACGCCACTCCTCTCATCCAGCAGTTATCCTACCACAACGCAGGACTTCGGAGTCAGCGTCAAATTCTCACTGACACGCTAAGAGAGTCATATCCTACAGTTTCACCGTGGCCTTGCCACGGATGTCGGCACTGCTGGCGCCGACCATGAAGGTATAGATGCCGCCATCGACAATCCAGCGGTGCTGCACCTCATCCCAGAAAGCCAGTTTCTCTCGAGGGATACGCATCTGAAGCGTCTCGCTCTCACCGGGTTGCAGCAGACGGGTCTTGGCAAAAGCCTTCAGTTCTTTGACGGGCTTCTCCATCTGTTTGTTCTTGGGAGCCGCGGCATAGACCTGTGCAGTCTCCTTACCTTCCCGGTTTCCCACGTTGGTGATGGTGACGCTGACTGTCACGTCGTTGCCACTTGCCTCAACCACTGGCTTGGCGTATTGGAAGGTGGTATAACTGAGACCGTAGCCGAAGGGAAACAGCGGTTTGACCTTGTCACGTTCAAAGCCACGGTAGCCCACGAAGACGTCCTCCTTGTAGTACACCTGCTTGTCGACACCGGGATATGCCTCCTTGCCATGTCTAACGTAGGGATAGTCCTCATAGCGCTTGGCAAAGGTGACTGGCAGTTTGCCGCTGGGGGTTGTCTTGCCGGTCAGTATGTTGATTAGGGCGTTGCCTGCCTCGCTGCCCAGATACCAGCAGTGTACAAGAGCCGCCACCTGGTCGAGCCAGGGCATGGCATAAGGATTGCCGCCAAAGGTGACTACTACGATATTTGGCTGAATATTGGCCAGGTCACTAATCAGTTCATTCTGGCCGAAGGAGAGGTCGTAAGACTCACGGTCGCCGTTTTCGCAGTCCTGCCGATGATTTTTGTTCAGGCCACCGACATAGATGATTAGGTCGGCCGTCTTTGCTTTCTCCAACGCCTCGGCCTTCAGCCTGGCGTCCTCGTCGGCAGATACCTTGTCCACCTTGTCGTAGAGGGCACGGCCGGAGGTGTAGCCAGGGGCGTGTGTAATTGACAGTTGCGAATTGACAATAGATGATTGAGCGCGCAAAGCATCAAGGGGCGACACATCCCTTAGCGTCTTCAGTTCAGAGGAACCGCCACCCTGAGTGAGCGAACGGGTGGCATTTTCGCCGACCACGAGGACATGCTGATACTTAGAAAAATCAAGCGGAAGCATCTTCTCAGCCTCTCCGCTGGTTTGAGAGGTTTTGTGAGGACGGGTAGCATTCTTCAGCAGCACGATGCCCTCCTCGCCAATCTGACGGCAGGCCTCGTAGTGTGCATCGGAACAGAGAGAGCCGATGACTTTCTGCGGATTCATTGCCGTGCGGAAGATGAGTCGCAGCACACGACTTACTTTCTCGTCAAGTACAGACATCGGTGCCTTGCCCTCTTCGAGCAGCGTTTCGAAGGGGCGTCCCAGATAGTAGTCGTCATAGGTGAACTCCGACTCCTTCAACTTGCCGTCGGTATAGGTGCCCATTTCGATGTCGAGTCCGCCATAGACAGCCTGTTGCGTATTGGTTGTGCCGCCCCAGTCGCTGACCAGTGCGCCGTCCCAACCCCACTCTTTCTTCAGTATGCCATTAATCAGCGCGTCGTTATGGCAGCAATGCACGCCCTGCCACAGGTTATACGATCCCATGATGCTCCACACCCGAGCCCGCTTCACGGCTTGCTCAAAAGGATAGAGATAGATCTCGCGCATCGCCCGTTCGCTGACATTGACATTCACACGGAAGCGATCCGTCTCCTGGTCGTTCAGCACAAAATGTTTCAGGCAGCAGCCCACGCCATTCTGCTGAGCCGCCACAATATAGGGCACCACCATCTCGCCGGCCAGCAGCGGGTCTTCGCCCATATACTCGAAGGCCCTCCCGTTGAGTGGCGTGCGCTGGATATTGACACCAGGGCCAAGCATCAGGTCTTTGCCACGGAAGGCAAACTCTTCACTCACGGCATCGCCGTAGAGCGTCGAGAGGTCGGTGTTCCATGTAGCAGCCAGGCAGGTCAGCGACGGGAAGGCCACCACATAGTCATTGGTCCACTTTGCCGGACTCCACGAGTTCCACTCCAGTTCCTCGCGTACACCATGGGGACCGTCATCCATGTTCAGTTGGCGGATGCCAAGACGGGGCACGCCAGCGGAAGTGAACTTACTCTGTGCATGGAGCACCAGAATCTTCTCGTGGGTGGTCATACGGCCCAGCGCATCCTTGATACGCTCCTCGATGGGAGCCTTAGTGTCCAGATAGACCTGTGCATTGACGTTTGTGGCTGTCAGTACCAGCGACAATAGGATAAAACATTTTTTCATGATATATAGGCTTTTAATTTAGTCGTTAATACGAATGGTCTTCTTGTGTCCGTCGTAGTCCACCATCTGTCCATGGACACGATTGAAATCGAGCGGGCTAGGGTGGTCTGGCGTGACATAGACGATTAGGAATCGGCGCTTCTCAAGCATCCCCTTGAAGTGGCCCTGACGGCTACCGAATGTGACGGTACGCCGGGCATCGTCGTAGCAGATGTCGATGGTGGCATAGTGGCCGCGTTCGTAGTTATAGTTGGTGCCCTCGTCCTCATAGAGGGAGAACCGTGCATCACGACCGCTATATATAAATAGGTGAATCAGTTCGGCCGGTTTCTCGTCACTCCACTCCATGGCCGGACCGAAGGGTACAATCGATCCTTCTGGTACAAAGACGGGGATGCGGCCGTAGGGCGCGTCGACTGTCAATCGGCGGTTTGACTCCAGACTGTCGACCACCTGCCGACCTGAGTAGAGATCATACCACCCTCGTCCGGCAGGGAAACAGACGCTGCGGCTACGGGCTTGATAGGTGCTGACCGGACAAACCATAAGCGACGGGCCGAACAGCCACTGGTCCCTGACGTCGAGCACCTGCTGGTCGTAGCCGAAGTCCATCACCAAGGCACGCATCATCGTATAGTCACGCCAGTGCACCCAGCCTGCCATCGAATAAAGGTAGGGCATCAGACGATAGCGCAGTTGGTCATAGTAGACAAACGACTGATAGGCAGGATGGTCATCGGGGGCGATGTGCCACGGTTCGCGATAGGGCCACTGGCCGTGGGCACGGTAGATAGGTACGAAACAGCCGAACTGGTTCCATCGTGTCTGCAGTTCACGCCACTCTTTCA
>OCTX012264906.1_pt1 | contig 30379 bp, 26 predicted proteins | sample 1539691 | NCBI WGS metagenome assembly OCTX01 (sample SAMN02144231, study PRJEB22623) | gut metagenome | biome: sheep rumen | host: Ovis aries | place: New Zealand
CGGTCTCTTATCCGTAACCCTCAAAATCCTCAATCTCCCAAACTGCCTTTATATAAAGAAATCCTGCAAATTCTTCCAAAGTTACGAAAAAAAACTGGGAAAAGGAAACGAGGAATGATGTTTTTTTCGTAACTTTGCACGGCAATGACAGAACACGACATTTTTCAGCGCTCGGAACTGCTGTTGGGCAGCGAGGGTTTGAGCCGACTCAGGCAGAAGCGGGTCGTGCTGTTCGGCGTGGGCGGCGTGGGGTCGTGGTGCGCCGAGGCACTGGTGCGCACAGGGCTGCAGCGGCTGACCATCGTCGACGCCGACCGCGTCAGCGCGAGCAACATCAACCGCCAGCTGATGGCCACCACCGAGACCGTCGGACAGCCGAAGGTCGAGGCGCTGCGCCGACGGCTGCTCACCATCAACCCGCAGGCCGAGGTAACGGCCCTCGAACGCATTTTCTCTGAGGAGACGGCCGACGACTTCGGCCTCGACGGCTACGACTACATCATCGACGCCATCGACTCGCTCCGCGACAAGGCGGCGCTCATACTGCGGGCCTGCCAGACCGAGGCCCAGTTCTACGCCTCGATGGGCGCCGCGCTGAAGATTGACCCCACGCGCATCCGCGTCAGCGAGTTCTGGAAGGTGGAGGGCGACCCCCTGGCGCGCGCCTTGCGCAAGAAGTTCAAGCACTGGCAGCGCTTCCCCGCCAAGAAGTTCCTGTGTGTCTACAGCGACGAGTTGCTGGCCAACCGCGGCGCGCAGCCCGAGGCCGCCGAGCCGCAGCTCTTCGACAAGCCGCAGACCAACGGCTCGCTGGTACACATCACCGCCATCGTGGGCATGACGCTGGCCGGGCTGGTCGTCCGCGACGCGACGGCGCTGTAGCGTTTGTACGCTGAAAAAAATAAAAATAGAATAATAGACAGTAACAACATGAAAATATGTGTGTTTTGCTCGGCCAACGAGCAGATAGCGCCCGAGTACTTCAGGGCGGCAGAGGAGTTAGGACGGTGGGCCGCTAACGAGGGCCACACCATCGTCTACGGCGGCGTGGGCCAGGGACTGATGGAGGCCGTGGCGCGGGCCGCCCACGAGGCCGGCGGGCGCACCGTCGGCGTGGTGCCCGTCATCGTTGAGCGGGGCGGCCGCGTGAGCCAGTACGTCGACGTGGAGATTCCCTGCGACAACCTCTCGGACCGCAAACAGCTGATGATGGACCAGTCCGACGTCTTCATCGCCCTGCCTGGTGGCATCGGCACCCTCGACGAGGTGTTCACCGTGGCGGCGTCGGCCACCATCGGCTACCACTCGAAGCCTGTCATTCTGTACAACATGAAGGGATTCTGGAACCCGCTCATCCGGATGCTCGACGATCTGCAGCAGTGCGGCATGGTCCGCGGCCACTGGCGCGACTACATCCGCGTGGCCAATTCGATAGACGAGTTGGGAATAGAATAAATATTCAGAGGTAAAAGGCGGCACCTTTTATCCAAAACCCGCCACGTTTTTCCAAAAACCCGCCGCGTTTTTTCCCTAAAGTGCCGCGTTTCGGCAACACGGCGGCCGGTTTGCATAAAAATGCGGTGCGCGCATAAACATACACGCCGGACCATGTCTCATAACCTATGAGACAAAAACGAAAGCCTCAACCCACTGATTGTCAATCACACTTTTCATCCCTCACTTCCCTCACTTCCGTCACCTGCCCGGGTGAGGGAAGTGAGGGAAGTGAGGGATGAAAAGTGGAAATAGCAACTATACCATACGTACAAGTAGTCAACAAGTTGTCACTGACAACCGGAAGGTTGTGAACAAGTGAGCACCACCTGTACGGCATTGAACTTCGCGGCTGCATCGACAAACTGCAGGATGTCGGGCCAGTTGGCCACCGGCTCGCGGGCGTGCTCATAGCGCTTGACGACCGTCAGGTGCAGGCAGCGGCCGTCAACCTCAGCCTTGGTCTCGAAGCGTCCGCAGGCGTTGCTGACCGCCGTGTTCAGCGGCTGCAGGCTCTCGGGGGCCACGGTGTAGCCCTCGGGCAGCCCGACCTCGATGTCGAAGCAAATGTTTGACGCCGTGAAGCTGTAGGCGATGTCGTCAGTGCGCTGGCGGTCGGCCCCCTCAATTTTGCGCTGCGGAGGTATGAGCCGACCTACGGAGAGCACCAGGTCAGGCCCGGCGCGCTTCACCAGTCCGTCAATCTTGTAGGCAGTGTGCAGGCTGAACTGCGTGCTGTCAGGTCTGAAGCCGATGCAGTCGATGCCGTAGTCGTCGAGGCTGGTGGCGGCGGTGCCGTGGTAGGCCTCCACCTCAGCCTCGTACGTCTTGCGCTCCTTCTCGCGCTGCAGCCGCTGCCACTCGGCCATGTCGTCGCGCTCCTTCTTGCCGACGAGGCCCTCCAGCGTCTTGTCAGTGCCTAAGTAGCGGTTGAAGGCGCTGAGCAGGTCCTCGGTCAGGACGAACTGCTTGCACCACGCCTCCTTCGACGTACCCGTGGCCGCGACCTGTCGGCGGCAGCAGAGCGTGGTGCCGTCGAGGGTGGCCTTCAGGGCGACGTTCTCGGTGTTGTCGTCGGCGGTGCTCAGCGGCAGCGTCATCAGTCGGCTCGGACCGTCGTCGACGACGGCCTTGCGGCCCTGTAGGTGCGAGGGCACGGTGAAGGGCGACATCTCGTAGGCCGGCGGGAAGATCACCTTGTCGATGCTCTTCACGTAGAGTCCCCACGTGGTGTTGCGGTAGCTGATGAGCTGGTCGATGGGCTCTTGGGTGTTGTCGGTGGCGTAGAGCTGGTAGCCCACGATGCCGGCCTTGAGCAAGGCCTGGCGGAGCATGGCCAGGAAGACGCCGGGGTTCATCGTGCCCGTACGGCTGAACAGCAGGTGGTAGTAGAGTCCGGTGTAGAGCCGCGCCACGTGCTCCTCCTTGGGCAGGTTCATCTCGGCCAGCGCGTTGCAGTATTTCTTCCACTGGGTGGCCTCCTTGCCCGTGAGTCCGCCCCGGTCGTATTCGGCCCATTTTATGAAGGCCGCGTCGTCGCTGACGATGGTCTGGAAGTGTGGGTTGGCCTGCAGTCCCTTGTCGTCTATCGAGGGCGGAGCCCACTGCCCCTTCAGGCTGCGGCCGGTAATGTAGAGCTTCGTCATCGGCGTGCAGGCGGCGCGGTCGTACCAGAGCGTGGGCTCGGCCTGGGCGGGCTGCTCCATGGCGACGTCGAGCACGATGTTACCGTCGGCGTCGGTCGATTGCTTGAAGTCGGGCGCCCCGTTCAGCGTGCGGTACTGGGTGGTCATCGAGGGGTCGATGACGCAGTGTATCTGGTAGGAGAGCAGGGGGTTGTCCTGTCGGAAGCAGAAGAGGAAGGGCTCGGCGCTGCGCTCGTTGAGCTCGCTGACGGAGTAAGTGAAGATGTCCATCAGGTCGCCCACCTGCAGGTCGGGCACGGCCAGCTTGCTGCGCTCCTCCTGGCCCTTGCGGCCCTCGGCGGTGCGTACGTACTCGTCGGTGCTGACCTCACGGACGGTGCCGTCGGGCTTGATCAGCCTGATGCCCACCGTGCGCATCTGCTTCTCCCTGCTCCATAAGCCGGGCCCGCTGGCGATGCTCATGAAGTCGAACTGCGAGTAGTTGTTGCGGGCGGCCTCGTCGTTGATGGCCACCAGCGTGCGGTAGCAGTAGCTGACCGACACCTGGCGCATGACCTGCCAGGTGAGCAGCAGCATGGCGACGTCGGCCTTGTTGTGCTGGTCTACGACGAGTTCTTCGTAGGCGGCCAGCGTGACGACCGAGTGCTTTCGGTAGTCCTCGGGACAGGTCTTCTGGCTGAAGGCGGGCAGCGGCTTGGCCCACACCTCGCGCCTGACCTGCTCGGCCCAGCGGCGGTAGTCTTCGCGGTCGTCGGCGTCGGCACTGCCCCAGATGGTGGCCAATGCCATGAGTACTGTAATGAAGCGTTTCATCTGTTAGTTATCTTTACGTGTTAATACCAATTGTTCGATGCTGGCCTCGTTCCACCGCTTCAGCGCCTCGTTCCACTGGGGCAGCTGTTCGCGGGTCAGCCTGCGGCGCGACACCTCCATCACCTTACGGAAGACGACGCGCCCACCGTCGGCGCGGAACGCGCACGAGAGCACGCCAAGGGGCGTCGCGATGCGGCAGCCCTGAGGCAGCCACCTGACGGTCAGCGTGTCAGGCACACTGAGGACGACCTCCCTGACGGTGCGGAACCGGAACGGCATCTCGACGTCGTTCTGGCGCTTTAGGGTGTCTACGGGCGAGGCCATCACGTCGTTGTGGGGGTCCAGTTCGACGTAGAGGTCCTGCCCGTTGGCGGACACGGCCTGTCGGTCGGCCAGCGTGCCCGTCAGGCGCAGCGTGTCGCCCCACGTCCATTGGCTGTCGGCCAGCGTCCGGTGGCGGTCGTCGGCGTTAAGCAGGCTGTTGGCATACTGGCTGCGCTCGTCGGCTCGTTTGGCATGATAGCCCGTGGCCACGACCGACTTCATCTCGCCGCGCCATTCGGCGTTGGCCTTGATGTCGAGCGCGTCGCCGGTCAGCCGGGCGTCGTAGTGTAGGCTGTCGGCCGATGCGGCGGGCGGCAGCAGGGGCACGTTGATCAGCCGGCAGTTGTCGCCGTCCTCGACGCAGGCCTGCCGCCCCTGCAGGTAGTCGGGTATGAAGCCAAGGGGCGCATACTTGGCCGTGGCGTCGAGCCAGAGTGTGTCGCCCTGATGGAACACGGTGCAGACGACGTGGTTGTAGGCGGCCGGCGTGGGCACCTCGTCGGCCGTCCAGGCTATGCGGTCGCCGGCGCCGATATCGGTCAGGAGGGCGTCGAAGCCCTGCGCCGTGAGCAGCGTCTTCAGCAGCAGGGCCATGCCCTTGCAGTCGCCGTAGCGCTTGCGCACCACCTCGGCGGGACGGTCGGGGGTGAAGGCGGCCGTCCCGGCCTCGTAGGCCACGTACCTGATGTTCTGCTGCACCCAGGCCAGTGTGGCGGCCAGGCGCTCGCGGTCGGTGTGGCAGCCGGCGGTGGCGGCGGCTATGAGCGAGTCGCGCTGCGGCAGGCGGCAGTCCACCAGCGTCTGCCTGTGGCCCCAGCGGTAGAGGTCGGTGGCGTCGCTGAACGACCCGACGACAAACAGCACCGGGCGCAAGGTCGTGGCCTGCGGCATCAGCGGTTCGTCTTTCAGCCTGGGCTGGTCGGCCACGGTGTAGACCGTGGTTGTCCGCCCCTGCTTGTCGGTGGTCGTGGTGCGGCTGATGTTGGGCGTCAGCCGCCGCTCCACGATGCGGTAGCCCTCGGGCAGCGTCAGCGTCACCGTCTTGTGGCGCACGAAGTGGGTGTCGTCCAGGTAGATCTGCGTCAGCAGCCGTGGGTCGTGGAAGGTACGCTCGAAGCGGGCCGTCACCGACTTTCCCTTGCGGGGAATGTCGAGGGCGAAGTAGCACACCTTCGAGTCGTCGAAGAAGATGTTCTCCGGGGTGATGCTCTTGTACTGTGCCCGGGCGAAGCCCGATGCCGTGGCGCGGTCGATGCTGACCGAGCCACCGTAGAGCACGGCGGGCTGCACCCAGCCGCCCATGCGCTCGGCCGTGTAGGTGGTGCTGCGGCTGTTCTTCACCTCCAGCTGTCCGTCGCCGGTCTGCTGGAAAACATACTCGTCACTGCCTTGACTGATGACGATGAGGTCGTCGTCGGTCTGGGCAGTGACGGCATGGGGCAGCACCGAGAGTGCTGCGGCAAGGATGATGGCTGGCTTGAGGTTGACGTTCATTACGGCAGACAGCTACTCGGCCAGCAGCCGCTCGGCCATGGTGCGGCCCAGGGCCTCGCACTTGGCCAGCGTCTCGGCGTTGAGTGCCTGCTTGATTTCCACAGGCTCGCCGACGGCCTCATACTTCAGTTTTTCCTCATTCCATCGGGAAATCTCGCCGACGGCCTTCGAGGCCCAGCTGTAGGAGCCGAACCAGCCGAGGAGGCGGCCCTTGATGTCCTTCTGCGACAATTCGTCGAGCAGCACGTTCATCTCGTGGTACAGGCCGGTGTTGTAGGTCGGAGCGCCGACGATGAGGCCGCGGTAGCGGAACACGTCGCGGATGATATACGAGTGGTGGGTCTTCGAGACGTTGTACATCACGATGTTCTTCAGTCCGGCCTGGGCGGCACTGCGGGCTATGACCTCGGCGGCGCGCTCGGTGTTGCCGTACATCGTGCCGTAGCAGATGACGAGTCCCGGCTCTGCCTCGTAGCGCGAGAGACGATCGTAGATGCCGATGACCTTCCCGGCATACTCGTGCCAGACGGGGCCGTGGGTGGAGCAGATGTAGTCGACCTTCACGCCGGCGAGCTTCTTCAGCGCCATCTGCACGGGCGTGCCGTACTTACCGACGATGTTCGAGTAGTAGCGCGTCATCTCGAGCCAGAAGTCGTCGCAATTCATCTGCTCGTCGACGTAGGCGCCGTTCAGTGCGCCGAAGCAGCCGAAGGCGTCGCCCGAGAAGAGGACGGCCCCCTCGGGGGCTGAAGGGGGGGCTGCCAGCGTCATCATCGTCTCGGGCCAGTGTACCATCGGGGTGAGCACGAACTGCAGCTCGGTGGCGCCGAGCGAGAGCTTGTCGCCGTTCTTCACCTCGCAGAGGCCGTCGGTGAGGCGGTAGAAGCCTGAGAGCATGTCGAAGGTCTTCTTGTTGCCGATGATCTGTATGCCGGGATAGAACTGCCGCAGCAGGGCCAGCGAGCCGCTGTGGTCGGGCTCCATGTGGTTGACGACGACGTAGTCGATGGGTCGCTCGCCGATGACCTCGCGGATGTTCTCGAGGAAGGGCATGAAGAAGTCGGCCTCGACGGTGTCGACGAGGCACACCTTCTCGTCGTCGATGAGGTAGGCGTTGTAGCTCACGCCGAAAGGCAGGGGCCAGAGGCCCTCAAACAGGTTCTTGTTGCGGTCGTTGACGCCGACGTAGTAGATGTTGTTGGTGATCTGTTTCATTGTATATTATATTGTTGATTGTCTTTTATCTTACAGCCGCATCTCGTCGGCGAAGTCCTGGTCGATGCTGTTGTTCAGGCTCTGGCAGCAGTTGGCCGAGAAGGCCTGTGCGCAGGCCATGAGCTGGTCCCACTGCTGCTCGGTGAGTCCCTGTTCGATGGCGTTGCGGGTGATGCCGTACTTGATGAGCCCGTAGACGAATCCGGCGTTGAAGTTGTCGCCGGCGCCGATGGTGCTGACGGTCGTGGTGGGCGGTACGGGGTACTGCTTGGCGAAGCCCTGCTCGGCCCTGACCTCCACGGGCTGGGCGCCGCGGGTGTAGATGAACTTCTTGGTGTAGAAGGATATCTCGCTGCGGTAGACCGAGTCGCAGTCGGTCTTGCGGTACATCACCTTGAAGTCCTCGTCGGAGCCGCGCACGATGTCGGCCAGCTCGAAGTTCTCGAGCAGGTTGGGCGTCACCTTCACCAGGTCGGAGCGGTGCGAGGAGCGGTAGTTGACGTCGTAGTAGAGTATGGCCCCGCGCTGGCGGGCATACTCGAGGAAGCCGTGGACCTGTGGCCGCACGACGGGGTTGATGGCGAAGAACGAGCCGTAGAGCACCACGTCGTTCTCGTTGATCTCGGGGTTGACGAAGTCAAGCTGGTCGTGCGGGTGGTCTTTGTAGAAGATGTAGTCGGCGTTGTTCTCGTCGTCGAGGAAGGCCAGCGAGATGGGCGACTTCGAGTCGGGGAAGACGCAGACGTGGGATGCGTCCACGCCGTTCTCCTCGAGATAGCTGATGACCTGCTGGCCTACGCGGTCGTTTCCGGCCTCGCTGATGAACATGGTGGGCACGCCGGCACGGCCCAGCGACACTACTGAGTTGAAGGCCGAACCGCCGGGCACGGCCTTGATGGGCTGGTTGCCCCGGAAGATGATGTCGAGCACCGTCTCGCCAATTCCTATTACTTTGCGCATATAAGGCTATTTATTTAACTTTTGCAAGCTCGCTTGTTCTTTGTAGACAGGGAGTTCAGGGAGTTCAAGGAGTTCAGGACATTACCTGACAGCCTTGTCTCTTCACGATTTGGGAGGATTCAGTGTTGACAGACATACGTCTTGAACTCCTTGAACTCCCTGAACTCCTTGTCTCCTCGCACATGCGAAACTTGTACTTTTTATCGTTTCGGCTGCAAAGGTACGAATAAGTCGGCAAAAAACGAAATGCGGAGCGCAAAAATTATGTGTACGTGCGAAAAACCAGGTAGTCGCCGTCGGCAACGACGGTAAACTCGGCGCCGAGCGCCTCGTTGAGCGTGCCCTGCCAGAGCTGCCGGTAGGGGTAGGCCTGCCACTTCAGCCCCTCTGACTGCAGGCGCGTGCAGCCGAAGTTGAAGAGGCTCACCTGCTGACCGGCGTGCGAGCTGAAGGTGCGGGTAGCCGTGGCGGGCACGAAGTAGCCGTGGTCGGTGGCCATCAGCACGTCGAGACCCAGCTCGCGGTGGTAGCGCATCATCAGGGCGATGTTGCCCAGCGTGTGGTCCTCGCGGCGGCCCGTACAGCCGACGTAGGCTATGCGCCGGCAACCGCGGCCTATGCAGTGGCGCGTGGCCTTCGTCAGGTCGTTGTCGTCCTGCTCGCTGACGCGGATCAGCCGGCTGCGCAGCTCGGGCGGCACGCTGTCGCCGTCGCCGACGATGGCGTCGGCCTGCGGCCAGTGGCGCGCCGCCCCGTCGCAGGCCACCACGTAGGGGGCCTCGCGCAGCAGGCTGAGCGGCAGGCTGGCCGTGGGGAAGTCGCCGGCAGCCAGGACGACGGCGTCAAACAGCAGGTTCTTCTCCATCGCGCATCATCTGTTTCCACTTAAACCAGCCCATGACGGCTATCACCACGTAGAGGCCGTAGAGGCCCGCCTTGAAGGGTATGCCCTTCTGGACGTAGAGCACGCAGCAGACGACGTCGACCACAATCCAGAAGCCCCACTGCTCGATGTACTTGCGCGACAGGGCCCACAGGCCGACGAACGACAGGGCGTTGGTGAACGAGTCGAGCACGGGCACGGTGCTGTTGGTCCACGTCGTGAGCACGTAGTACGTAGCCGCCCACGCCACGAGGAAGAACACCACCGTGGGCAGGTAGAGGCGCAGGGGCATGTGGGTTATCGTGTAGCTCCGCGCCTGCTGCCGGCCCCGCGCCCCGCGCCATTTCCACGCCACGTAGCCGTAGATGCCGGCCAGCGTGTAGTAGACGGCCATGCCCGCGTCGCCATAGAGGCCGTGGCTGTAGTAGAGATAGATGTCGAGTGCGGGCATGATGATGCCCACCACCCAGAGGGCGATGTGGGCACGGTACTCGAGCCAGATGTACAGCAGCCCGAGTACCGTCGTCGCAAGGTCTAACCAGTCAACTTCCATATCGTATTCCGTAAAGCCCCTCCCTTGGGGAGGGGTTGGGGTGGGCTAAAAATTCACCGACAAATGAGCCATCATGTTAAACGGCGCCGAGGGCGCGAAGCCCGCCTCATACTGGTCGTGGGTACCCCAGCCGGTGGCCACCACGCGACCGTCCTTCATGTCGTAGGCGGGGGCGGCCCAGCCGTTGTTGTCGTACTCAGCCGAGAAGAGGTTGTAGAGCGTGACGCCCACGGTGACGTCCTTCATCCCCAGGCGGGGCAGGCGGAATTTGTAGCTCAGGTCGAGGTTCGTGGTGAAGTGGCCGTCGAGCATCATGCTCACGTCCACGGGCTGGTCGTCGTCGCCCAGGGTCTGGTAGCTCTCAAAGCCCGTGTTCGTCATGTACTGCTTGCTGACGTACTGGTTCATGACGCTGGCCTCAAAGCCGCGGTAGTTGAAGGCCAGGATGCTGTTCACGATCCAGTCGGGCGAGAAGGCCAGCGGCTGGTCGCCGAGGTTGGCCACGGTGGCGTCGGCCAGCTTCACGGTGATGTCCTTCACGCGGTTTCTCGACCACGTGGCGTTGACGTCCCAGCGCAGCCAGTCGGCGGGCTTCACGGCGGCCTCAAGCTCCACGCCCAGGCGGTAGCTCTTGGGCATGTTGCGCGTGATGGCCTCGCCTATCTTGTCGATCTCGCCCGTCAGCACGAACTGGTCCTTGTAGTTCATCCAGTAGAGGTTGGCGCCGGCCGAGAACACCGCGCTCTGGTACTTATAGCCGGCCTCCAGGTCGTTCAGCCGCTCGGCCTTGGGCATCTCCAGCTCGGCGTTGATGTTGTTCTGGAAGTTGTTGCGCGTCGGCTCCTTGTGGGCGATGGCGTACGAGGCGTACACCTTGTGGTTGGGCGTCAGGTCGTAGTTAATGCCGAACTTGGGGTTGAAGAAGTCGTACGACTCCTTCATCTGGTAGACGATGCGCTTGCTCGTGTCCCAGTTGATGTCGTCGGTGGGTCCGTCCATCTTGATGCCCACGTGGCGGTACTGCAGGTCGACGAAGGCGTTCAGGCCCGGCAGCAGGTCGTAGGTCAGCTTGCCGTAGACGTTGAAGTCGGTCTTCCGCGTGTCGTTGTCGTAGTACTTGTGGTTCGGGGCAAAGTCGTCGACGGGCTGCTTCACCCACGTCACGTAGCCGAAGTGGCGGCCGTCGTAGCGGTTCCAGCCGCCGCCGAGGGTGGCCTGCAGGTCGCTCTTGTTGTCGTAGATGAGCGACGCCACGGCGCCGTAGAAGTCGTTGTCCATCCGCTTCTGGCGTATCAGGTCGCTCTTGGCCCAGGTCTGCTGGTTGTCCAGGTCGTACTCATAGAGTGTGCGCTTGGCCTTGTATTCCTCATAATAGCCCACGCCCTTGGTGTAGTGCAGGGCGGCGTTGAGGCTCAGCTCGCGGCCCATGTGCTGGTTCCAGACGAGCTGGTAGTTCTGCTGGTGGTAGTTGTCGGTCTGGCCGTCGTAGTAGTGGCGGTTGCCGTCGGCGTCCCAGTATTCGCCGCACGAGTTGTAGCGGCGGCCGTTGAGCTGCTGCTCGTACTTGCTGGTGTAGTTCCAGGCGTGGTAGGTCTCCTCAATGCCGTTCCAGGTGATGAGCTTCACCACGGTGTTGTCGCCGAAGTATCCGGCCTGCAGCAGGTAGCTGTTCAGCTTCGTCGAGGCGCGGTCCAGGTAGCCCTTCGAGCCGAGGTTCGACAGGCGGCCCTGCAGCCCCCAGTGCCCGCCCATGAGACCCGTGCCGAAGCGCACCGTCTCCTTGTGGCTGTAGTAGGAGCCGCCGCTGAGGTCGACGCCCACGAAGGGCTGCGTGCCGATGTTCTCGGTCTGCATGTTCAGCGTGGCGCCGAAGGCACCGGCGCCGTTGGTCGACGTGCCCACGCCGCGCTGTATCTGCATCGACTGCACGGAGGAGGCGAAGTCGCCCATGTTCACCCAGTAGAGCTGTGCGCTCTCGGCGTCGTTCATGGGCACGCCGTTGGCCGTGATGTTGATGCGCGAGGGGTCGGTGCCGCGCACGCGCAGCGACGTGTAGCCGATGCCGTTGCCGGCGTCGCTGGTCATCGTCACGCTCGGCGTCAGCGAGATGAGGAAGGGGATGTCCTGTCCGTGGTTCACCTTGGCTATCTGCCGCTTGTCCATGTTAGTAAAGGCCACGGGGGTCTTCTTCGTGGCGCGGGTCGACGTCACCTGCACGCCCTGCAGCTGCACACTCTTCAGCGAGTCTACCGGCTCGGCTGCGTTCACTCCGGCTGCCCATGTGAGTGCAGCCATCATCCAGAGATTCTTTCTCATACGTTGTCTTTTTACCTTTAATTAATAAATAATGTAAAGGGGATCTTGTGTCGATTTTGTACTTTCCATCCCTACGTCGGTATTGTCCGAATCAGGTTTAGAGGGTATCATCTCAGCCCACAACCGTGGGCACCCCTTGGTTTGCGGGTGCAAAGGTACAACAAAAAACAGAAACAGCCAAATATTTCCTTAGAATTTAGAGGTGAGAGGTGAGAGGTGAGAGGTAAGAGGTAAGAGATTACTCTGCCGCCTCCAGATGCTGGCGTCGCACCTCGTCGGCCAGCTCGCGGGGCTGGACGACGCGCAGCCAGCGACCGCGACTCAGCAGGTGGGCGATGAAGTCGGCCGTCGGACGGAGCGTCAGCTCGAAGTCCGTGTAGTCGTCGGTCTGACCGATGAGCCGCTGCGTGTGGTGCAGCGGCAGGTCCTGCAGGGCGTACTGCTCGCGGCCAAAGGCGCGCACGACGATGCGCTGCGGCTGACTGCCGTCGCCGACGACGACACCGTAGCACTCGCTGAAGAAGTCCTCGGCGTCGAAGTAGGGGTCGGGCTCAAAGCGGTGGTTGGTCAGTTTGAACCGCGTGATGCGGTCGAGGGCGAACACGCGGAAGTCGCCGCGCGTGCGTGCCAGCAGGTACCAGCGCTGGTGGAACAGCTTCAGGCAGTAGGGCTCCACGCTGTAGCGCCGCTCCTCGGTCTGCTGGTAGCGCTGGTAGCCTATCTCGGCCGTCTGGCCGTTGCGCATGGCCCTGATGATCTGCTCGAGCAGACGGCTGTCGGCGCCGACGTTCTCGAGCAGTATGCGCTGCTGCAGCCCCCGGCTCTCGCTGATCAGGTTGCCCACGGTGAGCGTCGACAGCAGCCAGTTCTGCACGCTGCTCTCGTGGAGCACGTGCTCGTTGCCGATGTAGTAGCGGTACCCGTTGTGGGGGTTACACTCTATGTACAGTCCGAACATATCCTCGATGGCCTGCTTGTGGCGCATGAACGTGTTGCGGGCCATGGCCACGCCGCCGCTCATGTCGGTCTGCACCCACAGCTCGTTCAGCTCGTCGAGCGACAGTCCGTTGGGGTTCCGGCTGATGGTGTTCACCAGCCAGATGTATTCTCTGAATTTCTCTGGTAGTCTCATCGTGGTGCAAAGGTAATGGTTTTCGGCCGAAATCAGCCACGAATGACCCGGAATTTGAGCCCCGCCGGCGAAATTTCTTTCCTTTTCCGACGGTTTCCTGCAAAAAAAGTTGGTCCTGCACCACGTTTTGGTGCAGCCGCGCGCTACCTTTGCAGCCGTAATTCACTTAGAGCCTATAGACATGATGAGAAAAGACGAAATGAACGAAATCCTTAGTATATCGCCCAACAACGACGACTGCGGCCAGGGACTGCTGCTGCCCCAGGCCATGCTGGGCTATCAGCCCGAAGTCATCATAGTGGCACAGGGCGACTCGATGGTAGGGGCGGGCTTCGCCGACGGCGACCTGCTGCGCGTGCGACTGACGGCAACGGCCCACGACGGCGACGTCGTCGTGGCACTCGTCGACGGCAGCGCCACGGTGAAGGTGCTGTTCAGCGACGACGAGGGCCGGCGCTGGCTGGTGCCCTGCAACGAGCGTTACGACGCCACACAGCTGACCGACGGGAGCGACGTGCGCATCGTGGGCACCGTCGTCGGCGTAGAGAAGCGGGTGGTGCGCGCCTCGTCGGCCGACTGCATGAGGGCCGTACGCCGCACCCTGGCCCACCGCCAGGAGCCGCCGCGGCCCACGGCCGAGCAGGCCGACGGCGTCATTGCCGCCGTGGCGCCCCAGGTCAGGAACGGGCGACAGTGGTACGCCGTCTACCGTGCGCTGGCCGACCAGGGCTGCGTGGCCGAGGGCTGCTTCCGCGAGTTTGCCGAGCGGGTGGCGCGCGTGGTGCCTGCTCATGCCCACCCGCCCGTGGCCAAGGAGCTGGGTCGGCTGGCCGTCCAGAGTTTCCGCAAGCGTGTCGCTCTCTGGGACGCCAACGACGCCCCCGTCAGCGGCCAGCGCTTCGCCGAGTACCGCCACCTGGCTCACCTCACCGCCGCGCTGCTCAGCCGACGCGGATAGAGGGGAGAACCTACTACGAATTTCACGAATTATACTAATTATTTGTGGCCGTAATTCGTAAAATTCGTATAATTCGTAGTCGCCCATCCGCCACGATTCGTATAATTCGTATAATTCGTAGTAGTAGCCGTCCGCCGCGATTCGTAGTTCACTCGGGCGCGTCCCCTACGTAGTCCCGCCGTTGCGCGTACCACCCCCGCCATCCCTCGATGGCCCCGTAGGGGAAGCGGCACTGGCGGAGAGCCAGCGTGAGGAGCTTCAGACTGGGCAGGTCGGCTGACGGCACGTCGGCGCCCAGCACCTTCTGAATCTCCGTGGTGCGCATGAAGAACTCCTTCCGGCGAGGCGCCGGCTCGAAGCGGGCCGTCAGCAGGTCCTCGGCCGTGGTACGCTGGCGGTACTGCTCGTTGTGGCGCTCAAGGGCGGCCTCCTCGTCGCGGCTGAGGTAGAAGGGCCGCCCCGCGTCGAGCTCGGCCAGCGCCTGACCGTAGAGGGCGGCGTGGTCGATGGGCCCGGCGGTGTCGATCGTCCCCGTCAGCTCGCAGCACAGGTAGCGGCGGCTGCCCGTGGGGTCGGTCAGCGGCTCGTGCTCGTTCGTGGTGGCTATGAACGAGGCCATACGGGGCAGCAGCAGGTAGTCGTCGCTGCGCATGCGCCGCGTCTGCACGTCGTGCTCGGTCAGCACGCGCTTTATCTTGGCCTGCTCGCGCGGCGTCTTGGCGTTGTACTCGTCGATGTTGACCAGCAGCATCCGGCAGAGCATGCGCTCCACCTGCTCCGACGAGTCGAGCTTGACGTCGTCGATGTAGTACTCGCGCAGCTGGCGCGGCAGCAGCAGCTTGCAGAAGGTCGACTTGTGGGTGCCCTGACCGCCGATGAGCATCGGCACCAGCGCGTTGCCGAAGTCGGCACTGCGACGCTGCCACTGCGCCACCATGCCCAGAAACCAGCGGTGGAAGTAGTCGGGCCACTGGGCGAAGGCCGTCGGCACGCGCCGGGCCAGCCGCCCGATGTGGTCGGTCCGCCCGTCCCAGGGCGTCGCGTGGCTCAGGTAGTCGGCTATCGGGTCGTAGGGCGCCACCATCGTCGAGCGGGCGTACAGCTCGATGTCGATGCTCCAGGCCACGCCCACCTCCCTCATCTGCTCGAACGCGATGCGGCGCAGGTCGCGGTCGGTCAGCTGCTGCCATCCCTCGTTATTCACCGCCAGTGAACAATCCTTCACCGCCAGTGAATCTTCATGCCCCGGCGCCCCGCCGGCCTGACCCGCCGCCCCGCCGGCGGAAAGGGGGCGGAACTCCTCGGTACGCTTCAGAATGTTGAACCGCAGGTCGTAGTGCTCGTTGAAGAACTGCTCCACACCCTTGGCTATACACTGCTTGGTGTTCCCGTTTTCCGGGTGGCGGCTCTCCACCTCTATCTTCTCCTCTCGCTGCTCAGGTGCAGCTTCAGGTGCTTGTTCGTGCTGCTGAAAGAGGAGGTTCAGCAGCCATCGTCGTATTCGCTTCATCATGTCTGTCACTGATTATAGTTGTTAAACTCACTTTTCATCTCTCACTTCCCTCACCGGCGCCGGTGTGGGGAGTGTGGGCAGTGCGGGTTATTTCCTGCCATTGGCAATCAGGGCCGCCATCTGGCGCAGTCGCCACCGCCGTTTGGCCTCAACGCCGTACAGCTGGTACTTGCACTGTCGACAAACGCGCCGCCGCGTACCCGAGGGGTACAGCTCAAACTGTTCGTCGGGCAGCTCCTGCCCGCAGCATCTACACGTTCTCATCGTCGTCATTACCACTACTAATTTCACTAATTTTACTAATTCATCCGCACTTATCAACAAAGATTTAAAAGATTTAAAAGATGGACTGCCGCAATGTGCCTGGCGTTACACGCCCCATAAAATCTTCATAATCTTTTAATCTTTGTAGATATTCGTATAATTCGTATAATTCGTAGTACGGACTAATACCCCGCCTTGTAGTTCGGGAACGCCTGGTGCCGGTTCCGCCGCTTGTCGAGCAGCACCGAGCAGTGGAGCCACATCGCCCCGCTGCGGCGGTGCTCGAAGAGCAGCTGGTCGAAGTCGACGTTGTGCAGGATCCAGCGGTAGTAGGCGCGGCCCGTCTCCACGTCAGCGATGCGGATGTCGACGGCTTCGCCCGTCAGGTGCTTCGAGGCCCCCACGCCGTGGACGCCCGTGTTCACCGTCTCCGAGCGGAAGCCGCTGTTGATGTAGATGGGGCCAAACTGCCGCCGCAGCGGTTCGAGCAGCACGCGGCAGAGGTTCTCGAGGGCCGCCAGTTGCAGCGCGTCGGGGGTGTTGTCAACGCTGTGGGTCTCGGCCCACGTCGATCGTGTCAGCTCGTTGTAGCTGAAGTGCTCTGAGAGCATAAAGTTCTTTCTTTTCATACGTCTTAATTGTTAATGTTTTGTTGTCTTAGAGGTGAGAGGTGAGAGGCGAGAGGTAAGAGAATACCTCTGTGCGTCCTCCGTGCCCTCCGTGTCCTCTGTGGCGAGTGCAAAGGTAGTCACAAATCCCGGCTGCCGCTGCCCCGTCGCCCGCCGGTGCAGCGTTGGTGGGCGCTGGGTGTAGCGAAGTGGACGCCCCCCCCGCCCGCCAGTGGGCGTCCCGCCCCGTTTTGGGTAAAGAAAGTGTGATTACCATCCTGCTCTTTTGGCACGGAAAAACACTGTCTTTCCCACCCGACTACGAATTATACGAATTAAACGAATTAAACGAATTGTCGGCGCCAGCCAGCGTCCCTCCGCGTTTTTCCGTGCCTAAAGGTTAATCCGTGCCAAAAAAGGACGACGTGATGCCTTATTCCGCCGTGCCACGCAAACTTTTCCGCCAATTTGCTTGGCGGGAATGTTTTTTTTCCGTATATTTGCCACGTCAATGAATTAACTCCAACAGAATGGGCATATAAGCGTGAAGTGAGGAAGAAGATACTGACCATGATGCTGCTCGGCCTGGCCGCCACCGCCGCCACGGCGCAGACGTTCAGACTGAAGCGCGAGCACGACAGCCTCTACTGGCTGAACGACTGGCGACTGCCCTACCCCGTCTACAGGATGCAGACGGGCGACGTCGACGGCGACGGCCGCGACGACGCCATGGTGGGCGTGGTGAAGAGCACACGCTTCTACCCCGAGAAGGGGCGGCGGCTGTTCATCTTCAAGGCCGTCAACGGCAAGGCACGGCCACTCTGGCTCGGCTCGAAGCTGGGCGGACGGCTCGAGGACTTCCGCTACCACGACGGGCGCATACGCGCCCTGGAGACGACGGCAGACTCGCTCTGGGTGGTCAGCGACTACCGATGGAGCGGCTTCGGCATGGTCTTCGAGCGGTTCGTCGTGAAGGGCACAGACAAGGAAAACGCAATAAAACATTTTAGCCAATGAAAACCAAAATCATCATCGCAGCCTGCACGGCACTCATGGCCGTCGGCTGCAGCCAGAAGCAGACGGTGGCCGAGACGGCAGTGCCCGTGACCACCATCAACGTGGAGTCGCTAAAGGACAGCCTCGACCTGACAATGGACATCAGCGGACTGCAGCTGGGCGACCTGCGCGTGCTGCGCAACGCACCGGCGGCCCGACAGGGATTCCCCTTCAAGGACGCCTACCTGCGCGGACTCTACGCCACGACCACGTGGTACGACTCGCTGATGTGGGCCTTCGACGCGAAGACCGACTTCAGCCAGGTGAAGGAGAAGGAGGGCGAGGACTGGCGCGACTACTACTACCGCGCCTCAGAGGAGACGGGCCTGCTGAAGTACACGGCCGAGGAGCTGGACTTCATGAAGCGCGTGAAGGCGCGCGAGGACGAGCTGCTGAAGCAGAACTTCAGCGCCGGCGAGGGACTGCGCGTGAACATGCAGAACCTGGCCAACCCGCGACAGATCGACGACTTCAGCCAGCAGCTGGCTCAGCAACTGGCACAGGACGGCTTCGCCATCGTGCCCGCACAGAACGAGCAGCTGTTCCACGTCTACGAGCAGAACGACTACCGCTGCCTGCCGTCGTTCGTCACCACCGACCTCTACTTGCAGCTCTACCACCTCTACTTCGACTGCCTGATGCGCGAGGTCGAGGAGCACAAGCTGGCCGGCCTGATGGCCGACCTGAGCCGACGGCTCTACGACGCCATGCACCGCCAGGCCGAGCGGGCCGAGGACGACGAGCTGAGACGGCTGGCCCACCACAACGCCGTCTACTTCGCCGTGGCCTACGAGCTGCTGACGGGGCGCCAGATAGCCGACGCCACCGAGCAGGCCGAGGCCAAGAAGGAGGTCGACGCGGTGATGAGCTCGGAGAACGGGACCAGCCAGTTCATGGCCGACTACCAGGAGGTCAGCTTCCCCTACAGCCTGTTCCGCCCACGCGGCCACTACACGCGCAACGAGGCGCTGCAGCGCTACTTCCGCGGCATGATGTGGCTGCAGACGGTGCCCTTCGGACTGAACCACGCCGACGAGGTGAAGGAGGCCGTGATGATAGCCTACGCCCTGCAGGAGGACAAGGTGGCACAGAAGGACTACGACGTCGTGAACCTGCTGGTGACCCACCTGATGGGGCTGCCCGACAACCTGTCGATCGTGCAGGTGCAGCAGGAGGTGCGCAAGCGCGGACTGCTGCAGGCCGAGCTGATAGCCAGCGAGCCGGGCATGGCCGACCTGACCGAGGCGCTGAATGAAATAGGTAACACGCAGACGCGCATACGCCCGAAGTTCGAGAGCACGAGCCACAACAAGATCTGCCTCATGCCGCAGCGCTACCAGCCCGACGCCGAGGTGCTGCAGGAGATGGTCGACTACGACAACGACCCCACCGAGCGCGCCACGCCTAAGGGCCTCGACTTCATGGCCGCCATGGGCGTGAGTGCCGCCGAGAAGATACTGACCGAGGAGGGACAGAAGTGGAAGGGATTCAAGCCGATGCTGGAGAAGATGAAGCAGCGCATGGGCGAAGTCAACTGGCAGGAGAGCATAGCCACGCAGTGGATGCAGACGGTGAAGACCGTCAGTCAGAAGGACAAGGGACTGCCCTATTTCATGGCTACCGACGAGTGGGACCTGAAGAACCTGAACGCCGCCCTCAGCTCGTGGGCCGAGCTGAAGCACGACGCCATCCTCTACGCCAAGCAGCCCTTCGGGGCCGAGTGTGGCGGCGGCGGTCCCCCCGACCCCGTGGTGAAGGGCTACGTGGAGCCGAACGTGGCGTTCTGGAAGAAGGCCCTCGAACTGCTCGACAACACGGCGAACCTGCTGACCGAGCACGACATGATGACCGAGAAGGTGAAGGAGAACACGGAGCGCATAGCCGAGGAGGTGAGTTTCCTGCTGCGCATGAGCGAGAAGGAGCTGGCAGGCAAGGAACTGACCGACGAGGAGTACGACCAGCTGAGCTGCATCGGCGCCACGTTCGAGAACATATCGCTCAGCATGCTGAGCGCACCCGACCAGTACCTCATGGGCTGGGACGACGTGCAGGGTGCCGACCGCAAGATGGCGGTGGTGGCCGACGTCTACACGGCCAACGCGAACAACAACCCCCAGAAGTCGATACTCTTCGAGGCCGTCGGACTGGGCGACGAGATCTATGTCGTCGTCGAGATTGGCGGATACCTCTACCTGACGCGCGGCGCCGTCTTCAGCTACCGCGAGTTCATACAGCCGATAGACCAGCAGCGGCTGACCGACGAGGAGTGGCAGCAGGAGCTGGAGAAGAACCCGCGAAAGGGCGTGCCCACGTGGATGGAGCGCATAACGATGCCCACCGACCAGAAGCCGGCCGTGAATGAGGAGATTTTCTATAGCTCTGGCTGTTAGCCTGGCCATCGCTTGTTGGTCGCCACTGAGTGGCGACACGCTGCGCATCGTCATGACGGGCGACGTGCTGCTCGACCGCGGCGTGCGCCGCGCCATCGAGCGGCACGGGGCTGACCGCCTGTTCTCGGCGGGCGTCGACTCGGTGCTCGGCCGCGCTCAGGTGGCGGTGGGCAACCTGGAGTGCCCCGCCACGACGATCAAGGCGCCGGTGCAGAAGCTCTACATCTTCCGCGCCGAGCCGGAGTGGCTCGACGTGCTGCGCCGACACGGCTTCACCCACCTGAACCTGGCCAACAACCACTCAATCGACCAGGGACGGCGCGGACTGATGGACACGCGGCGCAACATCACGGCGGCGGGCATGACGCCCGTAGGCGCCGACAGCTGCATGGAGGCGGCCGCACAGCCCGTGCTGCTGGCACGGCAGCCACGCCGCGTCTGGCTGATGGCCTCGCTGCGGCTGTCCCTCGAGAACTACGCCTACCTGACCGACCGACCCTGCGTCAGCCAGGAGCCGATGGACTCGCTCGTGGGCCGCGTGCGGCGGCTCAGGCGCGCCGACCCCGAGGCCGTCGTCATCGTCTCGCTGCACTGGGGCGGCGAGCACACGCTGCGCCCCGTGCCGCGCCAGCGCATGGAGGCCCGCCGACTGATTGACGCCGGGGCCGACGTGCTGGTGTGCCACCACACGCACACGCTGCAGACCATTGAGGACTACCACGGCAAGAAGATTTACTACAGCATAGGCAACTTCATCTTCGACCAGCAGAAGCCGCTGAACAGCCGCGCCTGCATGGTGGGCCTGACCGTGACGGCCGACAGCCTCGGCGTAGAGACCATACCCATAGAGATACGCCAGTGCGTGCCGCAGATTGTGCCGCCGAACGCGCCGTAAGTCTTAAAAAACCTAAAAAGATATATATATAATAAGGTGTAAGCGAAAAGTTTATGTACTTTTGCAGCCCATAATTGCAAAAGTAACAAGAAAAGTATGCAGAAGAATCTGGTTATCGTTGAGTCGCCCGCCAAGGCGAAGACGATTGAGAAGTTCCTCGGGAAAGACTTCAAGGTGATGTCGAGCTACGGCCACATACGCGACCTGAAGAAGAAGGAACTGAGTATAGACGACAAGACGCTGGAACCCGAATACGAGATTCCCGACGAGAAGAAGAAGCTGGTCAGCGAGCTGAAGAAGCAGGCCAAGGAGGCCGAGAAGGTGTGGCTGGCTTCCGATGAAGACCGTGAGGGAGAGGCCATTTCGTGGCACCTGTGCGAGGTGCTCGGACTGGACGAGGAGAAGACCAACCGCATCGTGTTCCACGAGATAACGAAACCCGCCATCCTTGAGGCCATCGAGAACCCACGACGACTGGACATGAACCTGGTGAACGCCCAGCAGGCCCGCCGCGTGCTGGACCGCCTGGTGGGCTTCAAGCTGTCGCCGGTGTTGTGGCGCAAGGTGAAGCCGGCGCTCTCGGCAGGCCGCGTGCAGAGCGTAGCCGTAAGGCTGATCGTAGAGCGCGAGCGCGAGCTGCAGGCCTTCAAGAGCGAGGCCTACTACAGCGTGAGCGGCATCTTCGGCGTGACCAACCGCGACGGCTCGCAGTCGGAGGTGAAGGCCACACTGGCCACCCGACTGAAGACGCACGAGGAGGTGGAGCAATTCCTCGAGGCCTGCAAGGAGGCCACGTTCGTCATTGACAGCATACAGCAGAAACCCGTGAAGCGCACGCCGGCGCCCCCCTTCACCACGTCGACACTGCAGCAGGAGGCCGCCCGCAAGCTGGGCTTCACCGTGAGCCAGACGATGATGGTGGCACAGCACCTGTATGAGAATGGACGCATCACCTACATGCGTACCGACTCGGTGAACCTGTCGAAGCTCTGTCTCGGGGCGTCGAAGGAGGAGATTACCACGCTCTACGGCGAGAACTACTCGAAGCCGCGCCAGTATCACACCAGCGCAAAGGGCGCACAGGAGGCCCACGAGGCCATACGCCCCACCTACATGGACCAGCAGACGATAGAGGGCACCGCTCAGGAGAAGCGCCTCTACGAACTGATATGGAAGCGCACCATAGCATCGCAGATGGCCGACGCCGAGATGGAGAAGACGACGGTAGAGATAAGCATCAACCAAAACCAATCAGCCAGCGCCCATCACCCCTCGAAATTCATTGCACAGGGCGAGGTGGTGAAGTTCGACGGCTTCCTGAAGGTCTACCGCGAGTCGAGCGACGACGACAACACCCAGGAGACGTACACCCTGCTGCCCGAGCTGGCCGAGGGACAGGAGCTGACCCGCCGCGAGATAGCCGCCACGGAGCGCTTCAGCCAGGGACCGCAGCGCTACACCGAGGCATCGCTGGTGCACAAGCTTGAGGAGCTGGGCATAGGCCGACCCTCGACCTACGCCCCCACCATATCGACCATACAGCAGCGCGAATACGTGCAGAAGGGCGACAAGAAGGGCGAGGACCGCGAATACACCGTCGACACGCTGAAGGGCAAGCAGGTGACGCAGAAGGTGCGCCACGAGCTGGTAGGCTCGGACAAGGGCAAGCTCATGCCGACCGACGTGGGCATCGTCGTGAACGACTTCCTGCAGAAGAACTTCCCCAGCATCATGGACTACAACTTCACCGCCAAGGTGGAGCAGGACTTTGACCGCATAGCCGAGGGCGACGAGGCGTGGACGAAGATGCTGAAGACGTTTGACAAGGGATTTGAGCCCACCGTCGAGAAGGCCATGAACAGCCGTAACGAGCACAAGGCCGGCGAACGGCAGCTGGGCAAAGAGCCGAAGACGGGCAAGCCCGTGTTCGTAAAGATAGGCCGATTCGGCCCCGTGGTGCAGATCGGCTCGGCCGACGACAAGGAGAAGCCCCGCTTCGCACAGCTGCCCAAGGAGCTGAGCATGGAGAGCATCACGCTGGAGGAGGCTATGGAGCTGTTCAAACTGCCACGCGACATCGGCCAGTATGAGGGCAAGACGGTGACCATCGGCGCCGGCCGCTTCGGCCCCTACGTGATGCACGCCGGCAAGTACACGTCGCTGCCCAAGGGCGCTGACCCGATGGCCATCACACTGGAGGAGGCCGTCAAACTGATAGAGGAGAAGCGCAAGGCCGACACGCAGAAACACCTGAAGGTGTTTGCCGAAGACGAGAAGCTCGAGGTGCTCAACGGCAGATACGGCCCCTACCTGGCCTACGACGGCAAGAACTACCGTCTGCCGAAGGCCATGCACGAGAAGGCCGCCGAACTGACCTACGACGAGTGTATGGCCATAGTGAACAAGGGATGAAAAGGATTGTCCTGATAGGCTACATGGGGTCAGGGAAGACCACCGTGGGCAAGGCCCTGGCCAAGGAGATAGGGCTGCCGTTCTACGACCTCGACTGGTATATCGAGAGCCGAATGAGGAAGAAGGTGAGCCAGATCTTCGCCGAGCGCGGAGAGGAGGGCTTCAGACAGATAGAGCGCAACATGCTGCACGAGGTGGCAGAGTTTGAGGACGTCGTCATCAGCTGTGGCGGCGGAACGCCCTGCTTCTTCGACAACATGGAGTACCTGAACCAGCAGGGCCAGGTGGTCTACCTGCGCTGCGAGCCCGAGGTGCTGCGCCAGCACCTGCTCATGGGCAAGGGCGACCGCCCGCTGCTGAAGGGCAAGTCGGCCGACGAGCTGGTGAGCTTCATCAGCGAACAGGTGGCCTACCGCGAACAGTTCTACACCAAGGCCCGCTACACGCTCGACGTCACGCTGATGGACAACTACGAGAAAATCAAGATAACAATAGAAAAGCTGAAAGAACTACTCGACTTGTAAATGAAGAAATGGACTACTGAAGACGCCCGCGAACTGTACAATATTGGCGGTTGGGGCACCTCGTATTTCGGCATCAACGACGAAGGCAACGTCTACGTCACGCCGTGTAAGGACTCCGTGCAGATTGACCTGCGCGAGGTGATGGACGAATTGGCACTGCGCGACGTCACGGCGCCGGTGCTGCTCAGGTTTCCCGACATACTGGACAACCGCATCGAGAAGACCTGGAGCTGCTTCAAGAAGGCGGCCGAGGAGTATGACTACCATGGCGAGAACTACGTCATCTACCCCATCAAGGTGAACCAGATGCAGCCCGTGGTCGAGGAGATCATCTCGCACGGACGGAAGTTCAACCTCGGACTGGAGGCTGGCTCGAAGCCCGAGCTGCACGCCGTCATCGCCATGCAGTGCCAGAGCGACTCGGTCATCGTCTGCAACGGCTACAAGGACCAGTCGTACATCGAACTGGCCCTGCTGGCACAGAAGATGGGCAAGCGCATATTCATCGTCGTAGAGAAGCTGAACGAGCTCGACGTCATTGCACGCATTGCCAAGAAGCTCGACGTGAGGCCAAACATCGGCATCCGCATAAAACTGGCGTCAAGCGGCAGCGGCAAGTGGGAGGAGAGCGGAGGCGACGCCTCGAAGTTCGGCCTGACCAGCGCCGAACTGCTGGAGGCTCTCGACATGCTCGACAAGAAGGACATGCGCGACTGCCTGAAGCTGATACACTTCCACATTGGCTCGCAGATAACCAAGATACGCCGCATACAGACGGCACTGCGCGAGGCGTCACAGTTCTACATCCAGCTGCACAAGATGGGCTACAAGGTGGAGTTCGTAGACTGCGGCGGCGGACTGGGCGTCGACTACGACGGCACGCGATCGCCGTCGTCGGAGTCGTCGGTGAACTACAGCATCCAGGAGTACGTCAACGACTGCATCTACACGTTCGTAGAGGCTGCCAACAAGAACGACCTGCCCCACCCGAACATCATCACCGAGAGCGGACGCTCGCTGGCCGCACACCACTCGGTGCTGGTGATCAACGTGCTGGAGACGGCCTCGCTGCCCGAAATGCCCGAGGAGTTCGAGCCCGACGAGAACTCGCACCAGCTGGTGAAGGACCTCTACGAGATATGGGACAACCTGTCGCCACGCAACGTGCTGGAGGACTGGCACGACGCCGAGCAGATACGCGAGGAGGTGCTCGACCTGTTCAGCCACGGCATCGTTGACCTGAAGACGCGCGCCGAGATCGAGGCGATGTACTGGAGCGTCTGCCACGAGATTCACGCCCTGGCCAAGACGCTGAAGCACGTGCCCGAGGAGCTGATGAGCATCGACAAGCTGCTGGCCGACAAGTACTTCTGCAACTTCTCGCTGTTCCAGAGCCTCAGCGACTCGTGGGCCATCGACCAGGTGTTCCCCATCATGCCCATACAGCGGCTTAACGAACGGCCCACACGCAACGCCACCATACAGGACATCACGTGCGACTCGGACGGCAAGATAGCCAACTTCGTGACCAACCGCCACAACTCGCACTCGCTGCCCATACACGCACTGAAGAAGAACGAGAACTACTACCTCGGCGTGTTCCTCGTCGGCGCCTACCAGGAAATACTCGGCGACATGCACAACCTCTTCGGCGATACGACGGCCGTACACATCTCAGTGAAGGACAACGGCTACCACATTGACCAGATTATCGACGGCGAGACGGTAGAGGAGGTGCTGGAGTACGTGCAGTACAACCCGAAGAAACTGGTGAGGCAGCTGGAAATCTGGGTGACGAAGAGCGTCAAGGACGGAAAAATATCGCTGGAGGAGGGCAAGGAGTTCCTCTCGACCTACCGCAGCGGACTTTACGGATATACCTACCTGGAATGATGAAAGAGAAACTGACAATAGTAAAGGTCGGAGGAGCCGTGGTCGAGGACGAACGGCAGCTCGCCCAGCTGCTACGCGACTTCGCCGCCATCGAGGGTGCTAAGATACTGGTGCACGGCGGCGGACGACGGGCTACGAAGATTGCGGCCGAACTGGGCATCGAGACGAAAATGGTAGACGGCCGACGCATCACCGACGCCGATATGCTCGAAGTGGTGACAATGGTCTACGGCGGACTGGTGAACAAGCACGTCGTGGCCGGACTGCAGGCGCTGGGCGTCGATGCCGTCGGGCTCTGCGGCGCCGACGCTGACATCATTCGCTCCGGGAAACGACCGCTGAAGAACGGCATCGACTACGGATTCGTGGGCGACGTCAAGCGGGTTGACGGTGCAAAAATCGCCCATTTCATCGAGAAAAACATGACGCCGGTCATCGCGCCGCTGACGCACGACGGCCAGGGCAACATTCTGAACACCAACGCCGACACAATGGCATCGGAAACGGCCAAGGCCATGGCAGCGCTCTACGACGTGACGCTCGTCTTCGCCTTCGAGAAGCCGGGCGTCTTGAGCCGACCCGACAACGACGAGTCGGTCATTCCCGTCATCGACCGCGAAGCCTTTGAACGCTACAAGGCCGACGGCACCATCAGCGGCGGCATGCTGCCTAAGATTGAGAACGCACTGGCGGCCGTAGAGGCGGGCGTCGGGAGGGTCATCATCACACTGGCCACAGCCATCGACGGACAGCATGGAACGGTCATAAAATAAAAATATTTAACCGAAGTGTAACTTTTCGCGTTTTGAATCGTCTTTATAATATAGACAGGTGAAAAAAGTCAGTTTCCGAAACGATGTCCTACCGCTCAAAAACGAGCTCTACAGACTGGCACTCCGCATAACACTCAATCCTGCGGAAGCCGAGGACGTTGTTCAGGAGACGATGATGAAGGTCTGGAGCCGACGAGAGCAGTGGGAGCAGATAGAGTCGATAGAAGCATTCTGCCTGACCATCTGTCGGAACCTGGCACTCGACAAAACGAGAAAAATGAACTTCCTCGACCAGAGTCTTGATGCCGACGAACACGACGCGCCAGACCATAGCCACACGGCAAACCCCGAAGAGCAGGCCATTCAGCAGGACCGCATAAGGCTGGTCAGACGAATCATTGACAACCTGCCAGAGAAGCAGAGAAGCGTCATGCAGCTGCGCGACTTCGAGGGCAAGAGCTATAAGGAAATAGCCGCCATACTGGAAATCAGCGAGGAGCAGGTGAAGATAAATATCTACAGGGCGCGGCAAGTGATAAAACAGAAATATATACAAGCAGAAAAATATGGACTATAAGTACATCGAGCAGTTACTGGAACGCTACTTTCAGTGTGAAACCACGCTGAAGGAAGAGGAGATACTGCGCGCCTTCTTTGCACAGAAGGATGTTCCGGTGTGGCTGACGAAGTACAAGACGCTCTTCGACTACGAAGCACAGCGCATTGAGCCGCTCGGCGACGATTTCGACGAGCGTATATTGGAGATGATCGAGCAGCAAGAGCCGGTGAAGGCGCGCGTGCTGACTTTGACGCAGCGACTGATGCCGCTCTTCAAGGCCGCCGCCGTGGTGGCCATCGTGCTGACGCTCGGCAATGCCGCCCAGGCACCTTGGGACCGCGGGTGGGACAATCCGCAGGAGGAGTATGCCAAGTTCCACCAGCTACAGACTGACTCCGTTGACATGATGGGACCGATCCAGGCCGAGAACCTGATGGACTCCGTCAAGACGGTTAACGACCCGGCGTCGCCAAAGTACTGACGCAAGGCAAGTAAAAGGAAATAATCTAAGCTTTCTCTATAAACATTCATTTAACATTAAAACAAAAAAAAGAAGCCGTGAGGCTTCGATTCTCTCAAATTTTCATAACATACTTTGAAGCACAAAACAAGGTAAGGGCCACCACCGGGATACCGGGGCGGCCCATTTCCTTGACTACTTCGCCTTGCGCAACCGCAGGTTAAGCTGGTAAAGGGCTGGCAGCAGGATTAACAGCGAGAACAGGACGGCGGCGATGACCGTGCGCTGGCTGCCAAACAGGTCGATAAGCTTCATCTGTGGGTCGGGATAGAAGTTGTAAACGACGTAGGAAATGCTGTTGTTCATCCAGTGGTAAACGACTCCCGGAACGACGCTGTCTGTGCGATAGTAGAGCCAGCCGAGTAGCAGGCCTATGACAAAGGCGTTGGGCATTTGTGCCGGGTTGGCGTGGACGAGCGCAAAGAGCAATGCTGAGATGGCTATCGCCACCCAGTGACGGGGCGTCCATTTCAACAGAGCCCGTAAGATGGCTCCACGAAACACCAGTTCCTCACACACCGGGGCCAACAGTCCTACGGCGAAATAGCCCCAACGGTCGCGCAGTATCATGTCAAACTCTCCCTCCAACAGATTAGGCAGTGCAGGCAGCTGCTCCCAGACGAACTCAGAGGGAATAACAGCGCCGACGGCGGCCAACGCACACCAGCAAAGTGCTGCCCACGGGCGGGAACGCACATAGCTGCGCGAGACTTCGGCCCAGCGGAAGTAAAGGAACAGTGCAATGATAACAACAGAGCTCGCCGTCATTGCGATAATAAAGTGCTTGACATCATTCTGGCTGGTCTGGACTCCTGCCAGCCCCAGCATGGAATCCATCAGCAGGGGCGTCAGTACCTGCACAGCGGCAAAGACAACAGTGTAGAGAATAGCTTTGATCATATTTCTGTATGTTTATTGATTGCTTCTTCGGCCTGGTTCACGTCTGATGCCAGTTGCTGCATCAGCGCTTCGCGGCTCTCAAACTTCAGCTCTGAACGTAAACGGCTGACAAAAAAGACTTCCAGACGCTGGCCGTAAAGGTCGCCGTCGAAATGGAAGATGTGGGTCTCAAGCGTCTGACTGTGCAGACCGAACGTGGGACGGCTGCCAATGTTCATCATTCCGTGCAGCAACTCTGACGTACCTTCGAGCCGCACCTTGACGGCATAAACGCCGGAAGCAGGAACCAGCTTCCCTTCCTCTGGCAGCTGCAGATTAGCCGTGGGGAAACCCATCCCCGTACCAATATGCTCGCCCCTGACGACTTTTCCCGTCAGGCTGTATGGGCGGCCTAAGCATGCAGCTGCCTGTTCGACAAGCCCATCTGTCAGCAGTCGCCGCACAACGGAGGAACTAATGCGGACAGCCCCCGCATCGAACGGCTCTCCCTGTACGACGCTCATTCCCATCTGCTCACCGTATCTGACGTAATCGTCAAAGCCTTCCGAACGGTTGTGGCCAAAGCGGTTGTCATAGCCAATGACCAGCGTCTTTACGCCTAACTGCTGTTGTAAAATGTCGTGCATGAAGTCGCAGGCCGACAGCGAGGCCAGCGACTCGTCAAACCTGAGCACAGTCAGATAGTCGATGCCAGTCTGCGACAGCAACTCCACCTTCTCGTCAAGCGTAGACAACAGTTGCGGACACCAGTCAGACTGAAGCACCTGGCGTGGATGCCGCTCAAAGGTGACCACCATCGAACCCAGACCTTCGTGCCGTGCCATCGTCACAACCTTATTTATAATGTAGCGATGCCCGAGGTGGACACCGTCGAAAAAACCGATGGTTGCTACGCATGCCGCAGGCCTTTTTGCCTCTTTATTCAGGATAATCGTCTTCATTTGCGCCGCAAAGGTAAGGAATTTTTGCTATTTTAGCAAAAAAATTTGGAGATTTGATTATTTTAATGTACCTTTGCACCCACAATTCCCCGGACTTGTAGCTCAGTTGGTTAGAGCAACAGACTCATAATCTGGAGGTCCCAGGTTCAAGCCCTGGCTGGTCCACATTGAAAATCAAGCGGTTACACCAAATGTAGCCGCTTTTTCTTTGTTCGTTGTGAAATTCAGGTGAAATTCGTGGCGAAAAAGTTGGAGTATGAAATTCAGTGCAATCTTTCAATATGGTATGCGATACCATGAACTGTTTATATGGCTCGGTATGTTGCTTCCTGAAACCTCTCTTCGCTAATAATCTATAAAAGGTGGGTGGGTTTGCACAATTCCTCATTATTTTGCTGTACCTTTGCAAACGGATTTCGCAGGTAAAGCGCTTTCCAAAGGCATTACGGGCTAAAAGAAATGGCGTTCGCTATCTCACTCAAAAGCCTCGGGATGTAGGGAGTTTCAAGAATAATAGTCAGAGAATAATATAGAGTCAGATAAATCGGAATTAGCAGAATGAACATAAAAGATATTCAGCGAATTCAAACTGTAAATGATATGATTATTAGATTGATTATTTCATTTTTATTTTTAGCCGTAACATCATGTGAGATTGTTGCTAAAAACATAACACTTAACAAATTGGATATTTCAAAGAATCACTCACTTGAAAATGTTATAAAAATGGTGAGTACAGAAGGAAATACTATTGTTTCTGGAAAAAAGTTTTTTATTGTATCTTTACAAGAATATCGAAAAGGACTTTATTTGAGTATTGAATTAATAGAAGGAAAAAGTTTGCCGAATGTTTCTGATTATATTGGTTTTTTATGCGTAGATAACAACTTGTTTTTTATTAGAAGTTCTACAAATATAGTCTCCATAATTAAGACAGATTACAAAAAACAATTCGCAATAAATTTATCACCTCCTAAAATTGATGGACTGATTATATGGAATTATTTTATTATAGATAACAAAATATATCAACTTGAATTTAAATCAAATTGGTAAATCAGAGGGGGCGGTTCTTCTGATTATTAAACGAATTCCAATTTAGCAGTATGAAAACAGTAAACACAAAGGAGAAAACTTTTGGTCTCTTGCAGATGGAGGACGCGCAGATGCAAGACTTGTTTGCACCAATTAAAGGAACGGTATTATGACGAGAAAGGACGCAACACTGTCGGTACTTCTGATTATTATAATTTTAATCACACTTATTACCTTTTCAACTCAAAAAGTGAAAGGTAATGAGTGTATATCACAAATATGTGATGTAGAATCTTCTATAATCATAC
>OCTX012287852.1_pt1 | contig 30371 bp, 30 predicted proteins | sample 1539691 | NCBI WGS metagenome assembly OCTX01 (sample SAMN02144231, study PRJEB22623) | gut metagenome | biome: sheep rumen | host: Ovis aries | place: New Zealand
TCAAATCATCTTTCTGGATGTGCTGCGGATATAAAGGTATCTGATGCGATACAGGCCATGAGGTATGGGGTGATTCTGGCGGACTATGCCAATCTGACGGGGCAGAAGTTTGATGAATTGCTTGTTGAGCGTTCGAAGAAGGGCACGTATTGGGTGCATTTCGCGGTAAGGAAGGAGGGGAATCGGAGGCGGGTGATGTTTTTGCAGACTTAGCATTCTTTTGCGGCGGGGCATTTGCGGCGGGGCCTCGCGCTAGGGTCAGGGCCTGACGAGAAAGTCGCAAGCGACTTTACGTCAGTACCAGACCCCAGTGCAAGGCGGTTGCGGCGGCGATGGGGCGCAGGGAGAGGCCAGACCCCAGCGGGAGGCGGTTGCGGCGGGGGTGGAGCGCGGGGGCGAGGCTAGTAGGCGTGATCGGTTTGGATCTCTTCCTTGGTGAGTTTCTTCTTGTCGATGGCGCGCCAGGCGTAGATGATGTAGGCGAGCACGAAGGGCACAAGCAGGGATACCCAGAACATCGTGTTGAGCGTGAACTCGCTGGAGCAGGAGTTCTCCAAGGTGAGCGATGACTGGAGATCGGCTGTTGAAGGGTAGTAGGCGGTGTGGTTCCAGGCGCAGCTGAGGAGCAGTGCGAGGACGGTGAGTACCGTGCCGATGCCTGCAGGCCAGATGCCGCCGATGTATCCTTTGGAGAAGATGGTCTTGCCGATGCCGTAGAGCACGAGCACCACGCCAATGAGCAGCACCACGAGCAGGTACCACATGTCGATGAAGTTCGAGAGATACTTATAGGGCTCCATGTAGATACGGCCTGCGTCGTTGTAGGCGAAGCCTTCCTTCAGGAGCACATGGACGAGATAGGCCACGAAGAGCACCAGGAAGGGTACGGCAGCACCGATGAGACGCCCTGGCACGCGACTGCGGATATCCTTATCGTCTACATTGTTCATGACGTAGAGGATGCCCAGCACGCGGGCGAGGAACACCACGGCGAAGCCGAGTACGAGCACCCAAGGATTAAGCAGGGCATCGAGACCATGTGAGGCGTTGGCCCAACGCGAGATGATCGGGGTGATGGCCTCGGGATCGATGAGGTTGTTCTTCTCGACGATGAAGTTGCTGCCCTCGAAGAAGGTGGCTACGGCGCCGCCCAGCAGCAGCGGCCCTACGATGCCGTTGAGCGTGAGGAAGAACTGGAAGGTGCGCGGCCCGAGAATGTTGCCGATCTTGTTCTGGAACTCATAGCTGACGGCCTGGAGCACAAAGGTGAAGAGGATGATCATCCAGAGCCAGTAGGCTCCGCCAAAGCTGGTGGAGTAGAAGAGCGGGAACGAGGCGAAGAAGGCACCTCCGAAGGTGACGAGCGTGGTGAAGGTGAACTCCCACTTGCGGCCAGTAGAGTTATACACGAGGCGGCGGCCTTCGTCAGTCTGTCCCAGCGAACGGGCTACGGAGTTGGCGCCCTGCACGAAGAGCAGGAATACCAGGAGTGCGCCAAGCAGTGATACGATGAAACACCAGTAGTGTTGTAAAAATTCGTATGTCATAGTTGTCATGTTTTAGTGTGAATACTCGGGACCCTTCTTGATTTGCTTGAGCAGGATATTGATCTCGACAGCGAGCATCGTGGTGAAGAGGATCAGGAAGAGGAAGAACGTGATGATGACGCTCGACGACTGCAGGTCGCTGACGGCAGCCCACGTGGGGAGCATGTCCTGGATGGTCCAGGGCTGACGACCGAACTCTGCCACGAGCCAGCCGCTCTCAGAGGCGATGTAGGCCACGGGAATGAGGGCGATGGCGAGCCAGTAGTGCCAAGAAGGCAGGGCGGTGATGTCGCGCTTGGCAAAGAGGAACTTGGGCCAGCGATAGGCTACTGCCAGTATCACGGCAAAGAAGAGGATGAACAGGCAGCCTGCGCCCACCATGATGCGGAAGGCCCAGAAATTGATGGGGATATAGGGCACGATGTCGTTCTTGTCCTTGATGTAGCCATAGCCGAAATACGGCATGTTCTCCTTGAGGACGCTCAGATGCTGGGCAGCAATCGTGCCGTCGTCGCTGGAGTTGAACTTCGTCTGGCGATAGGCTGCCAAGGCCGCGATGGCTTTCTTGCCGCGCTCGATCTTCTCGTCGATGGGCAGTTCTACCTTGCCGTCGGGGGTGGTATAGCCGTTGAGGATGTCGTTAATGCCAGGCACATAGCCGTGAGGATCGTTGGTGGCCATGAGCGAGAGGGCGTAAGGCATCTCAATCTTCAGGGGCGGTTCCTGCTCGTTGGCATAGTCAGGCTGCTTGAAGGGATTCACCCAGGCCACAGCCGTCAGTCCCTGATCCGTGCCGCCGTTGTAGAGTGCCTCCATCGCGGCGAGCTTCATGGGCTGCACGGCGGCCACGTCCATACCCGACTTATGACCTGTGGCGGCAGCGAGCAGCGAGGCCACGAGACCTACGGCAGCACCGATCTTCATACTCTCGACGGCCAGCTTCGTCTCGCGCTTCTTCAGCAGATACCAGCAGCAGACACCCACGCAGAAGACGGCACCAATGATCCAGGCGGAGGTGACGGTGTGGCAGAACTTCGAGACGGCGAAGGGGGAGAGAGCCACCTCGAAGAACGACACCATCTCGTTGCGCATGGTGTCGGGATTGAACTCACAGCCCACGGGATACTGCATCCAGGCATTGGCCACGAGGATCCACCAGGCGGAGATGGTCGCCCCAAGACCGGTGAGCCACGTGGAGGCGAGGTGGAAGCCCGGCGACACCTTCTTCCAGCCGAAATACATCACGGCCACGAAGGTCGACTCCATGAAGAAGGCCACGATGCCCTCTACAGCCAGCGGGGCACCGAAGATGTCGCCCACAAACCATGAATAGTTGCTCCAGTTGGTGCCGAACTCAAACTCGAGGATGATGCCTGTGGCAACACCCATGGCGAAATTGATGCCGAAGAGCTTCTGCCAGAACATGGCCGCATCGCGCCAGAAGGCGTCCTTCGTACGGTAATACTGTGTTTCTACGATTCCCATGATGACTGCCAGCCCCAGCGTGAGCGGGACGAAGAGCCAATGGTAGATTGCCGTGAGGGCAAACTGCGCTCGCGACCAGTCGATGGTCCCGGCATCAATGGATAAAATCAGATTGTTGAGCATAGTATATTTTGTTTAATGTTCGTTGTCAGGGTCATTGGGCACGGTCCACCAGTTCGTTGGCCACGTAGCCTGATTCGTCGCCTTGGGCATTCTGCTTCAGGAAGTTGGGAAAGAAGAAAACCTTCAGGATTGCAAAAATAATGAACAGCTTGATGAGGATGATGGCCCACAGCGTCTTGCCGAGGCGCATGGAGCGGAAACCGTCATAGTAGAGGTCGAAAACCTGATGGAGAAAACCGTTCTTGTTCATAGGCAATCATTAAATCGTGGCAAATATACAAACTTATTTTAAAAGTTCCAAATGTTTTTATATATTTCTTTGTGTTTTCAAAGAAAAAGGTTACCTTTGCAGCGTTTTTTTAAAAAGTGTATGAATAAGAAAGTCATTATTCCCCTTGTTGTCGTCATCCTGGCCTTGCTGGGCGGACTCGCATGGCTCTACTTCAGCCTACAGGAGCAGAAGCAGGTGAATCAGGATATGCAGGAACTGGCAGCCCTCGACAAGCAGGAGATGGAGAACGAATACGAGCGTTTCGCCTTGCAGTATAGTGAGATGAAGACGCAGATCAACAATGACTCGATCATCGCCCAGCTGACGCAAGAGCAGATGAAGACGCAGCAGCTGCTGCAGGAGCTGAAGCAGGTGAAAGCCTCTGATGCCCGTGAGATTGCCCGTCTGAAGAAGGAACTGGCCACGGTGAGAGCCGTGTTGCGCGACTATGTGATGCAGATTGACTCGCTGAACCGCCTGAATGAGAACCTGAAGGCCGAGAATACCCGCGTGAATGCCGAACTGGAGCAACGCACAGCCCAGGTGGCAGGTCTGAGCCATGAGAAAGCTTCGCTCTCGGAGAAAGTGGCCATTGCCGCACAGCTCGATGCGACGAACATCAACCTCGTGATGGAGAATGATCGCGGCAAGAACGTGAAGAAACTGAAGGACTGCACAAGGCTGAAGACCAGCTTCACGGTTTCCAAGAACGTGACGGCCTCCAATGGCAACCGCACCCTCTACGTGCGCATCCAGAATCCGGGCGGCAATACACTCAAGGGCGGCGGCAGTTTCGGCTACGAGAACCGCACCCTCGACTGCTCGGCCAAGAAAACCATCGAGTACACAGGCGAGGAAACGCCGGTGACCGTCTACTGGAACATGACGCAGCCGCTGGAGGCTGGCGACTACCGCGTGAGCATCTTTGCCGACGGTCATATGATTGGAACAAGAACGTTTAGTTTTAAATAAAAGTATGAATAGAATCTTTGTAACGTTGTTATTAGCAGGCTTGCTATTGCCAGCGAGCGCCCAGAGACTGTTGACACTCGACAGCTGTCGGCAGATGGCACTGCGCAACAACAAGCAGCTAGGCATCTCGAAGCTGAAGCAGGACATGGCTGCCGATCTCCGGAAATCGGCGCGCACGAAGCTCCTGCCCCATGTGAGTGCCATCGGAACCTATGAGCATACCAGCCGTGCGATTTCGCTGCTGAGCGACACCCAGAAGGAGACCCTGCCGAAGATCGGTACGGGCGTCGTGGGGAGCATGCAGCCGCAGATGGCTGGCATAGAGACTTCGATGCAGCAAATTGGTACCGCTTTCGTGAAATTGGGCGTGCCTGCTGCCGAGGTGCAGCAGATGATGGGTGGCCTGCAGACCAGCATGCAGGGCAGTATGCAGGGTATGGAAGCCACGCTCAATGCACTGGGACAGCAGATCGTAGACGCCTTCAATACGGATACCCGTAACCTCTTTGCCGGCTCCATCATTCTGACGCAGCCTATCTTCATGGGCGGTAGTATCATTGCCCTCAACAAGATGGCTGCAATTAACGAAGAACTGGCAGAAAACTCGCAGAACGCCCGTAGGCAAGCCACCATCTATGGCATAGATCAGGCTTACTGGCAGGTGGTATCCCTCTGCCATAAGAAGAAACTCGCCGAGAGTTATCTCGAGTTGGTGAAGAAACTCGACGCCGATGTCCACAAGATGATAGAAGAGGGCGTGGCTACCAGAAGCGACGGCCTGAGTGTAGACGTGAAGGTGAACGAGGCTGAAATGACGCTCACGAAGGTGAACGACGGTCTCGTGCTGTCGCGCATGCTGCTCAACGAGCGCTGTGGACTGCCCCTCGACGAGGCTGTCACGCTGGCAGACGAGATGGCAGAGACAATCTCGACGGTGGAACTGGCACCACAGCTTGATGTGGAGCAGGCAGTGGAGAACCGTCCCGAACTGAAAATGTTGCAGAATACGGTAGATCTTTCCAAGCAGACCACTAATGTGCTCCGTGCAGGCTATATGCCTCAGCTGGCACTCACGGGTGGCTATGCCCTGACGAACCCCAGCCTGTTCAATGGCTTCGAGAAGAAATTCTCTGGTTATTGGCACGTTGGCGTGATGATGCGTGTACCTATCTGGAACTGGGGCGACACAATGTATAAGGTGAGAGCCTCGAAGCGTGCCACCAGCATTGCCAACCTCGAACTGGCTGAGGCGCGGGAGATGATTGCGCTGCAGGTGAATCAGGTGACCTTTAAGGTAGGCGAAGCCAATAAGAAACTCACGATGGCACAGTCGAACATCGCCCGTGCCGATGAGAACCTGCGTATCGCCAATCTCGGTTTCAGCGAGGGCGTGATAACGCCTGCCACCGTGATGGAGGCACAGACGGCCTGGCTGCAGGCGCAGTCACAGAAGATTGATGCAGAGATTGATGTCAAGCTCTCGCAGGTGGATCTGCAGAAGGCACTTGGTACGCTGGAGTAGATGGCCAAATAGTAGAAGAAACAGTTGAATCGTAAATCGTAAAAAAGTCAAATAAAACCATGTCAGCAAAAAGTCAACACAACAATATTCTGCTAGCTATTGGCGGATTTGTTACAGTCGTGATTGTCGTAGCTATCATCGGATTCCTGCTGTTGGATCGTGATCCGGAAATCATGCAGGGTCAGGTAGAAGTCACCGAGTATCGAGTGTCGAGCAAGGTACCCGGGCGTATTCTGGAACTTCGCGTGAAGGAAGGCGACTATGTGAAGGTGGGTGATACCCTCGCCATTCTCGATGCGCCGGAGGTGCGTGCGAAGATGGAGCAGGCGCAGAGTGCCCAGAGCGCCGCTGCCGCCCTGGAGCTGAAGGCTCAGAACGGTGCCCGCAAGGAGCAGATCCAGGGTGCCTACAGCGTGCTGCAGCAGGCTACGGCAGGCTTCGAGATTGCCGAGAAATCCTATAACCGTGTGCAGCGTCTGTTCGACGAGGGGGTGATGAGTGCCCAGAAGCGCGACGAGGCCTATGCCAACTACAAGGCGATGGAGGCACAGATGAAGGCCGCCCAGAGCCAGTATGATATGGCTGTCAACGGTGCCCGCATGGAGGATAAGATGGCAGCTTCCGCCCAGGTGGGCCGTGCCAAGGGTGCCGTGAACGAGGTGAACAGCTATATCCACGAGACGGTACAGGTAGCCCAGATCGAAGGTGAGGTAAGCGACATCTATCCGAAAGTAGGAGAGCTCGTAGGCACAGGCTCTCCCATCATGTCGATCTCTGTGATGAACGATATGTGGGGCACTTTCAATGTGCGCGAGGATGAGCTTGGCAACATGCAGGTGGGTTCTGAATTTACGGCCTTTGTGCCTGCCTTCAACAAGGACATCAAGATGAAGGTGTACTATCTGAAGGATCAGGGCTCGTATGCCGTATGGAAGGCTACGAAGGCCAACGGCCAGTACGACCTGAAGACCTTCGAGGTGAAAGCCCGCCCTGTGGATAAGCTTGAGGGCTTGCGCCCAGGTATGTCGCTGATTATCAAAAAATAGTCCGTCACCGTGAAGTACTTGAGTCAGATATGGCAGATTGCGTTGCGAGAGTGCAAGATCCTCTTCGTCAACCGTATCTATTTCTTCAGTATGGTCATCTTCCCCTTGCTGACGATGGTGTTCTTCACCTCGCTGATGGGCGAAGGCCTGCCTGAAGATATGCCTATCGGTGTGGTAGATCTCGACAATACGACGACCTCGCGCAGTCTGATTCGCAAGCTGGATGCCTTCCAGAGCTCACGGGTGGTGGCCCGCTATCCGTCAGTCAACGAGGCGCGCAGAGCCATACAGGAGAACCGGATATATGCCTTCCTCTATATACCGAAGGGGACTACGGACAAGTTGCTTTCCAGCCGTCAGCCGAAGATATCCTATTATTATAATATGGCCTCGGTGATGTCGGGATCGCTGTTGATGAAAGACCTGAAGACCATTTCGAACCTTGGTTCAGCGGCAGTAGGTCAGGCCACGATGCGTGCCAAGGGCTATACCCCCGAGCAGATTATGACCTTCCTGCAGCCCATCCGTCTGGATCTTCACCAGATAGCCAACCCTTGGACTAACTACAATGCCTATCTGTCGACGGTGTTCGTGCCTGGCGTGATGATGCTGTTTATGTTTCTTATATCAGCCTATTCGCTGGGTATGGAACTGAAGTTCGGTCGTGGTAAGGAGTGGCTGGGCTATGCCGACAACAATATCGTGGTGGCTATCCTTGGCAAGTATATCCCCCAGGCGCTGGTGTTCCTGTCGATCATCCTCTTCTATGAGTTCTATATCTATGGCGTGCTCCATTTCCCGCATCAGGGTGGGGCAGGGAAGATCCTGCTGCTGGTGCTGCTCGAGGTGCTCTCGTCGATAGGTTTCGGCATCTTCGCCTTCGGCCTGATGCCTTCTCTCCGCATGTCGATGAGTATCTGTTCCCTCTGGGCTGTGCTTAGTTTCTCGCTGGCAGGCTCGGCTTTCCCTGTGATGGGTATGGATGGTGCCATCCAGTCGCTGACGTGGCTCTTCCCGCTGCGACATTACTATATGCTCTATCAGATCACCGTGTTCAATGGATTCCCGCTCATCGATTCGTGGTTCCATTTCGTGGCGCTTATCGGCTTTACGCTGCTGCCCTGGTTCGTGGTGAGTAAAATTAAAAATGCAATGCTGACTTATGTCTATATTCCATAGGATAATCGAAGGGATAAAGGATGCCTGCTATATCTGGCGCCAAGAGCTGAAGCAGGTGTTTCGCGACGAAGGCGTGCTGATCTTCTGCGTCATCGTGCCGCTGGTGTATCCTTTGCTTTATTCCTGGATCTATAATAATGAGGTGGTCCGCGAAGTGCCTGTGGTTATCGTCGATGACTCCCACAGCCAGTTAAGCCGCCAGTTTATCCGCATGTGTGACGCCTCGCCCGATGTGAAGATCTTCTCCTTTGCCGACGATCTGGATGAGGCGAAGATGCTCGTCAGCCGTCAGCTGGCCAAAGGTGTCTATTATATCCCTGCGGATTTTGCGACCAACGTCAACCGCATGAAGCAGGGCGTGATAGGTGTCTACTGCGACATGTCGCTCATGCTCACCTATAAGGCCATCTATCAGACGGCAGTAGCCGTGACGCAGACGATGGGCACAGAAATCCAGCGCCGGGTATCCGGCAACTGGACGGCGCGCGAGGATCAGATTACCACGCGGCCGCTGGCCTTTGAGGATGTGCCGGTGTTCAATCCCGCAGGGGGCTACGGCAATTTCATCATCCCCGCCGTGCTGATGCTGATTATCCAGCAGACACTGGTGCTCGGTATCGGATTAGCCGCAGGAACAGCCCGCGAGCGCAACCGTTACAGCGATCTGGTGCCCATCCATAAGTGTTATGGCGGCATCTACCGCATTGTCTGCGGCAAGGCGATGTGCTATCTGATGATCTATGCTGTGATGTCGGCATACCTCACCATCGCCGTCCCGCGCATGTTCTCCTTTATAGCGATGATCCATTGGCAGGATCTTGTGGCGCTGATGGTTCCTTATCTGCTGGCATGTACCTTCTTTGGCTTGACTGTGTCGTGCCTGGTTCACTATCGCGAGAACGTCATGCTGCTGATGGTGTTCCTCTCGTTGCCGCTGCTGTTCATGTCGGGTGTGTCGTGGCCGCAGTCCAACATTCCCGGCTACTGGCAGGGTGTGTCCTGGCTGTTCCCCAGCACGTTTGGCATCCGGGCCTTTGTGCGGATGAATACCATGGGTGGTGTGTTGAGCGACGTGGTAACAGAGATCCGTTGTCTGTGGATACAGGCCGCCGCCTATTTCGGCACCGCTTGTCTGGTTTACGGCTTCCAGGTGCGACTCACGCGCCGTCATGCCATGGAACGTCTCGAAGTGCTCCGCAAGAAGCGCGAAATCCGTCTCCAGCTGAAGAAGAAAACAGAGAAATAATATACAAGCCTACATTTTAAAATTGTATTAATATGACTAAAAAACTAAATCTATGGATGCTGGCCGCTATCCTGTTCTGCGGCTTCTCATTGGCTAATGTTTCTTGTGCCGAAGAGGATAATCCCTCAGGCCAGCAGGATCCTGTGAAACCAGAGGAAGGCTTCTTCACCAGCGAGATTAATGCGCTCATTGATGCCAACTATCCCGAAGTCATCGCCAACGGCTATGCCGAGCTCATCATCCCCTCGACGATGTTCGACCCCAGCATCATGAGGTATGCCGACTACCACAAGGATGTGATGACCGCCCTCAACAAACTGGGCTACAAAACCTACATCAACGGCGGTGCCGTGCGCGATGCCGTGCTGGGTACAGCCATCCACGACCTCGACTTCTCCACCGATGCCACGCCCGAGGAGATGAAGGAGAAGCTGACAGGCTTCGATGTCACCGTCACGAAGACGGGTGGAGGCGACATTGCACAGTCGCATTATCCCAATAAGGACTGGACGGACATGGTGCCTATCAAGGGTGTCAATGAGAAGCTCAAGGGTAAGCCGTTCGTTCCGGCAGATGCCACCTATGGCACCTATAGCAAGGATCTACTCGATGATACCTATTCGCGCGACCTGACGATCAATAGCATCTACTATGACTTCCAGAACAACGCCATCATCGACTATCATGGCGGTCTGCACGACCTGCGCGACAAAGTCATCCGTACCGTCTACGATGCCAACACGATGTTCGCCATCAACGCCTCGGCACTGCTCCGCACCGTGCGCTTTGCCGCCCGCTACGGCTTCGAGATCGATGCTGCCACCGCGACAGCCATCAAGGACAACATGCACTACTGCAAGGAGACCATCAACGGTGGGCTCAACAACTACTACATCACCAAGGGCTTTGGCGACGGCTGTGTCAGGCGCACCTATGAATATTACAGCAAGTATGGCATCATCGACTACTTTATGCTCGGGCTGAAGGGCTATGCCGGTACTGCCGATTATGAGACGCCACTGTTCAAGGCCCTCGAATATGTCGAGAGTAAGACAAAGGTATCACAGGATCTCACAATGTCGATCCTCTTCCTGCCCGTGATGAAGGACAAACTGGCAGACAAGGAGAAGACACTGGAGAATATCACCGCCGTATGGGATGAACTGGAAACGGGTACAGGTCAGAAGGCAATCTTCGAGACCAACGACTACAGCGGCACCCGCACGGCTATGCTCAACACTTGGTATGTCTACTTCTCGCTGACAGGCAGTCCTCTCAGCACAGAGGCACTCGACAAACTCAAGGAAAATGAAAACTACGACAAGGGCGAACTGCTTGTTTCTGCCTATAAATAAGATATTCATCCGATATTCGTAGTGTTTAGGTGCCTATGAACATCTGCTTTGCTGCGACGTGAAGGATGGTCGAAAGGTAGCAAACCTCGAAATTCTCGAGAGAATTACAGAGTTTCCTACCGAGAAACTCCCCTTTTGTCGTAATGAAAGCAGAGGTTTGCCGTAATGTAAGTATCTGTTTGCAGGCATATTTTTACTCTGGGGCCAGGCCCTGAGGTCAAGTAAAGACTTTACCTCAGGGCCTGGCCCCAGAGTAAAGTTTTTAGGATTTCTGGCCGACAATCTTGGTCTTGGGACGCTCTTTGTTGCGGCGGTTGACGACGGTAACGACGGCCTGGGCGAGATTGATAAAGGCCAGACCGGTGGCGGTGTCGCTGCTAAGGGCTGCGGGGGTGCCTGCGTCGCCGTTGTCGCAGATGCTCTGTACGAGCGGGATCTGCGCCAGCAGGGGAACGTTCATCTCTTCGGCCAGTTGCTTGCAGCCTTCCTTGCCGAAGATGTAATACTTGTTATTGGGCAACTCTGCAGGGGTAAACCATGCCATGTTCTCGATGAGACCGAGGATGGGCACGTCGACCTTCTCATTGCGGTACATATCGATGCCTTTGCGGGCATCGGCCAAAGCTACCTGTTGGGGGGTAGACACGATGACGGCTCCCGTGATGGGCAGCGTCTGTAGTAACGTCAGATGGATGTCGGAGGTTCCTGGCGGGGTGTCGAGGATGAAATAGTCGAGCTCGCCCCAATCTGCATCGGCAATGAGCTGCTTCAAGGCACTGGTGGCCATGCCGCCGCGCCATAGGGTGGCGGTGGTGGGGGAGACGAAGAAGCCGATGGACAGCAGTTTGACACCATACTGCTCGATGGGGCAGATGAGGTCGCGGCCATCCTTCTTCACGGCGTAGGGACGTTCGCTTTCCACATTGAACATCTTGGGCATGGATGGCCCGAAGATATCCGTATCCAGAAGTCCTACCTTGTAGCCGAGACGTGCCAGGGCGATGGCGAGGTTGGCAGAGACGGTGCTCTTGCCGACACCACCCTTGCCGCTGCTCACGGCGATGATGTTCTTCACGCCAGGCAGCATCTGGCCTACTTCAGGACGCGGCGCTGACTTGAACTCGGTGTCGATAGTGACGTCGATGTCCTGACCACAGTGGTACTTGATGGCGGCCTCGGCGGCCTTGACTGTTGATTTCAAAAAAGGGTCGGTGTCGCGTGGGAACACGAGCACGACCTTCACTTTCCAGTGGTCTCCCTCCCGAGAAGGAGCGGCTACCGACGGGGTGTCGGCAACCATCTCACTCTCTACGAGGTTTTTCTTCGTGCCGGCATACGTCACCGTAGCCAGCGCATCCATAATCAGTTGTGGGTATAGGGTCATTGATAATCTGTTGCTTATGCTTACTTATTCTCTTGTACGCCTTTCTGCTTGCCCCACTTCTTGTCGATCGCATAGACCTGCATGGATCCATTCGGAACGAGAATGACGGGGTTGGAGCCTTTAAAGGTGTCGCCGCTTACTTTCGGGGGAGCGGGGTTGTTGATAGTCACCTTGGCCAGCGTCTTACACTCCTGGAAGGCAGAACCGCCAAGTTCCTTGATGGTGACGGGCAGTTCGACTTCCTTGAGCTGGAGGCAGCCCTTGAAGGCATCGCCGCCGATGGTCTGAAGACCGTTGGGGAAGACGGCTGACTGCAGGGAGGCGCACTTCTCGAAGGCAGCGTCCTCAATCTTCAGCAGGGCAGCGGGCCAGTTGATCTCTGAGAGCATGGCGCACTCCAGGAATGCATTGCTGCCGATGCGCTTCACGGTGTTGGGCAGCGTGACCTTGCGCAGGCTCTTGCAGCCTCTGAACACATCGGTCTCGATCTCGTCGATGATGCCGTTGATGGTTGCCGTCTCCAGACTGATGCAGTCCTGAAAGGCATTGTCGCCAAGGCTCTTCAGTGCACTGCCAATCTCGATGCTGCGCAGGCTGCTGCAGCCGACAAAGGCCTTGTCGTTGATCTTGTTAAGACCTGCAGGGAGGGCGATGCTGGCAAGCGACTTGCAACCATCGAAAGCGTGGCTGCTGATGACCTGTAGAGAGGCGGGCAGCGTGATGCTGGTGAGGTTGCTGCAGCCCTTGAAAGCGTAGGTGTTGATATCCGAAAGACTGCCCTGGAGTTCAACGGTCTGGAGTGATTCGCAGTTCTGGAAGGCAAACTGTCCCAGCTTGGAGATGTTGTTGAACTTGGCGGCTGACAGGCTCTTACAGCTACTGAAGGCATTGAGGCCCACCTTTGACACAGAGGCCATCTCGATGGTCTGCAGGCTCTTGCAGTCGTCGAAGGCGTTGGACTCAATCTCATCGCAGGAGCTGGGGAGAACCATTGAGGTCAGGCTTTCGCAGTTGTTGAAAGCGCTGCCGCCAATCTTCTTCACGCCGTCGGGGATATTGATGCTCTTCAGGCTCTTGCACTTGCTGAATGCCTGAGGCGCAATCTCGTCGAGACCGCTGGGCAGTTCGATGGAAACAAGGTTCTTGCAGCCTTCAAAAGCCTCGTTGCCCAGTTTCTTCAAGCCTGCAGGCAGCGTGATGGTGGTGAGACTCTCGCAGTCCTGGAAAGCCTCGACGTCGATGACGGTGACAGACGAGGGTATCGTGACATCCACCAGACTGGTACATCCGCTGAAGCAGCCCTTGCTGACGGCGCTGATGCTATTGGGGAGCACGACCTTGGCCAGATTCTTGGCATCGGAGAAGAGCTCCTTCGGCAGTTCGTTGGCCTGCGTCTTGATGCCACCCTTGTCCTTACTCTCCACGATGGTGATGCCAGAGAGGTCGAGGGCGGTTACGAGGCACTCGCCGGGGTTCTTCGCCTTGTTGCGGGTGACAATGTCCTGCAGCAGCTTGAGGTCGTTGCCATTGAGCGAACCGCTGACTGTGAGGTCGGAAACCTTGAATTTCTGGTCGCCGAGCTGTGTTGCCAACTTGCCGACGGAGTCGACTTTTACATCCACTTTTCCTTGTGCGATGGCTAGCAACGGGAGTGCAGCCATGACGATAATCATTAGTTTTTTCATAATTGTCTGTTTTTTATTTTGCTTTATTGAGTGAGCTCCTCTTTGTACGGTGATAGGAACGGTAGTCGTCGAGTTCGATTTCCACGTCGGGTTCCTCGAGGGCTACGTTTTTGGGCAATTGCCACCTCATATACTTGATGTTCAGGCCACGGGCTATCCACATCGACTCGTAGTAGGTCTGGATAGCAGCGGCTTCCTTGAGTGAAGGATTCTCTGCCGCAGCATAGAGGTCGGTGGTGCTCACGATGACGGGCAGATGATTCTTCTCCACCATATATGTTGTGTAGGTGAAGAGGAAGTTGGAGTCGGTCTTCAGATGGACGACACCGCCATCGACGAGGAACTTGCGATAGCGCTCCATGAAATAGGTCGACGTGAGACGCTTGCGCGGGTTCTTCATCTGCGGGTCGCTGAAGGTGAGCCAGATCTCCTGTACCTCGTCCTCGGCAAAGAATCGCTCGATGATCTCGATGTTCGTGCGTAGGAAAGCCACATTCTTCAGTCCTTCCTTGAGTGCCTGGGTGGCACCTGTCCACATGCGGGCACCCTTGATGTCGACACCGATAAAATTAATGTCGGGGTAGAGCTTGGCGAGCTCCACCGTGTATTCACCCTTGCCACAGCCCAGTTCGAGCACGATGGGGTGATCGTTGTGGAAATACTGCTCGCGCCAGTGGCCCCGCATCTCGAAAGGCACATTGTCAATGACTGAATACGGATACTGGAAGACATTCTCGTAGGTCTCCATATCTGCGAATTTAGCTAACTTTCCCTTCCCCATTCGTATAGACTGAATATAGCCCTTCCACCTCAGGCGGAAGGGCTATGAATGATTATTGTTGCTTATTCAATGACGACTGTCGTCCAACCGTGCTTGTCCTCAATCTCGCCATACTGGATGCCACGCAGGGTGTCGAAGAGTTTCTTTGACATCGGGCCCGGCTTCTCACCGAATGAGTAGCGCTTGCCAGTGTCGAGGTCGTCGATATAGGAGATTGGACTGATCACAGCAGCCGTGCCGCAGGCACCTGCCTCCTCGAAGGTCTCGAGTTCCTCCTCGGGGATAGGGCGGCGCTCCACCTTCATGCCCAGATCCTCAGCCACCTGCATCAGCGACTTGTTGGTGATAGAGGGCAGGATAGAGGTAGACTTCGGGGTCACGTAAGTGTTATTCTTGATACCGAAGAAGTTGGCAGCACCACACTCGTCCATGTATTTCTTCTCCTTGGCGTCGAGGTAGAACTCACAGGCGTAGCCCTTCTCGTGAGCCAGATTGTTGGCGAAGAGCGAGGCAGCGTAGTTACCGCCCACCTTGTACTTACCAGTGCCGAGCGGAGCAGAACGGTCGTAGTCGCGGATAATCACGTAAGGATTAGCGGCGAAGCCACCCTTGAAGTACGGGCCTACGGGGGTTACGAAGATGAGGAAGCAATACTCCTTAGAAGGATGAACGCCTACCTGAGCACTCGTACCGATGAGCAGCGGACGGATGTAGAGCGTGGCGCCGCTCTCGTAGGTAGGAATCCACTCCTGATTGAGACGAACCACCTTCTTCACCATCTCCGTGAACAGCTCGGTGCTTACCTCGGGCATCATAATGCCGCGACAGGTAGACTGCAGACGGGCAGCATTCTCGTCGACACGGAATACGCGCACTTTACCGTCAGGGCAGCGATAGGCCTTCAGACCCTCGAATGCCTCCTGGCCATAGTGCAGGCAGGTGGCTGCCATGTGCAGTTTCAGATACTCGTCGGAACAAACCTCAATTTCTCCCCACTTACCGTCGCGATAGTAGCAACGTACATTGTAGTCAGTCTTCATATAGCCAAATGACAGACTACCCCAATCTAAATTCTTCATATCGTTTCAATCTGTTAAAGTTCTATTTCTGCTTGCAAAAGTACACATTTCGTGTCAAATTCACAACATTTTCCGTATAAAACTTACTTTTCTGCAAGTATTTTCTTGATTTCCTCGTCGGTCTTGGTCAGTTTGTCCTTGCAGAGCTTGATGAGTTCCTTGGCGCGTTTCAGCTGTTCTGACATCTGGTCGATGTCAAGTTCGTCGTTCTCCATCTTGTGCGTGATGGTTTGTAGTTCGGCCATGGCAGCCTCGTATTTCAGTTCTTTCATTTGATGATAGATTTGATGATTCCTTTCTCAATGCGTGTCTCTATTTCGTCGCCTTTCTTCAGTGCTAAGGGATCGCGGACGGCTTTTCCCTTGAAGAGTGTGATGCTATAGCCCCTGCGGAGTAGTAGGGCGGGGTCGAGGCTCTTGATTTTTTCTTCAAGCATCTCCAGCCTATGATATTCTGCCGTCAGTCGCCTGTCTACTATCAGCATCGGAATGCGCTGCTCGAAAGTTGCTAAATTGCTCTTCTGGGCGAGAATCGTCTGTTGGATGCTCGAAAGTAGGCTGCTGAAGAGTGAGTCCAGACGTGCCTCCTGTCTTGTCTTCACGATCGAGAATAGTCTTGGAATGACATCCGCAATCGCCGAAAGGTTGGAGTTGAGGGCAGAAAGCTTCTGCTGGGCGCAGTGTATCATACGGTTCTGCAAATCCTCGATACTGTCGCGTACTTCTTTCAGGTGCTCGATGAGGAATGCTGCGGCAGCCGTGGGTGTCTTGACCCGCAGGTAGGACACCATGTCGAGAATGGACTCGTCGCGCTCATGGCCGATACCCGTGATGATCGGTATCGGGAAGTTAGCCACATTCTCTGCCAGTGCCAGTGTGTCGAAGCCTGACATGTCGCTTGTGGCTCCGCCGCCCCGGATAATCACCACACAGTCGAACATATCGGACAGTGAAGATTGGACATCGAAAATCTCCTCCAATGCATTGATGACACTCTGCTCCACGCCATCGCCCTGCATGATGGCAGGGAAGAGTTGTGTATGGAACAGGAAACCATAAGGATTGTCGGTCAGTTGATTGCAGAAGTCACCGTATCCAGCTGCTGTCTCGCTTGAGATGACTGCTATGTTTTGGCAGAATAATGGCAGTTGGAGTTCTTTCTGTAAGTCAAATACCCCTTCTTCCTTCAACTGGCGAATGATTTCCTGGCGTTTGCGCGCCATATCGCCCAGTGTGTAGGTGGGGTCAATGTCGGTGACGATCCATGAAAATCCATAAGCCTCATGAAATTGTGGGTACACCTTCAACAAGACTTTCATGCCGGCATGGAGCCGCTGGCCTGTCGTGCGTTCGAAATAGGGTCTGATAAGCATCCATTTGGAAACCCAGCATTTGGCACTGGCTTTTGCTATTGGTGTCGCACTGCGCTCGTCTTTCTGAATCAGTTCCATGTAGCAGTGCCCCTTGGATTCCCTGCATTCCGACAATTCGGCCTCTACCCAATATTCATCAGGCATTTCGCTCTCAAGCACATCTTTCACCAGATGGTTGAGTTCGTATAGTGTCAGTCTCTTCTCACTCTTCACTCTTCACGCTTTCACTTATTCTCTTTTTCCCAATCATGTAGGCACGCCAGAAATTCGGGGTCCCATAACCATAGACGTTGTCCGGTTTCTGATAATTGGAACTGGTCTCTCTGATCAGTTGGATCATCTCCAGGGCTGTCAGTTCAGGAAGCGCCTGCCATAAACAGGCTACAAGACCTGACACCACGGGGGTGGAGAAAGAGGTGCCCATGTCTCTGACAATCGTACCTCGGCCTGAGATGAGAGCCGTAGGACTGCCGAGTGCCATCACATCGGGCTTGACGCGTCCGTCCTGTGTGGGGCCGACACCGCTAAACGGTGCATTTTTCTTCTCTGTGTTCAAGGCTCCAACCGTCAGTATGTCGTAGGCATCGGCAGGGAACGTGATCTTCTTCCAGGGTCCCATGCCCGAATTGCCTGCTGAGTTGACAAGAATGATACCCTTCTTTGCCAGCATCGAGGCAGTATGGGAGATGAATGACGTCTGCCCGTCGAGGTCGTGCTGGTGATAGTAGCCAGGGTAGTCGTCGTATTCGTTATAGCCTAGACTGGAACTGATGATGTCGGCTCCCAGTGAGTCGGCATATTCCGCCGCCATTGTCCAATAATCTTCTTCCACAGGTTGCTCCGTCTGCTGATCTTCGCACCTCAAGAGCCAGTATTGGGCTTCGGGCGCTGTTCCGATAAGTACTTCTGGCTCATTAGCCGCCATCGCGGAGAGCACCTTCGTGCCATGGTCGGTCTCTTGGTAAAAGTACTGGCTATTGGGAAAGACGAAATCCTTAGTACCCATGATGTTGGCATGCAGAATGGCAGGAATCATGTCGGCATTCTGGAACCCACCGTCGAGGACGGCAATCGTGACGCCTTTGCCTTTATGGCCGATGCGGTGCAGATTGTGGCCGTTAAGCATCTCAATCTGTTCTTTGCCATTACCGTAGGTGACGCCTTTGATGCTGTCCCAGACATTGAAGCTCTGGTGGCAGTCTTGTTTCAGCATGACGGCGACAGAATCGGGTGATTCCCATACCTTCTCGGCTTTTGCGATGCATGGCAAGGCAGACACATTGGCGAGTAGGGTGGTGTCGTTGGAACGGAGGAGCAGGGTGTTGTTCCATCGGCTGGTGCCTATGATTTCCCATTCAGAGTCTCGGCGCTGTTTCTTCCTGAAGGATTCGGCAGCGGTCTTCTCTATCTGTCTGACATATTTCGGACTGACGGGGAGATCGGTAGAATCAAGAGCCAGCCCTTGCTTTCTCCTGCGCTCGATAGACTTCCGCGACAGCCAGCGTCCTGGATGCTCGAGCGAGTAGGGGGTGTCCTGCTTGTCTGTCAAGGTGTAGCGATAGATCCAGTATTTGCCTCCCGGATACTTCCGCATCTTGGGACTAGCGCTGCCTGTCGCCGAAAATGTCAGGATGAGAAGAATGAAAAACAGTATGTTCTTTGCCATAACGATTGCAAAGGTACACGAAAATATCGACATGGCCAAATCTTCGCAGATTAAAATGAATTTCCTTGGTAGTTTCGATTATTTATCGTACCTTTGCATCGTCAAAAAAGGATGTACGCATGGATAATAAGCAAAGCGCGCTAGAGTTGGGGCAAAAACCTGTGGGACAGCTGTTGTGGCAGTATGCTTTACCTGCCATCGTAGCCATGACGGCATCGAGTCTCTACAACATCATCGATCGTGCCATGATTGGCCAAATCGTAGGTCCGGAGGCTATTGCAGGTTTGGGTATTACGTTCCCCTTTATGAACTTGAGTGCGGCTTTTGGCGCAGCCGTGGGCGTGGGCTCATCTACGTGTATCAGCGTGAAACTAGGACAGCGCGATTACCAGACGGCCGAGCACTTGTTGGGTAATACGGTAACCTTGAATCTGATTATCGGCTTCACCTTTATGGTCGTCAGTCTGATATTCCTCGATCCTATCCTGATCTTCTTCGGTGCTTCGGATGCGACGCTGCCCTACGCCCGTGAGTTCATGACGGTGATTCTGCTTGGTAATATGGTGACCCACATGTACTTCGGTATGAATGCCGTGCTGCGTGCGGCAGGCAAACCGCGTCATGCAATGTATGCCACGCTGTTTACGGTGGCCTGCAATATCGTATTGGTTGTTGCCTTCGTGTGGTGGTTCCGCTGGGGCATCCGCGGAGCAGCCCTTGCTACCGTCACGTCGCAGTCGCTGGCGCTCTGCTGGCAGATGTGGCTATTCTCCGACAAGAAGGAACTGCTGCATCTGAAGCGAGGCATCTATCGCCTGAAGTCGAATCTGGTAAACAATATCATCGCAATCGGTATCTCGCCGTTCCTGATGAACGTGACGAGCTGCATCATCGTGATCTTTATGAACAATCAGTTCGTGCGCTATGGTGGCGACATGGCCGTTGGTGCCTATTCGATAGCCAACTCGGTGGTGATGGTGTTCTTCATGTTCGTGATGGGCATGAACCAAGGTATGCAGCCTATCGTAGGCTATAATTACGGTGCAGAGAAGTACGACCGTATGTTCCGCTGCCTTTGGCAGACCATTGCCTGCGCCACAGCAATCTTGTTGGTAGGATGGGCATTGTCGATGCTGTTCCCGGCTCAGATTGCCCGTATCTTCACTACTGATCCCACACTCATCGATCTGGCAGCAAAAGGTATCAAACTGGATATGCTGGTATTCTTCGTGGTAGGTTCGCAGGCTGTCATTACGAATTTCTTCCAGTGTATAGGTAAGGTTAAGGTGTCTATATTTCTCTCTCTGTCGCGACAACTCATCTTGTTGTTGCCGATGGCATACATCTTCCCCTTATTCTGGGGCTTGGATGGTGTATGGTATTCGATGCCGGCGAGTGATTTCGGATCGTTTGCGATGACGATACCGATGCTGATTTGGTATATGAAAAAACTGAAAACTTATGGAAGATAAGCGTATTATCATCAATGTTGGTCGCCAGTTAGGTAGTGGAGGCCATGATATCGGACGCATGCTCGCCCTCGATTTCGGTGCGAAATACTATGATCAGGAGCTGCTGAATCTGGCAGCCAAGGAGAGCGGGTTCTCTGAGAAGTATTTCGAGCAGAATGACGAGCGTAAAGGCTTCTTGAGAGGCTTGTTCAATGTGCAGACTTCCCGTTTTGGAAGCAGTAACGTGTATAAGTCCAATTTCTCTCAGGAAAGCCTGTTCCAGTTTCAGAGCGATGCCATCAGAAAAGCTGCAAAGGAAGGCTCGTGTGTGTTTGTAGGGCGTTGCGCTGACTATGTGCTGAGAGACTTTCCTCATACGGTGAACATCTTTATCTCGGCCTCGATGAAATATCGCATTGAGCAGATTATGAACAAACAGCATCTGGATGAAGATGCCGCCAGGGCTTTCATCGAGAAACGGGAGAATGAGCGCGCTGCTTACTACAACTATTACACGGGCAAGAAGTGGGGCGATGCTTCGAGCTACGACCTCTGCATCGATTCGAGTGTGCTTGGATTGGTGGAGACCGAGAAGATTATTGCCCAGTTTATCAGAAAAAGATTTGGAAAATGAAGCGGATAGGTATATTGAGCGATACGCATAGCTATTGGGACGAGAAATATCTGCACTATTTCGAACCCTGCGATGAGATATGGCATGCAGGCGATATCGGCAGTGTGGAGGTGGCAGAGAAACTGGCGGCTTTCCGTACGTTCCGGGCTGTGTGTGGCAATTGCGACGGTGGTGACCTCAGACTGATGTATCGGGAACTGAACCGTTTTAAGGTCGAGGACGTAGATGTGCTCATCAAGCATATCGGCGGCTATCCCGGTAACTACGATCCCAGTGTGCGTTCCACGCTTTTCGCCAATCCGCCACAGCTTTTCGTGGCAGGACATTCGCATATCTTGAAGGTGAAGTATGACAAGACACTGAATCTGCTCCACATTAATCCAGGTGCTGCCGGCATTCAAGGTTGGCATAAGGAGCGCACGCTCATTAGACTGACCATCGACGGGAAGGAATTCAAGGATCTGGAAGTTATAACTTTAGGAAACAATAATACAAGATTATAATAGAATATGAAAAGAACAATTGTTATTACTGGTGGCGCAGGTTTTATCGGAAGCCATGTTGTGCGCCTGTTTGTGAACAAGTATCCCGAGTATCACATCATTAACCTCGACAAACTGACGTATGCCGGTAATCTGGCTAACCTCAAGGACATCGAGGACAAGCCCAACTATGAGTTTGTGAAAATGGATATATGCGACTTCGAGGCTTTCTACAAGCTGATGCAGGACAAAAAGGTGGATGGTATCATCCATTTGGCTGCCGAGTCACATGTGGATAGGAGCATCAAGGATCCCTTCACCTTTGCCCAGACCAACGTGATGGGTACACTCTCGCTGCTGCAGGCAGCCAAACTCTATTGGGAGAGCCTGCCTGAGAAGTATGAGGGCAAGCGGTTCTACCATATCTCTACCGATGAGGTATATGGCGCATTGGAACTGACTCACCCAGAGGGTATCGAACCTCCGTTTACGACTACGGCATCAAGCTCTGAGCATCATCTGGCTTATGGCGACAAGTTCTTCTTGGAGACCACGAAGTATCAGCCCCATTCGCCCTATTCGGCCTCGAAGGCATCGAGCGACCATTTCGTCCGCGCCTTCCACGATACTTACGGTATGCCCGTCATCGTGACCAACTGCTCGAACAACTATGGTCCCTACCAGTTCCCCGAGAAGTTGATTCCGCTGTTCATCAACAATATCCGTCACCGCAAGCCGCTGCCTGTCTATGGTAAGGGCGAGAACGTGCGCGACTGGCTGTATGTAGAGGACCATGCACGTGCCATCGATGTAATCTTCCATGAAGGTAAGATTGCCGATACTTATAATATCGGTGGTTTCAACGAATGGAAGAACATCGACATCATCAAGGTGGTGATTAAGACGGTGGATCGTCTGCTGGGCAGAAAAGAAGGCGAGGATATGGATCTCATCACCTTTGTCACCGACCGTGCCGGGCACGATCTGCGCTATGCTATCGACAGCACCAAACTCCAGAAAGAACTGGGCTGGGAACCCTCACTGCAGTTCGAGGAAGGCATCGAGAAGACAGTGCGCTGGTATCTCGACAATCAGGAGTGGCTCGACAATGTGACTTCAGGTGACTACCAGAAGTATTACGATAACATGTACGCTAACCGTTAAGATGGATGACCTGACTCGTTCCCTCCATTCCTTTCTGGTGCATATCGGACTGCATCCGGAGAGCATCACCCCCAAGATGGAGCACTATCTGGAGCATCTGCTCTATCTGCTGCCACCTGAGGAAGAAGAGGCTGTGACCCATTACTATGGTCTTTTTGGTGCCGAGCGCAAGTCGCTGCAGGAGATTGCCAAAGTGTTGGAACTCTCAGAGGAAAACGCCATGGAGCGCATCGATCAGTGTATCCGCAAATTAGCCGTAACCCCCGAGTGGCAAATGATTAAACAAATACAGAAAATATGAAGAAGATATTGCTATTAGGCTCAGGAGAACTTGGAAAAGAGTTCGTGATAGCCGCCATGCGTGCTGGTCAGTACGTGATTGCCTGTGATCGTTATGATAATGCGCCAGCCATGCAGGTGGCTGATGAACGTGAAGTGTTTTCCATGCTTGACGGTGATGCCCTTGAAGCTGTCGTCAAAAAGCATCAGCCAGACATTATCGTTCCTGAGATTGAGGCTATCCGCACAGAACGCCTCTTTAAGTTCGAGGAACAAGGCATACAGGTCGTGCCATCGGCTCGTGCCGTCAACTACACCATGAACCGTCGCGCCATTCGTGATCTGGCTGCCAAGGAATTGGGACTTCGCACGGCTAAGTATTTCTACGCAAAGACTTTCGAGGAGTTCAAGGCAGCTGCCGACGAAATAGGATTCCCCTGTGTGGTTAAACCTCTGATGTCGTCCTCTGGTCATGGTCAGAGCTATGTACATAACGACGGTGAGTTGGAACAGGCTTTCCGTGAAGCTATGGAGGGCTCGCGTGGTGATGTGAAAGAAGTGATCATCGAAGAGTTCATCGATTTCGATTCAGAGTTTACACTTCTTACCGTCACCCAGAAGAACGGATGGCCCACCATCTTCTGTCCGCCTATTGGACACGTCCAGAAGTCAGGCGACTATCGTGAGTCATGGCAGCCCTATAAGATTTCTGATGAGGCGCTTAAGCAGGCACAGTTTATGGCTGACAAGGTGACGAAGGCTTTGACGGGTGCAGGTATCTGGGGCGTAGAGTTCTTCCTGACAAAGCAGGGCGAGGTGATTTTCTCAGAACTGTCGCCGCGTCCGCATGATACAGGTATGGTGACGCTTGGTCATACCACGAACCTCTCTGAGTTCGAACTGCATTTCCGTGCCGTTATGGGTCTGCCTATTCCTGCCATTCATCTGGAGCATGCAGGAGCAAGTGCGGTGATCCTGTCACCCACCGAGGCTTCGAGCCCCGTAGACAGATCGCTGTTGCCTTACAACCTCGATGAGGCTCTGAAGGAGGATCGTACCCGCATCCGCATCTTCGGAAAGCCCGAGGCTCACAAGGGTCGCCGTATGGGTGTAGTGCTCTGTTACGGAGAGGTGGGCGATGATGTCAATGCCCTTCGCGACAAGGCAAAGCGTCTGGCAAAGACGGTGTTAGGAACTGACCCCTATGCAAAGCTTAGAGATTAAGATTATCGAACTGCCAAAGATCATGGATCCTCGCGGCAATCTGACATTTGCCGAGGCTCTGACGATGGTGCCATTCGACATCAAGCGGGCCTATTGGGTCTATGACGTTCCTGGTGGTGAAAGTCGTGGCGGTCATGCACATAAACGTTTAAAGCAGTTTGTCGTAGCGTTGAGTGGGTCTTTCCACGTGACGCTCGACAACGGCTATGAACGCAAGACCGTTCTCTTGAATCATCCTTGGCAAGGGCTGCTGATAGATGTCAATACCTGGCGGACGCTTGATGATTTCTCATCAGGAGCGGTTTGTCTCGTGCTGGCATCCGAACATTATGAAGAGGATGATTACATCTATGATTATGATGATTTCCTGAAATACGTCGGATGTTCGAAATAGTTAGATATACCTCAGCACATCATGATGAATGGAACAAGTTCGTGGCTGCATCGAAAAACGGCACTTTCCTTTTCGATCGCCGCTTCATGGACTATCATGCCGACCGTTTTGAAGACTGTTCGCTGATGATCTACCGTCGTGGGGTGCTGTATGCCTTACTGCCTGCAAATATCAAGGGTGAAGTGCTAACCAGTCATGGCGGATTGACCTACGGCGGTCTGGTTATGAGCGATAAATGTACTGCCAAAGGTGTTCAGGAGGCTTTTGAAGCTATCAATGATTACCTGCGCGTCATCGCTGTCAGAAAGGTGGTATATAAGGCGATTCCCTGGATTTATCACCAGCAACCGGCAGAGGAGGATCTGTTTGCGCTGACGAGTGTCTGCTTTGCGCGACTTATTATCCGTGATATTTCTTCAGCCATCATCTCTGAGCGTCGTCTGCCCTTTACAGAATCCCGTCGCTCGGGCATCCGGAAAGCACAACGAAAGGGATTACAAGTGCGGGAGAGCACAGACTTTGCTGCTTTCTGGCAGGTGCTGAACGCAAACTTGACGAAGAAATATGGTGTTCGTCCTGTGCATTCGGCAGAGGAACTGATACTTCTGAATAGTCGTTTCCCTGATAAAATTCGATTGTTTATGGTCTTCGATGGTGAGCAGGTGTTGGGCGGAACTGTGCTGTTCCTCACGCCGCAGGTGCTGCATACCCAGTATATCTCCGCCACTGCTGAAGGTAAGGCTTGTGGTGCTATCGACTTGCTATTTGATGAACTGCTTCACAAGGTCTTTGCCACTTACCGCTACATAGACTTCGGCAAATCCACCAGCAACGACAGTGCCGATCTGAATGCCCAGCTTATCTTTCAGAAAGAAGGCTTTGGCGCTAGGGCTGTTTGCTATGACACTTATGAATGGACGCTATGATAAAGTATCTCGATCTGAAGAGAATCAACGATCAGCACGATGCCGAACTGCGTGAGGCCATCAGTCTGGTTCTCGATAGTGGTTGGTATCTGAAGGGTGAGGCTACTCGTTTGTTTGAGAGCCATTATGCTGCTTTTATCGGCAGCCGTTATTGCGTTGGCTGCGGTAATGGACTCGATGCATTGACGCTGATATTCCGGGCCTATATCGAGATGGGTGTCATGCAGGAAGGTGATGAGGTTATCGTACCGGCGAATACCTATATCGCAAGTATATTAGCCATAACAGCCTGCGGACTGACTCCAGTCCTGGTGGAACCGTCACTTGATACTCTTCAGATTGACGATGAAAAGATAGAGCGTGCCATCACCCCTCGTACACGGGCTCTGCTGATTGTCCACCTCTATGGCATTTGTGCCTATACAGAGCATATTGGCGATATTTGCAAGCGCCATGGTCTTAAACTGATAGAAGACAATGCACAGGCTCATGGTTGTAGCTTTGGTGCGCATACGACGGGTTCTTTAGGCGATGCTGCAGGGCATAGTTTCTATCCGGGAAAGAATCTGGGTGCCTTAGGTGATGCCGGGGCTGTGACGACTGATGATGCACAGTTGGCGGATATTGTTAGGGCACTGGGCAACTATGGGAGTTTTCAGAAGTATGTTCATGATTACCAGGGGCGCAATTCCCGTATGGATGAAATACAGGCAGCATTGCTGGATGTGAAACTGAAATATCTTGTTCAAGACAATGCCCGCCGTAAGGAAATTGCCTCTATATATATTAATAAGGTGAAGAATCCTCTGATACGGATTCCTATGCCTGAACGTGATTCTGTTTGGCACATCTTCCCTGTATTCTGTGACAAGCGTGATGCGTTACAGTCGTATCTTCACGAACACGGGGTTGAGACACAGATCCATTATCCGACCCCTCCGCATCGACAGAAGTGTTATGCGGAATGGAATGCCTGCTCATTGCCTATTACGGAGCAGATTCATTCGCAGGAATTGAGTATCCCCTGTCATCAGGCGCTGACAAACGAAGAAGCCGAAAATGTTGTCGCTCTCCTCAATGCATTCACACGGCTATAGCCGTAGCTGATTCCTGCCGAGGTTTCGCTTTCGTTATTCCGGTAGCAACAGCACTGTGACACTGCGCGCAGCCTGAGCACCCATCACCAGCACTTGTGCAATATCTGCGGTCTTCGAAGGACCACTGATGAAGGTGCCGTAGCCGTCGTATGTCTGGTCGAATTCAATGCGTTTGTATGCCTCGTGCATGTTGTTCACAATCTGCGACTTCGGTAACAGGATAATCAGGTTCTCGGAGATAAAGCAGACAGCCTTCTCCTTCATCTGCTGGGGAATCCAGATGCAGGCGTTCTCTGCCACGCCGAACTTTCCGCGGATGATGCCAACATCAGTGCCGTTCAGAGCCTGTGCGCTTTCGATGGTGTCAGGATTGCGGGTGGCAATCGTGATTTCAGGCAGGTTAGAGGCGATCTCCTTGGCATCGGGATAGAGTTCCTTGATCATCTGGTTAATGTTCTGACCTTCTTTCACCTCCACCACATGTCCTCCTACACACTCGGTCATCGTCGTGAACTGCAACAGGGGGTCAGGGTAGGTGACTGCCTTGATGTCGTCGAGCGAAGGCATGTCAAATTTCTGCTTTATGTTTCTTCTGTATTTCGACAGAATGACTTCTTTGCTACTCATATTGTTTTCGAATCTATTACCGATTATTATTTTACTTTGCCCTTCTTCCACATGGCATGGAATGTCTCCTTCGGGAAAGTCATCATCTTATGGCCTTCTGCCCATGGATTCAGTTTCAGGTTCATCAGGGGCGAAGGTATCAGGTTGGCCATTGGAGCCATGGCTGTGGCTGCGTTGTAGATGCCGCTGCTGCCATAGAGCATACTCATACCCTTACACATGAGCTTCTTCTGAGGATTGGCTGTCCCGAATTCGTCAAGTTGCTGGCGCCACAGGTAGATCTGGTCGCCAAGGTTCACCTTTACGGGGCAGAGTGTCTGACAACTGTTGCAGAGTGTGCAGGCGCTGACATTGCCGGAGTGCTTTTGTGGATTACGGAGCATACCGAGGTTGATGCCGATAGGCCCGGGAATGAAATAACTGTAGGAATAACCGCCACTGCGACGATACACGGGACAGCTGTTCATGCACGATCCGCAACGGATACACTTCAGTGATTCCCAGTGTTCAGGATTGCTGATCCACTCGCTGCGGCCATTGTCTACCAGGATGATGTGCATCGGTTCTGCCGTTGGACGGGCCTTGCGGAAATGTGAGGTGTAGGTGGTTGTGGGCTGACCAGTTCCTGCGCGGCAGAGCATGCGCTGGAATACGGCCAGACAATTATAGTCGGGGATGATTTTCTCCAGGCCGATGGCGGCGATGTGCAACTTCGGGCATGAAGTCGACATGTCGGCATTGCCTTCGTTGGTGCATACCACGATATCGCCTGTGGAGGCAATGCCGAAGTTGCCGCCCGTCATACCGGCATCTGCCGTGAGGAATTCGTTACGCAGACTGAGACGGGCGCGATAAGTGAGATAGGTGGGATCGTGATTGCCTTTCTCCGTCGAGATACCCTTCTCTTCGAACAGCTCGCCTACGTCATCGTGGTTCAGATGGATGGCGGGCATCACGATGTGACTCGGCTTCTGACCCTTCAGCTGGATGATGCGCTCGCCGAGGTCAGTCTCCACGACCTCGATGCCCTTCGCTTCCAGATAGGGGTTCATCTCGCACTCTTCTGTCAGCATCGACTTCGACTTTACCATCTTCTTCACGTTGTGCTGCTTCAGAATGCCGTACACAATCTGATTGAATTCGCGGGCATCCTTAGCCCAATGGACGATGCAACCGTTCTTTTCTGCATTCGTAGAGAACTGGTCGAGATATTCGTCTAGGTGGGTGATGGTATGTCGCTTGATCAACGAGGCCTTTTCTCGTAACTGCTCCCACTCGTCAAGACCGTATGCCATTTTGTCACGTTTGGTGCGTACTGACCAGAAAGTGGCATCGTGCCACTTGGCGTATGTCTGGTTCTTCAAGAACTCTTTTGCTGCTTTGCTATGTCCTGTACTCATAATTCTTCACTCAAAATTCTTCACTCTTCACTTTTCACTCTTCACTCATCAGAGCCCGGCGGCCAGGATTTCTACCACATGCTTGAACTGGATGTTCATGCCTTCTTTCTTGGCGATACCGGCCATGTGCATCAGACAGGAACAGTCTGGCCCCGTCACATAACTGGCACCAGTCTGAATATGACGCTCCACCTTGTCCCTACCCATCTGGGCGCTGACGGCAGTCTCTTCTATAGCGAACATACCGCCGAAACCACAGCACTCGTCAGGACGCTCGGGTTCTACCACTTGAATGCCGTCGACCAGTTCTAACAAGTCTTTTATCTTATTGAACTTTGGCACATTCTCCTCGCTGGGCGAACTGAGCCCGAGTTCTCTGACACCATGGCATGAGTTGTGGAGACTAACCTTGTGGGGGAAGGTGCCGAGACGCCTGTCCACTCTGATGACGTCGTGCAGGAATTCTACCACGTCCATAATCTTCTCGGAAGTGGTGCATTCATGATGACCTTTCAACAGTCTTGGATAGTTTAACTTCACGAAAGCCGTGCAACTGACAGATGGTGCTACGACATAATCAAACCCCTTGAACTTGTCTTCGAACTTTTCCGCAAGCGGAATGGCCTGCTTCTCAAATCCGGCATTCGCCATGGGCTGTCCACAGCAGGTTTGATTGAGTGGATAATCCACATCAAGCCCCAAATGTGTTAGTAGTTTGTATGTGGCGACACCCACTTCCGGGTAGACCACATCAACATAACAGGGAATAAAAAGACCGATCTTCATATTTGTTAGTGTATTACTTATAGTCTGTAAGTCGGGTACAAATATAGTGAAAAAGTTTCAAAAATACTAATAATTACATATTTTCTATTCTTATTTTATAGTTTATTAAAAGTATTTGCTTAACTTTGTGGCATTATATTTGTATGATGATGAATGTAGAACGATAAAATAAGATTATGCGTATGAATTATAATGAATTGAATTTTGATGCCGTGACACGTGAGCGGGAGCTCTCGATGTCGGCAGCCTTTCCCGTCTTGATGCGGAAAGTTTATGTGTGGATGACTTTGGCACTGGTGCTTACAGGTGTGACAGCGTATGGTGTGGCTACAAGCCCAGGCATTATGAATGCTTTGTTTACCAACCAGCTTCTTTTTTGGGGATTGGTCATTGCAGAGTTCGCATTAGTGATTGGTATTAGCGCAGCCATCAATAAACTGTCGCTGACAACTGCCACTTTGATGTTTGTGCTTTATTCTGTCATCAATGGCGCAGTGCTCTCGTCAATCTTCATCATCTATACGATGTCGAGTATTGCGAGTGTGTTCTTTATCACTGCAGGTACTTTTGCCGTCATGGCGCTCATCGGTTATACCACCAAGACCGATTTGTCATCTATGGGGAAGATCCTCTTTATGGCACTGATTGGTATTATCATTGCCACGGTCGTGAATATTTTCCTGAAGAGTACAGGTCTTGAGATGATTCTGAGCTATCTGGGTGTTTTGGTCTTCGTCGGCTTGACGGCTTATGACTCCCAGAAGATCAAGAACATGTTACTGATGGCTCCTGATGCAAGTGAAGGTGCCCAGAAATTGGCTTTACTGGGTGCTCTTACCCTCTATCTTGACTTCATCAATCTCTTTATTTATCTGCTGAGAATTTTTGGCCGCCGAGAGTAGTTCTCGTGCGTACATTATTATATATTATATGGGAATTTTGCTATGCAATAGCACGATTCCCATATTTTTATGCTGCAAGAACAGTCTATTTTGTCAGTAATTCCGAAAAAGTTTATGTATTTCTGAAAATTTATGCTTAAAAATTTGGAGGGTATTGATAATTGTTGTACCTTTGCACTCGCTTTCGCTCAAAAATCTGGGCTGAGGCACAAAAAGAAAGAGTTCTTTGAAAGATTTACATAGACAGAAGTAGTACAAGAAGCGAGTGCTTTTCTTATGTGAAGCACTTGGG
>OCTX012283915.1_pt1 | contig 30365 bp, 30 predicted proteins | sample 1539691 | NCBI WGS metagenome assembly OCTX01 (sample SAMN02144231, study PRJEB22623) | gut metagenome | biome: sheep rumen | host: Ovis aries | place: New Zealand
AATATTGAGGTACGAGTGGCACCTAATGGCAAGCCCTATATCATGGAGCTTACCCCTCGTGGCGGTGGCAACCGTTTGTGCGAGATGCTTCGCTATGCCACAGGTGTTGATATGATTACCGCCATTACCCGTGCGATGGTAGGCGATCCTTTCCAGGAACCCATCGAGCAGAAACCCTACAATGGTCATTGGGCAGAGATCATCCTCCACGCTGACAAAGACGGCATCTATGACCATCTTGAAATCAACAAGGCGCTCCCTGCGGAAGTCGTAGAGGAAGACCTTTGGGTAAAACAAGGCGACCATGTGGACTCCTTCGAGGGGGCTAACAACGCCATCGGTACGCTAGTGCTGAAGTTCCAGACGGCAGAAGAATTGGAATATGCCATTACGCATCAGCGGGAATGGCTCAAAGTGGTGGTGAAATAATGCAGGCAATAGGCGGTTATTTCGAGTTGGCGGATTATGAGGCTGGCAAAGGCTTCCCTCATCAGGAAGGTATCCTGCTGAATACCGGCCGCAATGCGCTGGAGTATATCCTGCGTTGCCTTGGCGAGGTGAAGGGCATTTATCTGCCATACTACACCTGTGAGGTTGTCCTCGAACCGCTGAAGAAGCTCCACATTCCCTGGGCCTTTTACCATATCAATACCAATTTCGAGATGGTTGAAGATATTCAACCCAAGGACGGTGAATACATCATCGCCAACAATTACTTTGGCATCAAAGATGCCTACATCCAGAAGTGTGCCGAGAAATATGGAACTCAACTCATTGTCGATTGCGCCCAGGCATTCTTTGCTAAACCGATTTCAGGTATCAAGTCATTCTATAGTACAAGGAAGTATGTAGGAGTGGCAGATGGAGGTGTCGCATACGGAGTTGAAGGCAAGTATTCACTCCTTTTTGATGAAGACGATTCGACCTTGCATAATACTCATCTGAGTATCCGCAAGGAACAAGGTGCAGAAGCCGGTTTCAAGGACTATCAGCTGAATGAGACCAAACTTGACAATCAGCCTATACGTCGCATGTGTCGCAACACTCGTGACATACTTTGGCACATTGATTACGAAAAAGTAGTTGCTAAGCGCAGGGCAAACTTTGCATATCTGCATGCAGCCTTGAAGGATAAGAACTCCTTACATCTACCAGATATGGATTCCTTTGCCAGCCCGATGGTCTATCCTTTCGTAACAAGGACTAACCGAGAGTTGAGAACGGGGTTGATTGCTAATAAAGTATTCGTGGCCAAGTACTGGCCAAATGTGCATCAGTTAAGCAATTATGAATTAGAATACCAATTGGCAACAAGAGTGATTCCTATTCCTTGTGATCAAAGGTATGGAGAGCAGGAAATGAAAAGAATAATAAAAATAATACAAAGATATTGTTATGACTAATTCTGTATGCTTTCGTGATTTTGAAGAGCGCGACATAGATTTCATTTACAAATGTAAGAATGATGAGAAATTGAATCATATGATAGTAGGACAATTTCATCCGATGACATATGATGAAGCTACAGTGTGGGTCCGTGGTTGTATGGGTGAGCATGAAACATTCAAATTCTGGGCAATTTGTACGAATGATGATGAACAGCAAATTGTAGGATGGGCTAGTATAGCAAAGATTGATAAAATCAATAGGAGCGCAGAGACTCATAGCATTGTAATAGCAAATCCGGAATTTAATGATGGACTGGCTTGGTTGGAGACAGTTCTCTTTATGTTTAAATATGCATTCGAAGATTTAAATTTGAATAGATTATATGGTGTGTCTCTTTTGGGCCATAAAATGAGTAATAAGATAGGCCCCCTAATGTTTATGCAAACAGAGGGGATCCTGAGACAAGCTGTTTTCAAGAATAATCAATACTATGATCTTCATTATTCAGGTATACTAAAGGAGGAGTATTTTGCACATAAAGAAGCGGGAGACTATGAGATAATGAATTTAATAAGGCGTTTAAGAAAAATGAGACATGAATAAAAAAGCATTTATATTTCCTGGTCAGGGTTGCCAGAAGGAAGGTATGGGACGTGATCTCTATGAACACTTTCCAAAAGCAAGAGCTATTTTTGAGAAAGCCAACGACATCTTAGGTGAGCGATTCTCTGACACACTTTTCGGTGCATCAGAAGAACTGCTGATGGATACCCGCTACACGCAGCCTGCCATATTCATCTATGAGTGTGCGCTGGCGTTAGGACAACACGAAATAAACCCAGACTGTGTTGCAGGTCATTCTCTTGGAGAATATGCAGCATTAGTAACTGCCGGTGTCCTGTCCTTTGAAGAGACCCTGAAGTTCATCAAAAAGCGTGGACAGGTTTTTTACGAAGCCTTCCAAAAACATCCCAGTGCCATGGGGGCTATCATTGGCATTCCGGATGAGCAGGTCTCAGATGTTCTGAAGCAGGTCGGTGATGAAGATGGCGAGAATCTATATATTGCCAATTATAATGGCCCCGGCCAGTTGGTGATTACCGGAGCTCGTTTGAGTATTAAGAAGGCATGTAAGATTCTTAAGGGCATGGGGGCGAAACGTGCGTTGGTACTTCCGATGAAGGGCGTTGGCCACTCTCCGAATTCTGCTGAAGAGGGCGAAATCCTTGCCGCAGAATTAAGGAAACTCTCTTTTAAGGATGCACAGTTGCCCATTTATCAGGATGCCGATGGAGAACATCACACTGATGCACAGGAGATTCTGGAGAATCAAATAAAGCTGATGACTTATCCCGTGCAATGGACAAAGATAACGAACCGCATGGATGAAGATGGGGTAAAGGAGTTCTATGAAGCAGGCACAGACGATACGCTGCAGAAGATTGTCAAGCGTATGAAGCCAGACTCTTTAGTTACCTCACTCCTCCATATACCCTTTTATGAAGGCAAGGTACACGATTTTTCAATCATTAATAATTAATTAACAAGTAAGAACAATGGATTTAAAAGATTTTATCGAGAATTTCGCTGCAGAGTTTGATGAGACTCCTATGGAGGCATTCGCTCCTGAGACAGAGTACAAGGCACTTGATGAGTGGAACTCGCTGACAGCCCTTTCCATCATCGCCATGGTTGACGACAACTACAACAAGACTATCACAGGTGCAAACCTCCGTGCTTGCAATACCATTGAGGAATTGTTTAATTTCGTTGCTGCATTATGATGAACCCCTTCTCACTCGAGGGTAAGACGATATTGGTGACAGGTGCTTCTTCCGGAATAGGAAGAGGCATCGCCATCGAGTGTTCTAAGATGGGGGCCAAGGTCGTTTTGAACGGCAGAAGTGAAGAGCGGCTGAAAGAAACATTCAGTTTGATGACTGGTGACGGGCACCAGATGCTGACTACCGATATCTCCAGGCAGGAAGAAATCGACAACATGGTGCTCGCATTGCCCAAACTTGACGGATGTGTATTATGCGCAGGCATTCCTCAGGTATGCCCCGTAAAGCGATTCAAGCGCAGGGATATTGAGGACATCTTCAGTGTCAACACTTTTGCTCCGATAATGATAACCTCACAGCTTGTCAGACAAAAGAAACTTCAAAGAGGGTCTTCTGTCGTATTGATAGAATCTATCTCAGGAGTATTCGTTGGAACGAAAGGAGATGTGTCATACAACGCGTCAAAAGCTGCCCTAAATGGTTTTTTGAAAGGCTCTGCCCTCGAGTTGGCAGGTCAGGGCATACGAATTAATGCCGTCAATCCAGGGTTAGTGCCAACCAATATATTAAACCTGACTAACGAAATGTTCTCAGAGGAGCATCATACGGACATCATGAAAGAAAGCTATCCTCTGAAGCGCTATGGCACACCAGAAGATATTGCCTATGGCTGCATCTATCTTCTATCCGAAGCATCATCGTGGATGACAGGAACGAATTTGGTGATTGATGGAGGATACCTTTTGAACTAAGTATATATGATTACGCCAGAAGAAAGCCGTGCCATTTATTATGTCAGGCCATTGTCAATGATGGCCATCGTTCTGTGTCATCTGTGTCAGAGCTACGGAAACAGATGGGCCTTCATCTTCAATGCAGGTGTACAGGTCTTTCTCGTTCTGAGCGGTTATCTATATGGGAAGAAAAACATCGATGACTGGAAAGCATGGGGCATGGGAAGAATAAAGAGGGTATATGTGCCAGTGTTTATCTTATTGTTAGTGGCACTTCCTTTTTATCTGTTCTTTGCTCGAGACAGTTTCAATGCAGTAGGGTATAGCATCAATTTCTCTTCCCTTCAGGGCTTCCCGTTTACACTGGGGGGGGGCAACTTTAGTGCCAGGTCTTAGACATCTCTGGTTTATTACTGCTATTATGCTTGCGTATCTCAGTACACCATTGCTGCAATACCTCAAAAAGTATAGCGATTTGTTGCTTCCTCCCCTAATCTTAGTAGTACTTCTATGCTACTCTTTCGTTCCAATGCGCTATGTGTTTATTCTCTCCTGGATATATTTGTATGCTATAGGTTATCTTTTAGCAAACGTCAGATGGAAGCTTGTGTATGAATGGGGAGCCTTAGTCGCGTTTGTCTTGATAGCTTTCTTTGTAAGTTGGGATCATATCCTGAGTTATTTCAATCCTTTGGGGAGGCTTTTCCATGATGTTGCTGGAGTGTTTCTGGTTGTGTGGGGCATAAGGCTTTTTTCCGTCAGTTCTGTTAAGTGTGTCCCGCCTTTCGTAAAGATCTTAGACAAGTATTCATTTGATATTTTCCTCATCCACTATTTACTTTTAACAGGACCATTCTCTATGGCGCAGCTAACGCCCAATAGAGCCGTTAACATTACGCTTTTCATTTTGATGACAGCAGCGCTGACTTATTTGTTTGTCTGCTTGCAGAATCTGCTGAAGAAAAAAATTGTATTTCTATGAAAATAAATCTCATTGAACTGTTTGAGGAATCAGTCAAAAAATATCCTCAGAAAACAGCCGTTATAGACAAAGACAGGGAAATCAGCTTCTCTGACCTGCGCCTGCGGTCAATGTCCTTGGCACAGAAAATCGTGGGTAGTTGGCACTGCCAAAACAAGCCTGTTGCTGTTTACCTTGAGAAATCGATAGAAAGTGTCTATTCTGATCTCGGTATCATCTATTCAGGGAATTTCTATATGAACCTGGACATCAAGACACCGGCAGAGCGTATCAGCAACATATTAAAGCTCGTTGAGCCCCAAGTAATCGTTTCAACCACCAAGCAAATAAAAAGCATTTCAGATGTAATCCCCTCTTCATCGGGCGTTATCCTGCTGGATGAAGAGGATTGGAGTGACTATGTGGACGAGTCGTTTATCGTTGACAAACTCTCTACAATCATTGATACGGATCCTTCCTGTATCATCAACACTTCCGGCTCTACCGGAACCCCGAAAGGGGTTGTCCTAAACCACAAGAGCTTTTTTGACTTTACTGAGTGGGCTATCGACACGTTCCATTTTGAAGACGACTTGGTGATGGGCTCCCTCTCTCCCATCGTGTTCGATATTTACAGCTTTGAGCTTTGTATGCTCATGGCTAAGGCCAGTACACTGGTTGTGCTTCCCGGCAACTTAGCCGCGTTCCCCGCAAAGATTCTTGAACTATTGGAGAAACACCATGTGAACTTCCTGTTCTGGGTGCCAACCATCATGGTAAATATTGCAAACATGGACTTGCTCTCCACTTACAAACTCGATTCACTGAAAACGATATGGTTTGCCGGAGAGGTGTTCCCCACAAAGCAGTTCAATTATTGGTACAGGCACCTTCCCCGGGCAACCTTTGCCAACTTGTACGGCCCTATAGAGATAACCCTTGACTGTACCTATTACATTGTCAATAAGGATATTCCTGACGAAGAGCCGCTTCCTATTGGGTATCCTTGTCGTAATACAGACATCATTATCCTTGACGCAGAGGATAAGGCAGTCACGGAACCGAATATAGAGGGAGAACTCTGTGTAAGGGGCACCTCACTAGCGATGGGCTATTATAACAATCCCGAAAAGACTGCTCTTGCCTTCGTGCAGAACCCGCTCAACAAAGCCTATCCCGAGGTGATATACCGCACCGGTGATGTGGTATGCTATAATGAAGACGGCCTGATAATGTTTAAGGGACGTAAGGACAATATAGTGAAGCACATGGGCTATCGTACCGACCTGGGAGAGATTGAGCATGTCATTATCAACACCCTCAAGTTAGTAAAGAACGGCTGCATTGTCTATAACCAGGCAGCCAAGGAAATAACGCTCTTTTATGAAGCCGAGCAGGAAATTTCCCCTGCCGAGTTCCGCAAGAAGATCGGTCAGGCGCTGCCCAAATATATGATACCTACAGTATACAACCATCTGGATTTGCTTCAGCGTAACACGAACGGGAAGATAGACCGGCTGTATTATAAGAACCTCGTTAATGCATGATGGAACAAATACGGTCAATACAGCAGATACGGGATCTGATAACAGACATCCGTGACCTTAAGAAAGGCTATGTCACCAACTTCTATCTTGACGAAGTCAAGCATGGATTTTGGGTTGCTGATGAGTCTTTCTGCTATGAGCGATGTGCCGAATGTTATGTTCTCTTGCACAAGAACGATGGTTTTAACAATGTGTTCTATATTGCCACGACGCTTGATGCTGTCACGGCTGCTTTTCAGCATTTGACAGGACTGAAGAACTGCGTGCTGGATGTTGTCAGCAGGGCTGAAGAGCCTGAAGAGCTGCAGGCTTTGGCAGAGTGTGGATTCTCTGTCTACAATAAGCTCTATCGGATGAACAGGTCTGGAAAGTGGGAAGTCAAAGTAGATGACGATGAAAATGTCATCGAAGCACGGCAGGAAGACATAGCCATCATTCAGTCTTTCCTTTATCGGGATTTTGATATGATGAGCGAGCAGCTGCCTACTACGAAAGAACTGGAAGAAAGAGTGAAGAACCGCCAGATCTTGGTATATAAGAAAGACTACGCTGTGTTGGGCTTCATTATATTTGAGGTCTTAGGGAAGACTTGGTATCTTCGTTACTGGTACACGTCGCCGAAAAACAGGAATCTGCGTGTGGGAGCGAAGCTGCTTACCCACGCGCTATCTCTTGCCCCCGATGCCGTCAGGCAGATCCTATGGGTTATTGCAGCAAACGATAATGCCATCAAACGCTATGAGCATTATGGTTTTAAAAAAGAAAACATGTATGATTATGTCCTAATAAAAAATTAAACAATGAAAGAAAAGATTATTGAGATTTTAAAGGAGCTCAGGCCCGAATTTGATTTCACTGAAGACGTTGACTTCATCGAAGAGGGTATGCTGGATTCGTTCGACGTGGTGAGCTTAGTTGATGAGATAGAGTCGGCGTTTGGCGTTGCTATCAGTGGTGCCGACGTGTTACCTGAGAACTTCTGCAGCATAGATGCTATCTGCGCTACCATAGAAAAAAACAAGAAGTAAGTATGCTGACATCGTTTAAGAATAAAACCATATCGGCTGTCTACTCCGTACTTCCTACCCGGGAGGTTGACTTCATGGATGAGACAGGCAACTATTCCTTTTCTGAGGCTCAAATGAAGAAGCTGAAGAAAGTCATGGGCTTTGGTACAAGAAGGGTAGCTGTCGAAGGAGAGACCGTCAGCGACTATGCTGTCTTCGGCATTCAGAAAATGCTTGAGGATGGTATCTTCAAGGAAGAGGAAATTGGTGCCATCATTGTCACCACGACTTCTCCTGATCACTTCATCCCACCCATCTCTAATATCATCCAGGGTAAGTTCGGTTTCGATGAAGATACCGTTTGCATTGATATCTCACAGGGCTGCTGTGGCTATACGGTGGGCTTGGCCTACTCGTTTATGACACTTGATGCGTTGAAGGACAAGAAAGTGCTTCTTGTGGCTGGTGACCTGCTCACCTTTCGTGTCTCGACACGCGACCGTGCCAGTCGTCCAATCACTGGTGACGCCGTGTCTGTTAGCGTGGTTGAGAATACCGAAAAGGAAAATACCGTTTGGTGTTCATTAAAGAATGACGGTAAGGATGCTTTTGCCGTATATATACCAGCTGGTGGAACAAGAATGCCAATCACCTCTGAAACCATTGTAGAGGAAGAGGACGAGTTTGGCAACTGGCGTGGCAAGCAACATCTGGTGATGCAGGGCGACCTTGTGTTCAATATCATCATCAACATGACCCCAGTGATGATAGAAGAGTTACTTGCAAAGTCTGGCGATAAGATGGACGATATCGACTATTTCGTATGTCATCAATCCAGTAGTTTCACACTAAAAAAGTTAGCCCAGCGACTTGAAGTATCAGAAGAAAGACTACCACGCGATATTGTTCCTAAATATGGTAATTCAAGTAGTGCAACCATTCCTGTGACAATGTGTGAGCATGTTGGTGAATTCTTTGCTGATGCCAAAAAGAAAAAGATTATGTTCGCTTCTTTTGGTACGGGAATGTCACTTGGTGCTGTTTTGATGAATCTTGAGAAGCCAATCTGTAAGATGAATGATTATCCACATAAGAATGATTAAAGTAGAGAGGTTTGTCAATTCCAGATTCACTTCTAATACATACGTATTATCTCAACCTGAATGTGATAATGTATGGATAGTAGATCCAGGTGATACGGAGAGAGTTTTTGAGTGGATGAAAATCCATTCAAAGACTAATATCATAGGAATCTTATTGACCCATGCTCATTTTGACCATATTTATGGGATGAATGAAGTTTTGTCACGCTATCCTGAATGCGTTGTGTATATAGCAAATGAATACGGAAAAGATGCTCTTCACAATGCAAAAGCGAATGGCTCGAAATATACTGAAGAGGGACCTATTGAAATTGTAAATGGTGCAAAGATAGAATGCAACAACGAGACGATTCAATTATGGAATAATGTGGAACTGGGAATCATAAATACTCCAGGTCATTCGGACGATTCACAATGCTTTTTGGTTGATGGTATGCTCTTCACGGGTGACACTCTAATTAAAGATGTCCGCACTGTCACGAAACTACGAGGTGGTTCCATCGAAAAGCTTGAGGAAAGCGTGAAAGCTATAGCTGCTTTGCAAAACAAAAATTTGCTAGTTATGCCTGGTCACGGAGAAGAATTTGTCTTAGATGGATATGATTTAAGTAAAATGAATAATAAACCTTTGAATAAATAACAAATATGCCAGCAATAACGAAACACGATATGAAGGCTATCCTCGGTGAGGATTTCTTCAAAGAAGAAGTCAGATGGGACTATAAAATATCCTCAGAAATGAAAAAAGTTTTTGCCATATTACTAGATCTATATATGGAATTTTCGGAATTGTGCGATAAATATGGACTAAAATATTTTGCAAATAGTGGTTTCTTATTAGGAGCTATACGTCACAAAGGGTTTATTCCCTGGGATGATGATATTGACGTGGCAATGCCACGTGATGACTATAATAAGTTTGTAGAAATTGCTTCCAAGGAACTAAAAAGTCCATACTTCCTCAGAACACCATTTACAGACCCGGGGACCTTTTTTTCCACTGTAGTTCTTATGAATTTGTCTACGTCTTTTGTTTTAAAATGTTTTCAGTATAGTAAATTTAGAATGGGCATTGGGATAGATGTGTTCCCTTTGGATTATTGTGATCCTGGCTCATTTGATGAAGACCGGGCACTCATTTATAATCATATTATGAGGTGCTCCGGGTGGATGAAGCAAGGATGTAAAAATTTTGATTATTATAAGCCCGATAAATACGCAGATTATCACACAGATAACCCAATGAAAGATTGGGAAGAGATTCAAAGAATCGCACAAAACCCACGATATAACAAATCACAATTCCTGGGGATATCTGTGTTGACTATACTTAAAAAAGAACAGTCAATTTATCCAGCAAAGGACTTTGAGCACTGTATAATGTGGCCGTTTGAAAAAATATCAGTGCCCGTTCCCGTTGGTTATGAGAACCTCTTATCGATTCAATACGGTGATTATATGACACCACCTCCAAACGATGAACGTGGTAAAAAAAATGATCAAATTATTTTTGATGCAGAAAGGCCATATACAGATTATTTATTATAAAACAATAATGATATGATAAATGTATGTGATAATAGTCAACAAGAACATATAATTAATTATATTGGTCCTGAGTATTATAAATGTCTTTATCTCTATATCGATTTAGTTAAATATGGCAGTTCTTCTGAGTTTACTAATACATGGGTTCAAGAAAATGACGGGATAATAACAGCAGTCCTGTTAGCCTATCATAGCGCATTGCATGTTTATTCGAAAGATCTGAATTTTGACGTCAATGAATTGTCTGAATTAATAATAAAAAGAAATCCATCAATCATATGTGCTAGCGCAGATATAATTAAATTGTTGGAGTTACAATTGTGTTCTAGAGGGTTCGTTTCGGAATACGGTCATATTGGCAAATTCATGGTGTCGAATAAGCAATGTGAAGCTATCAATATTAGTAAAGCTGAAAGAAATGATATTAAAACCATTGCAAAACTTCTTTATGAAGATGAAGATATAGGAGCTTCTTATACAATCGCTGATTTAGAAAACCAGCTAGAGGAACGCTTGAAAGACGGGTTCACGAGAAGTTATGTAATTAGAGATAATGGAAAAGTGGTTGCGCACTTGGGAACGGGTGCAGAGATAGATAATCTATGCACAATAAGTTATGTTATAACGGATCCTAATTATAGAGGACGTGGACTCAGCACATCACTTTTTGCATATGCTTGTAATCAACTAAAATCAGAGGGGCGAGATATTTATTCTGTTTATTATCCAGAATATTCACGAAGGCTTCATCATAAGATGGGGTTCGTTGATTGTTGTGCCTTTGGTAAACTATTTAGGAATATACAATAGAAGGAATGATTAATTTTACAGTAGGTCCAGTACAGTCAAGTCTTGCAGTACGAACCATAGGTGGAGAACAAGTGCCATATTTTAGGACAGCAGAGTTCTCAGAGTTGATGTTAGAAAATGAGCGGTTGGTTAAGAAGTTTGCCAACGCTACGGAAGATAGCAAGGTCGTTTTTATGACTTGCTCGGGCAGCGGTGGTATGGAAGCTTCTATTATGAACTGTCTCAATAAGAATGATAAAGCTCTTGTCATCAACGGAGGAAGCTTTGGTGAGCGATTCGTCGAATTGTTGACACTCCACGAGATTCCTTTTACGGAAATCAAGTTGAAGCATGGTAAGGCTCTGAAGCCAGAACATCTTAAACCATATGAAGGAAAGGGGTATAGCGCATTACTTCTTCAAAAGCATGAGACATCAACTGGTGTTCACTACGATATTAATCTAGTGAGTGATTTTTGCAAACGAAATGGCTGTTTCCTCATAGTGGATACCATCAGTACATTTTTGTGTGACCCGTTTGACATGGCTGCTTTGGATGCAGGTGTTATGATTACAGGAAGTCAAAAAGCATTAGCATGCCCTCCTGGGATTGCTATAATAATACTTTCTCCAGATGCCCTAAAACGTGTACAAGAGAATCATTGTTGCTGCCAATACTTAGATTTGAAGCTCGCACTGAAGAATATGGAGAGGGGGCAGACCCCTTGGACACCTGCAGTAGGTATTCTTCGTCAGATTAATGTACGCTTGAAGGAGATAGATGCTATGGGTGGTGCTGAAGCCGAAATCGCACGTTGCGCTGATTTAGCAAAATACTTCCGTGATAGTATTGTAGACCATAACCTGCCTTTCGAGATAATTAGTGAGAGCATGAGTAATGCTGTTACGCCGCTTCATCCTACGACTCGGTCTGCTTTTGAAATCTTCTTAAAAATTAAGGACGAGTATGGGATGTGGATTTGTCCAAATGGTGGTGAAATGAAGGATACGGTATTCCGTGTAGGGCATCTGGGTTACCTCCATAAAAAGGATTATGACCAATTAATTAATGCCTTCCTAGATTTGAGAGAACATAATTTTATCTAATGAAAAAAGTTATCACATACGGGACATACGACCTGTTCCATTTTGGACACCAAAGGCTTCTTGAAAGAGCGAAGGCCTTAGGTGACTACTTGATTGTAGGAGTTACTGCTGACGATTTCGATAAAGCACGAGGCAAAATCAACGTGCAGCAGTCATTGATTGAACGTATGGATTCTGTCAGAGCAACGGGACTGGCTGATGAAATTATCGTAGAAGAATATGAAGGCCAAAAGATAGATGATATCTTGCGTTTCGGGGTAGACATTTTCGCCATCGGATCGGATTGGGTAGGAAAGTTTGACTATTTGAATGAGTATTGTAAAGTAGTTTATCTTGAGCGTACAGCAGGTGTGTCAAGTACAGAGATTCGTTCTGTAAAGATAGCCGTTAAATTAGGATTAGTAGGTGATACTCCTTTTCTTAATAAATTTGAGAGAGAATGTCATTGTGTGAATGGTGTAGATGTTTGTGCCCTTTGCAAAACGAGAAATGAAGTTGTTTTTTCTGAAGATTTAAACAGAATACCATATGTAACCAACAACTATGACCAATTATTGGATCAAGTGGATGCAGTCTATTTGATATCTCAACCGCAATTACATTATAAACAGATAAAAAGGGCACTAGAAAAAGGCAAGCATGTATTGTGCGAATCGCCTCTAACAATTAGTGTTGCTCAATGGAAGGAACTGTCGTTATTAGCCGAAGATAGACATTTGGTTTTAATGGATGCCATCAGAACAGCTTATGCCATAGCTTACTACAGATTGCAGCTTTTGGTGAAGAGTGGCATAATAGGTCAGGTCGTTTCTGTGGATTCGTCGTGTACAAGTATTCGAGATACTGATATAACAGGAGAAGAACTAAAGAACGTGTGGAACAGCATCTGTTTATGGGGGCCTTGTGCACTCTTACCTATTTTCCAGCTATTAGGAACTGATTATAAGAATATGCAGATAACCACTCATTTGCGAGATGAAAGAATAATGTATGACTCTTTCACGAAAATTACATTTGTGTATTCTAATGCCGTGGCTTCAATTAAAGTTGGAAAGGGCGTTAAGACAGAAGGTGAACTTGTGATCTCAGGCACAAAAGGATATATTTATGTCCCAGCTCCATGGTGGAAAACCGAATATTTTGAAATACGCCGCGAAGACCCTACACAAAACAAGAGATATTTCTACCAACTCAATGGCGAGGGCATTCGTTATGAGCTAGTGTCATTCCTAAAAGCCATTCAAGGGGGCTACATTTCCACATATATCAGCCATGATGTATCATTGGGAATCGTTAAAGTTATAGAGAAATTCTACAATGGCGAAGTGGTTAGAATATAAGCGTCAGAGTATTGATATCTTTCATTACATTTTTATAACATACCGCTATTAATGAAATTCGCTCCTGTTATTATTCCAACCTTATGCCGAGAAGTCCATTTTATCAGATTAATAGAGAGTCTGAAAAGAAATGAATGGGCTAAGTATACTGACGTATACGTAAGCATTGATTATCCACCTGCCGACAAATATCGAGGAGGGTGGAATAATATCTGTAAATATGTTGAGAAAGGGGACTTTTCTGCCTTTGCTTCTTTTAATGTCTTTAAACAAGAAAAGAACCTTGGAGCTGCATACAACAACTGGTTCCTTACAAAATTTGTTTTAGAGCATTATGACAGATGGATTCTTTTTAATGACGATGCAGAAGTCTCTAGAAATTTCCTTGAATTCATTGACAAATGCCTTGATGAATTTGAGAATGATCCTGATGTAGTTGCAGTAACCGGCTACTCATACCCTGTCACTTGGGATTTAGATAATACAGCTACTTGTTTCAAACAGAATTTTAACGCCTCTGTATGGGGTACTGGATTCTGGAAATCAAAACGACAGCTTATGGGTAATTACATCTGGTCAGGAGGACTTTTAAAGGATCTGGACAGAGTGATGAAAGAAGAATCATACAAAAGAATGATTGACGCATCGTTACGAGAGTATATTCCCGCAGCAGTAAGGCCAATAAAGAAGTTAAATCGAATGATGTTGGGACTCAGTGATATAGGTTTACGTGCCTATCTTGCAGTGGAGAATAAATTCTTTATTTCACCTGCAATTTCAAAAGTTCGCGACCATGGCTTCGACGGTTCAGGTGTCTATTGTCAAAATATTAACGATGGACAGAATGGCAATACAGCGGGGACTTACAACTACTCACAACAACCGATAGACGAGGGTACGACTTTCGACTTGGTGCTCGACACGAAAAACAACATACAAGAGAATCGTGACCGACTAAACAAATTTGATGTACGAACCCCAGCACAGATGAGACGTACCAAACTATATTTGTGGCTAATGACGCACATAGGAGTCTGGGCTGGAAAAGAATGCGCGTATTTACTTTTGCCATTTGATATTACTATGTTGGTGTGGAAAAAATTATTGAGAAGGCTGAGTTAAAGAAAAGAGGTAGAGAACATTTCTCTCTCCAATCATTTTGTCTAACCTTTTTATTCTATAATTAAATGGAAACAACCACTAAAGAAAAGTTATTAAACGACAACGAAATTAAGAAGATTGAATTAGATATCTTGCATAGAGTTCATGAATTCTGCATAAAAAAAGGGCTTCGGTATTCACTCTCATTCGGGACACTAATTGGTGCTGTTCGGCATCAAGGATTTATCCCTTGGGATGATGATATTGATATTATGATGCCTCGTCCAGACTATGATCGGTTTATGCGAGAATTTAACGGTACGTACAAACATTTATATGTGCAAAATTTCGAAAATGACGACACTTGGACCTTTTTTCAAGGAAAAGTATTAGATAGTAGTACTATTTGTAAAGAAAATGAAAGCTACTCTAAACATCTTTTTATTGATGTTTTCCCTTGCGATGCTTTACCAAAAAGGACTGCTGACTATGAAAATTATTTTTATATGCACAAAATTTTCTACAAGAAAATTTACAGGACTGCACGTACTTATGATATTTTAAGAACTAACAAAAAAATTGAAAAAGCAAAGTATTATATTAAAAAAGCATTATACCCAAAACGGGCAGATATTTTTAAAGACTTCCATCGTTTTCTAGACCAGTTCCCATTTGATAAGGCTATGAATTTCCATTTGCAGAGTTATGCTAATCTGATTATTATGCCTACCTGTTCATTTAACGATCTCATTACTATTCCATTTGAGGACTTAAATGCTTTGTGTATAAAGAATTACGATATCTTCTTACGGCAAGCATATGGTGACTACATGCAATTGCCACCTGTTGATGAACGAATTTCGCATCATTTAAGCGAAGTGTATTTAATTAATCATTGAAATGAATCGGGGAATGAACAAAATTGTCAAAGCAATTGAACCATATGTATATCCAAAAGGCGTTAATTTCAAGCATAATGCATTTAAAGCTTGGAAGGAAATAGGTGGACTAACAGCTCCTTCTCGTTATCCCCCAAAACAATTGCATAGGTTTGCTTTCAATTATGAACTCCCTGCACTATATAAAAAAAAGAAAGAGGCACGTCTACGCTTTGTTCAGCCATGGACTATCAAATTTGATACGTTTCCAGACTATACGATGTATGAGATTATTCCTTTTGTATGGGATATCTGGCCAGGGAATGTTGAACTGACCATCTCTTGGTTAAAAAAGCATCAAGTGAAAACGGCCATCTTCACTTCATCACAAGCAGCAGACATCATTAAAAAGAGAATTCCATCAATGAATGTTCTGACAATTTCAGAAGGTATAAAAACAGATGAATTCTGTGAAGGTAAACTACTTAAAGACAGAAACATAGATTTTCTTGAATATGGAAGAAACATAGACCGTGTGGTAAAGTACGAGTTTGGAAACTTGCACATCATTAGAGGCCAAAAAGATGGTAAAAATCTTCTTTCACAAAACGAATTGAACGTTTTTTTGCAGAATTCGAAAATAGTTGCAGCTTATCCGAAGAACTGGACTGACCCAGAAAAGGCTGGTAACATAGAAACTTTAACTCAAAGATACTGGGAATGTATGCTATCAAGATGTCTAATGATTGGGCATGCCCCCCATGAGTTGAATAAACTGATTGGATATAATCCCGTTATTGAGATTGACAAGGCAAACCCGGATAATCAACTTTACAGTTTATTGGAAAACATTGGGCAATATCAAAACCTTGTAGACAGAAACAGGGATAGCGCCTTAAAATACGGAGATTGGAAGGTAAGAATGATTCAACTTAGAGCTTGGCTTAGCTCTATTGGATATGATAGTTGAGATATTATGAAAAAAAAATTACTTATCAAAGCTAACGGAATTACAAATGCACGGAAGAATGGCGTTTTTTCTGGTGTTGGGAGATCGACTCATAAACTACTATCTACACTTAATAATTTGGACGACATCCCGTTCGAAATTGAGGTGTATGTTGATGGTAAGAGTAGCATAGGATTTGACTTCTACGGCTGGAAATTTCCTCACTTTATTTTTCCGATACCCGTATCATGGGGGAATGAAAAGACATCCATAGAGCCTTTGTTTCGGAAGTATTTTGTACATTACGACTTACTTCATATTCCTCATAATGATGACTGGGTTTATGAAGATGAGAAGTTTGTCGTAACCATGCATGATGTTTTTGACTATGATATGGCTATTGAAAGGGGAGATAATAAAATAATTGAAAAATGGCGTCGTATGGCGCTCCAATCAAAAGCCATAATGACATGTTCAGAACATTCAAAGCATGAAATATTAAAGCGTTTCGAAATTCCTGATAACAAGATTACTGTTGTCTATTGGGGAACATCAACAGACTTGTTCTATATTAATAAAAAAGTGGAAACTGAGAGATGTCTCAGAGAATTATGTATTACCGGGAATTATTTCTTCAGTGTCAGTTGTGCACATCGGCGTAAAAACATAAGAACATTATTGTCAGCATATAGAAAATTTAGAGAGACATGGCTTGCTAATAATAGGAGAAACTGTTCACATAAACTAGTTTTGGTGTGGAATAATCCTCCTGAAGACATTTTGAATGCATATTCAAAGGAGATTGAGAGTGGCCAGATAGTTTTTTTACCTGCGGTAACTGATAAGAATCTGAGGGCATTATATTGTGGCGCAACTTGCACAATGTTTCCCACTCTTGCTGAAGGATTTGGTTTCCCTATTTTAGAGTCATTTGCATGTGGTACTCCTATAATGACTTGTAGAAACTCCAGTCTGACAGAAGTAGGTAGAGACACAGCGATATATGTAGGAGAAAGAGACATCGATGAGATGGTTGCGGTTATGACATCATTTGAGAAAGGGGAATATGACACAAGAAAATTCCTAAAAGAATCCCAAGAGATAGTAAATTCATTTACATGGGAAAAAACTGCTCAGGGATATATTGATTTTTATAAAAAATATCTGTAGAAACACTTGTATGATACCCAAGATTATACATTTATGCTGGCTTTCTGACGAGCCGTTCCCGAAAGAGATACAAAATTGCCTTGACACATGGAAAGAGCACTTGACGGACTATGAGGTATGGTTGTGGGATACCAAACGATTCGACGTCAACTCTACAAAATGGACAAGACAAGCGTTTGAAGCAGGGAAATATGCTTTTGCAGCCGATTACATCAGGCTATATGCCCTATATAACTATGGCGGAATCTACTTAGATTCTGACGTAATCGTATATAAGAATTTTGATAACTTGCTTCACCTGCCTTATTTTATTGGACATGATCAAATACGTGGTTTTGAAGCTGCGGTCATTGGAGCGGAGAAAGGATGTAAATGGATCAAAGATATTTTTGACACATACCAAGAAAAAGAATTCATCATGGAGGATGGCAGTTATGACTTACTTCCTCTGCCATGTCGATTTCACCACGTACTGACCGGTCTGCATTATATATTTTACCGCATTCACAAGATAGCACCCTACACCACAAATGATAAACGGCTATATGTATTCGACGGAGACTTCTTCAACTCACGGAATGCTGTCGAAGTTCGAAAAACCAAGAAGAGCTATTGTGCCCACAACTATGCTGGCTCATGGCAGAAGAAGCGTGGACAGCGTGGTCTCAAGCACCTGCTGCCTAAATGGATGTTGAACACAATATATTATATAGGACAGAGGACTTGGGCAAGGAAGAAGTACGCTTGGTTTCAAATTCCATTTGAGAAATAGCAGGAAGAAACGTAAAAATTGGCATTTCTTTTGGTTGTTTCGAATAAAAGTCGTAACTTTGCAGAATTACGGAGAGAAAATGAACAAAAATTAGCATGATATGAACTCGATAGCAAAGTTTTTTACTTTATACTGGATTATATATTTCCCGACGTGTATCGCCTTTAACGACTTAGAGAGCTTTGATATTATAGATGAGTTGCTGACGGTCATACTCATTGGCTACACATTTATGAAGCGTAACCACTGGGATACGAATCAGGAACCTTGGAAGGAGTTTTATGCTTTCCTGTGGATTCTGACCTTCTACATCGTTTACTCACTCATCCGTCAGGTAAACGTGCCGCATGCCGTTTATTTAGAAACAGCCCAGCAGATACGTCCCTACTCTATTATCTACTGCACGTGGATCCTGAACCCTCAATTCACGAAAGCCCAGAAGAAATGGATGCTGACGGCAATGATGATGACGTTAGGGGCATGGATATACTACCATCCCGTGGTTACACGTGCCGGCGTAGAGGCGGAATTCCCTGTTCTCGGACAGCTTGCCATCTGTACAGGTATGGCCTTCTACCTGTTCTCAGAAGAGAAGAAGCAGAACGCATACATAGCGTTGGCACTGGTTCTGACAGGTATGTTGGCACCGAAGTTCAAATTCCTGGGTGAGGTGGTTTGCTTCGTCGCCATCATCTTCTATTTGAAGGAGCGACTAAACTTCAATTCGGCTAAGACGGTGATGTATGCTTTAATACTGATGTCAACTGTGCTGTTTGTCACATGGGAGAAATTTGACAAATACTACATTACAGGATTCCAGGATACGAAATATGCGAGGCCTGAATCATATAAGGCTTCACTGAAAATACTTGTTGACTATATTCCGTTTGGCCCTGGCATGGGAACTTTTGGCACCAATGGAGCCTGGCGGGACTATTCACCACTCTATCCGAAGTATGGTCTTGACAAGGTATGGGGATTAGACAGAGCTGGCGGATTTATCTGTGACGCTTTCTATCCAACGCTGGCACAATATGGCATCGTTGGCGTGATATTGTTCTTTATCTTCTGGAAGCGGCGGCTGAAGGCACTAAACGAGATTAAGGACATGCGATATTACAAAATAGCTTTTATCACGTTCTTCTGCTTGGCCATCGAGCAGTCGGCTGACTCTTCGTGGCTCTCGGGTAAGGGTATGGGATACTGTATGTTGATAGGACTCTGTCTGAACGCGAATAGGAATAAAGAAGAGGAGGAAGAGGAAAGCCCCACCCCGACCCTCCCCCAAAGGGAGGAAAGCCCCACCCCGACCCTCCCCCGTAGGGAGGGAAGCCCCACCCCGACCCTCCCCCGTAGGGAGGGAGAAGAATTAAACGAATTGGAGGATAAACGTGAGAGGATTGATTGACGTTATCGTTAAACTGAGTCTGGTCCCGGCGGCGCTGTGGGATAGAATATGGGCGCCTGTGTGGAAACGGGCGATGAAAAGTTGCGGACGAGGGGTGTACCTGAGACCGATGTCGTCGGACATCAAGGGGCTGAAGAACCTCAGCGTGGGTGACGGGACGTCGATTCCGAAAGGAAGCACATTCTACTGTACGGAGGCACCGCTGACGATTGGACGCAAGGTGGTGTTCGGACCACGGCCAACCATCATTACGGGCGACCACAGGATTGACATCATCGGGAAGCACATCATCGACGTGACCGTGGACGAGAAACTGCCGGAGAATGACTTGCCGGTGGTGATTGAGGACGGCGTATGGGTGGGTGCCAACGTGACGATTCTAAAAGGGGTAACGATAGGTCGAGGCAGCGTCGTGGCTGCCGGTGCCGTGGTGACGAAGTCGTGTGCCCCCTACTCTATCATCGGCGGTGTACCGGCAAAGCTCATCAAGATGAGGTTCACGGAGGAGGAAATAAAAAAGCATGAAGAAAAGCCTCTCCCCTAACCCCTCCCCCATAGGGAGGGGAATTAATAGAAATGAGAGATAAGAAGAGAGTTTTAGTAGTTGGATCGGCTGAACAGAGCGGCGGAGGCGTGGCATCGGTCATCAGACTGATGAAGCAGATGCCTGTATGGCAGGAGTATCAGTGCTACTGGCTCGGCACACAGATTCAGGCCGGGAAGTGGACGAAGATACAATATGCACTGACAGCCTACCTGCGAGCACTGTTCATCATCTGGCGGTTTGACATCGTTCATTTCCACACTGTGCCAGACAGAATCTGCCTGATTATTCAGATGCCTGTGTTCCTGCTGGCTATGATAGGCAGGAAACGTATTATCATGCACATTCACATGGGTAACCAATTGAGGAATCATGCGGAGAATGGTCTCTTCAAGTGGTGCCTCAGACAGGCTGACCTCGTGGTACTGCTTGCAAAAAAGTGGCAGAAACTTTACACCGAGCAGTTTGCTGATATCAAGACGCCCACGACGGTTGTCTACAACGCCTGCGAAGCGGTAGAAGAAGTACCACAAGAGGAGAAGGAAAAACTGATTGTGATGGTGGGATACCTCAACGACAACAAAGCGCCTGACCTGCTGCTTAGCGCATGGCAGAAGATAAAAGACAGCTATCCTGACTGGCGTGTCGCTATTCTGGGAAACGGTGAGGTGGAGCGTTTCAAGAAGATGGCTGGGGAGATGGGACTGGCTGACTCGGTAACCTTCACCGGCTATGTGACTGGTGGTGAGCGTGAGCACTTCCTCCGCAGGGCAAGTATCCTGACGATGTGCTCGTATGAGGAGGGATTCCCTATGGTGGTGCTCGAGGCCTGGGCATACGGCATCTGCGTGGTGACGACGCCCGTTGGCGGACTACCCGACGTGCTGGAAGATGGTCGTAACGCTCTCGTCTTCAACTTCGGTGACTGGGAGAGGCTGGCCGACCGACTGACAACGCTCTTGACGCAGGATGAGAAACGGAGGGCCATGGCTGAATACGCGCGGCAGGTGGTGTACGAGCGGTTCTCGCCGGAAACTATCAATGAAGCATTGAAGAGTATTTACTACAACTTACTCTCACGGCTGTGACTTTTTACATCAATGGGATTTAATAAGTAGCATCATTCAGCATTATGAATATACTGATTATCGCATACGCCTCTGAACCGGGGGCTGGGTCGGAATATGGTGTAGGGTGGATGGTGCCAGTGACACTGGCAGAACAATATCCTGAAGAGCAGTTCTATGTGCTGACACGAAGTCGGTGCCGGGAGAAAATTGAAACGATACTGGCAGAAAAGAAACTGCAGAATCTCCACTTCTACTTCTACGAGGTTCCTAAGTGGCTCTCGTATGCTAATGAGTTGAAAAGCAACTGGGGGGAGCAGATTAACTATCTGATATGGCAGTTGTCGGTGCGGAAATATGCAAAGAAACTGCATAGGCAGATTGGCTTCTCGGTGGTTCACCACCTGACCTTTAACCAATACAGGACACCATCACCCGGATTCTGGATGGACGTGCCCTTCGTATTTGGGCCTATTGGTGGGGCTGAGACCATAGCACCTGCCTTCTGGCAGGACTTGGAGGAACACTCAAGACGCAAGGAACAGATAAGACTCAAAGGTCGCGACCTTAAAATCTTCAGATGGTACACGACACGGAAGAATAACAAGAAAGTCATTCTATGCTCGTGCGGTGAAAATTTGCGTAGGCTGCAGCCTTATGCCAAGAACTGCGAGGTGAGACTAATGCCTGCCATAGCTTATACGCCTGATGACTTTAATACCATGCCAGCCAAGGAAAGTGCTAAGACGTTGAGAATGTTGTATGCAGGTAAAGCATGGGACTGGAAAGGCATACACATCTTTCTGAAAGCTGTAAAGAAGGCTTTGGACGACAAAGGTATTTATGACTGGCGGTTGAAACTGATTGGTATACGATTCAAAGAGGAACAGGAGAAAGTGACGGGGTGGATAAATGAATTGGAGCTGACTAAGCGCGTGCAGTTAGTGCCATTCATCCAACGGTCAGACTTGCTACAACTGATGAGTACCTGTTCGCTGAGCGTCTATCCAGCTTTCCGCGACTCTGGTTCCATGTCGGTCTTAGAGGCTTCTGCCTTGGGCTGCCCGACACTCTGCTTTGATGCTGGCGGTCAGGATGTATTCCCTGACGACATCCTGCTGAAAGTGGCGGTTGGCGATGACTATGAATCGACGCTGAACAACTTAGCAGAGAAGATCAGCTGGGCATACGCGCATAAAGAGGACATAAAAAACATTGGCTTGAAGGCTCAACAATGGGTAAGTGAGCACATGACGTGGAAAAAGAAAGCTACGGAGTTCATGGAAATCTATAAAGGAATCAGAAATGAGCAGGGCAACGGCCGCAACTGAAGAGGTTGCGGCCGTTGCTGCGTATTAACGGTTCTTGTGGCGGAGGAACCAGGGATGGGTGTAGCAGTTGTAGAGAAGGAGGGAGACGACGGCGAGGGCGAGGCTGCTGAGGAGGAGGGCATCGGCGTCGGAGGGGAAAAGGGCGTAGCCGAGACCGAGGCCGAGGGCAAGACCACTCTCCCACCCTAAGAAACAGGTGCTCTGGGAGGTGCCGCGCTGACAATGGCGGCTGAGCTTGATGAAGAAGAGCAGGAAACGGGAGCAGATGATGCCGACGGAGAGGCCCAGCAATACGGGACCGACATACCACACAACGGGCAGCGGATGGGTGTAGGCCATCAGCTGGACAGCGAGCAGAAGGATGAGCCCGCTGACGACCTCGCTCTTCAGTTCGGCATCGCGGAAGACGAAGCACTGGGCCAACAGGGCGAGCAGGAAGCCCACCATGATCAGGACGTAGAAGTGCTCGGACAGCGGAAGGGCCAGCAGCATGCCTACCGACACGGATATCAACAGCAGGTTGAGGAATACGGGCATGGAGCCGGTGAGGAAGAAGCGGTCGAGACTGACGACGCGCAACGTGTCGCTGGGGGTGCGGAAGGGGAAGTCGACGACGAGGATGAGGACGGCGGCAGCGGCAGCACAGCCGATGCTGCCCATCAGGACGGCTCCGAAACCGAGATGACGCGAGAGGAGCAGCCCAGCGAAGGGACCTAACGACAGGGCGAAACGCGAGAACCACGCCGCAGAGTGGTTGGCCTCAGTGCGCTGGTGAGACTCGCAGACATCGATGATAAGGGTGCTGGAGAGCACCATCTGCGCCAGGCCGAACATGGCCCCGAGCAGCAGGCGCTGCAGGAGGATGACCCAAAAGCCGACAAACTGGCTGTGCAGGCTATCGGCGTAATAGAGTATGGAGACGGCGGCAGCCATGAACACCATGGACCAGACGCACACCAGATTGCGGCGATAGCGCTGGACCAGCCAGGAGCAGAAGGCCCCGAAGAGGAACAGACCGGCGGCGAAGACGCCCATGGACAGTCCCACCTCAAGGGACGAGAAGTTCTGGTCGGCAGCCAGCCAGAGGGGCAGCGTGGGAATGAGCATATAAACCGCCACGGACAAGAGCATATTGCTGATGGCCAAGAGCCAGAAATCGCGATGCCAGAGACGGACATGAACAGGTGTGTTTTGCGTATTCATCAATCTTCAGCTTTGTTTTCTGGGTGCAAAGTTACACGAATTTGGCCGAATATCAAAACGAAAAAGCAATAAAGTGGACTTTTAGGCGTTATTTGAGATAATGAACACGATACGCAGACTGCTCACCATAGGACTGCTGCTGATAGCAGTGGGCACTACGCTGGCCGAGGACTTCACGCTGAAAGGCAAGGTCGTCGACGAGGAAGGCAGTGTCATGGAGCTGGCCTCGGTGACCTGCCTGGAACAGGGGAAACTGACGATGACGAATCTGAAGGGCGAGTTTAGCATAACGCTGCACTCGGCTGACTCCGTGACGGTTAGGTTCACGATGGTAGGATACAAGCCGAGGGTGAGGACATTCAAAAAGCCGAAGGGTACGCTGACGGTGCAGATTGTGATGAGCCAGCAGGACGCCATCGGCGAGGTGGTCGTCACCGAACGGCGGCGCCAGACCACGGGCACCGAACAGCTGGACATCAAGAACATCAGGAACACGCCGTCGGTGACGGGCAACGCCGTTGAGGAGATGATACAGCAGCAGGCCGGCGTCTCGACCCACAACGAACTGTCGAGCCAGTATAACGTTCGCGGCGGCTCGTTCGACGAGAACGTGGTCTATATAAATAATGTGGAGGTGTACCGCCCGCTGCTCATACGCTCGGGCCAGCAGGAGGGCCTGAGCATCATCAACTCAGACATGGTTGAGAAGGTGGGCTTCTCGAGCGGCGGCTTCGAGGCGAAGTACGGCGACAAGATGTCGTCGGTGCTCGACATTACCTACCGTACGCCTGAGCGCACGGAGGCCTCGGCCACCGCCAGCCTCTTAGGCGGCTCGGCCTACATAGGCTTGAAATCCCCCTACGGGGGGGACAAAGGGGGGCTCTTCACGATGAGCCACGGCCTGCGCTACAAGACGAACAAATACCTGCTGGGCTCGCTGGAGACGACGGGAGAGTATAAGCCAAACTTCCTTGACTACCAGACGTACATGAGCTGGAAGCCCAGCCGGCGGTGGACCATTGACCTGATAGGCAACATCTCGGAGAACAAATACGAGTTCAAGCCCAAGGACCGCGAGACGAGCTTCGGCACGATGAAGGACGTGAAGGCCTTCAAGGTGTACTTCGACGGACAGGAGAAGGACCTGTTCCGCACGCTGTTCGGTACTGTTTCCATCGCCCGCCACTTCACCGACTCCGCCTCGGTGAAGCTGATAGCATCGGCCTTCCACACCAAGGAGCAGGAAACCTACGACATACAGGGGCAGTACTGGCTCGACGACTCGCAGTCGTCAGAGAACCTCGGCGTGGGCACCTACATGGAGCACGCCCGCAACTACCTGACGGCCGACGTGCAGAGCGTGAAGGTGATGGCCAACCGCCGGCTGCGCAAGCACGACATCGAGGCGGGCGTGACGATGAAGTGGGAGAAGATCAAAGAGCAGTCGCGCGAGTACGAGATGCGCGACTCCAGCGGTTACTCCGTGCCCCACACCGCCGACAGGCTGGACCTGATATACACGCTCAGTTCGAAGAACGAGATGACGTCGCGCCGAGTGGAGGGCTACGTGCAGGACACCTACCGCTGGGCCTCGGCTGGCGAGAACCTCTTCACGCTGAACTACGGCGTGAGGTTCTCAAACTGGTCGTGGAACAAGGAGACGACGGTGTCGCCACGGGCCTCGCTGGCCGTCATCCCGTCGTGGAACCAGGACATGACGTTCCGCTTCGCCACAGGCCTGTACTACCAGGCGCCGTTCTTCAAGGAACTGAGAGACACGACGACCGTCAGCCGCAGGACGGTGGTGACGCTGAACGACCGCATCAAGAGTCAGCGGTCAATCCAGTTCATCGCGGCCTTCGACTACCGCTTCAAGATGGCCGAGCGCCCGTTCCGCTTCACCGCCGAGGCCTACTACAAGGCACTAAGCAACCTGGTGCCCTACAACGTGCAGAACGTCAAGGTGACCTACTACGGCGAGAACCTCTGCTCAGGCTATACCGCCGGAATGGACCTGAAGCTCTACGGTGAGTTCGTACCAGGCACAGACTCGTGGCTGACGTTCTCGCTGATGAAGACGGGCCAGAAGATGGAGGGCGGCAGCTACTTCCCCCTGCCCACCGACCAGCGCTACGCCATCAACCTGCACTTCACCGACTACTTCCCGGGCACCGAACGCTGGAAGATGACGCTGCGGCTGGCCTATGCCGACGGACTGCCTTTTGGCGCGCCCCACCGCGGACTGGAGCAGCAGAACTTCCGCGCGCCGGCCTACAAGCGGGCCGACATCGGCATGGCGTGGCTGGCGTATAAGGGAGCGATAAGTGATAAGTTCAGAGTGAAGAACGTCTGGTTAGGGCTCGACTGCCTGAACCTCTTCGGCATATCGAACGTGAACAGCTACTACTGGGTGACCGACGTGACAAACCGGCAGTGGGCCGTGCCCAACTACCTTACAGGGCGCCAAATCAACGGGAAAGTGACGGTAGAGTTTTAATAATCTTTAATTATCAATTCGCAATTCTCAATTCTCAATTAGAATTAGTACCTTTGCACCAAATATTTATACCATATTTATTAAACGACATGAAGATTTCGCACATTGAGCATCTGGGCATTGCCGTCCAGAGCATTGAGGAGAGCCTGCCGTTCTTTACTGACGTGCTGGGCCTGGAGTGTTATGCAACAGAAGTAGTGGAAGACCAGAAGGTGAAGACCGCCTTCCTGCGCTGTGGCGAGGTGAAGCTCGAACTGCTTGAGCCGACATCGCCGGAGAGCACCATCCAGAAGTGGATCGACAAGGGCAACAAGGGTGTTCACCACGTCGCTTTCTGCATTGAGGATGGCGTCGCCAACGCCCTGGCCGAGGTCAGCGAGAAGGGTGTCCGTCTCATCGACCAGCAGCCCCGCCGTGGTGCTGAGGGTCTGAACATCGCCTTCCTCCACCCGAAGTCCACCGCCGGCGTACTGACTGAGCTGTGTGAACACTAAAAGAAAGCCCACCCAAGCCCTCCCCAAGGGAGGGATGTCTGAATAAGACGTCTTAGGTGGGACAATACAACAACAATAATTTATTAGTAATTTAAAAACAAGGAGCACCCTAATCATCATCCCTCCCTTGGGGAGGGCTTGGGTGGGCTTATTATGAGTAAACAACTTGAAAAGATTAAGCAACTGATAGAGAAGCGCGAGCAGGCGCGTCTCGGTGGTGGCGAGAAAGCCATACAGAAACAGCACGACCGCGGCAAGTACACCGCCCGCGAGCGCATCGATATGCTTCTGGACGAAGGGTCGTTCGAGGAGTACGACATGTTCAAGGAGCACCGCTGCCATAACTTCGGCATGGAGAAGAAACAGTTCCCTGGCGACGGTGTCGTAGCCGGATCGGGAACCATCGACGGCCGCCTGGTCTTCGTCTTCGCACAGGACTTCACCGTGCATGCCGGTTCGCTTTCAGAGACCATGAGCCAGAAGATCTGCAAGGTCATGGACATGGCCATGAAGATGGGCGCACCCGTCATCGGCATCAACGACTCGGGTGGCGCACGTATCCAGGAGGGCATCAACGCCCTGGCTGGCTACGCCGAAATCTTCGAGCGTAACATCCTGGCCTCGGGCGTCATTCCCCAGATCTCGGGTATCTTCGGCCCCTGCGCCGGCGGTGCCGTCTACAGCCCTGCTCTGACCGACTTCACGCTGATGATGGAGAACACGTCGTATATGTTCCTTACTGGTCCGAAGGTGGTGAAGACCGTCACCGGCGAGGACATCGACCAGGAGCACCTCGGCGGTGCATCGGTACACTCCACGAAGTCGGGCGTCACCCACTTCACGGCCAAGACCGAGGAGGAGGGTCTCGAGATGATTAAGACGCTGCTGTCGTATATCCCCTCGAACAACATGGAGATGGCCCCCCGCCGCAAGTGCGACGACCCCATCAACCGCTTGGAGGACTCGCTCAACGAGATTATCCCCGAGAACCCCAACGAAGCTTACGATATGTATCAGGTTATCACCGCCGTCACCGACGACCACGAGTTCTTCGAGGTGCAGCCTAAGTTCGCCAAGAACATCATCGTCGGCTTCGCACGCTTCAACGGCCAGTCAGTCGGTATCGTGGCCAACCAGCCCACCTGCTACGCCGGTGTGCTCGACGTGAACGCCTCGCGCAAGGGTGCCCGCTTCGTCCGTTTCTGCGACGCCTTCAACATCCCCATCGTGTCGCTGGTCGACGTTCCAGGCTTCCTGCCCGGCACAGGTCAGGAGTACAATGCCGTCATCCTGCACGGTGCACAGCTGCTCTACGCCTACGGTGAGGCTACGGTGCCCAAGATTACGGTCACACTGCGCAAGTCGTACGGCGGTTCGCACATCGTCATGGGCTCGAAGCAGCTGCACACCGACCTGAACTACGCATGGCCCTCGGCCGAGATTGCCGTCATGGGTGCCAGCGGTGCCGCCGCCGTGCTCTACGCCAAGGAGGCCAAGGCCAAGAAGGAGGCCGGCGAGGACGTGAAGGCCTTCATCGCCGAGAAGGAGGACGAGTATAACGAGCTCTTCGCCAACCCCTACCAGGCTGCCAAGTACGGCTACATCGACGACGTCATCGAGCCGCGCAACACGCGCTTCCGCATCTGTCGCGGTCTGGCCCAGCTGGCCACCAAGCGCGACGCCCTGCCCGCCAAGAAGCACGGTAATATTCCGATGTAACAAGCCCACCCCCTACCCCTCCCCAAGGGAGGGGAGTTTTGGGGTGGCTTAATATTATTAACAAAATGGAGACAAATCACCCCCTAAAGTAACCATACTCCCCTCCCTTGGGGAGGGGTCGGGGGTGGGCACGATTATGAACAAAAACGAAGTCTACGCTGCCATAGCGCTGGCACTGCACGAGTACATGGGTAACAACGTACACGACATCGAGACCGGCAAGATTACCATTGCCGAGCACCAGACCATGTGGAACCTGGCATCGCTGAGCATGACAGCACGCCCCTAAATCAATATGAGTGATGAAAAAAGAGTATAAATACACCATCAACGGCAACAAGTATGTGGTTGCCATCGGAGAAATCGTCGACAACATCGCCACGCTCACCGTCAACGGCGAGGAGTACAAGGTGGAAATGGAGAAGGAAGAGAAGCCCCTCCCCCATCCCCTCCCCCGTAGGGAGGGGAGTGGAAACACTGCAGAAACAGGCAATGACACCCCGCCCTCCCAGGGAGGGGCTGGGGGTGGGTCAGCACTGAAGGCCCCGCTGCCCGGCGTCATCACCGACATCCTGGTCGAGGTTGGCCAGGAGGTGCAGGCCGGCGACAACGTCGTCGTGCTCGAGGCCATGAAGATGGCCAACAACCTGCAGGCCGAGAAGAGCGGCACGGTGAAGGCCGTCTGCGTGAAGATAGGACAGAGCGTCATGGAGGACGAGCCGCTCGTCATCATTGAGTAAAAATAAAAAAGGAAGAGCAAACATTAAGACATGATTACAGTCACGAACCTGGCTATTCAGTTTGGTAAGAAGGTTCTCTACAAGGACGTGAACCTGAAGTTTACAAGTGGTAACATCTACGGCATCATCGGAGCGAACGGCGCCGGCAAGTCGACACTGCTGCGCGCCATCAGCGGCGACCTGGAGCCTAACAAGGGCTCGGTGGAGATGCTGCCCGGCGAGCGCATGTCGGTGCTCGAGCAGGACCACTTCAAGTACGACGAGTTCACGGTCATGGACACCGTACTCATGGGCCACAAGCCCATGTGGGACAACATGAAGGAGCGCGAGGCCCTCTATGCCAAGCCTGAGATGACCGAGGAGGACGGTAACCGTGCCGCCGAACTGGAGATGGCCTTTGCCGAGATGAACGGCTACGAGGCCGAGAGCGAGGCCGCCCAGCTGCTGGGTAACCTCGGCGTGAAGGAGGGTCAGCACTACAAGCAGATGGCCGACATCTCGAACAACGAGAAGGTGCGCGTCATGCTGGCCAAGGCCCTCTTCGGCCACCCCGACAACCTGCTGCTCGACGAGCCCACCAACGACCTCGACCTCGACACCGTGCAGTGGCTCGAGGAGTATCTCTCAAACCTGGAGCAGTGCGTGCTCGTCGTCTCGCACGACCGTCACTTCCTCGACGCCGTGTCGACGCAGACCGTCGACATCGACTTCGGCAAGGTGACGCTCTTCTCGGGTAACTACTCGTTCTGGTACGAGTCGTCGCAGCTCGCCCTGCGCCAGGCCCAGAACCAGAAGATGAAGGCCGAGGAGAAGCGCAAGCAGCTCGAGGAGTTCATACGCCGCTTCTCAGCCAACGTGGCCAAGTCGAAGCAGACGACCTCGCGCAAGAAGATGCTCGAGAAGCTGAACGTCGAGGAGATCACACCCTCGACGCGCAAGTACCCCGGCATCATCTTCCAGATGGAGCGCGAGCCTGGCACACAGATTCTCGAGGTGGAGGGCCTGAAGGCCGTCGATGCCGACGGCACGGTGCTCTTCGACGACGTGTCGTTCACCATCGAGAAGGGTCAGAAGACGGTGTTCCTCTCGCACAACCCGAAGGCCATGACCGCCCTCTTCGAGATCATCAACGGCAACCGCGAGGCTCAGGCGGGCACCTACAAGTGGGGTGTCACCATCACGAC
>OCTX014534632.1_pt1 | contig 30363 bp, 25 predicted proteins | sample 1539691 | NCBI WGS metagenome assembly OCTX01 (sample SAMN02144231, study PRJEB22623) | gut metagenome | biome: sheep rumen | host: Ovis aries | place: New Zealand
GTACAGACCGGCTTCGCCTGACAGAAGACAGACCGGATTACACAGCCTATTCCTGATAGGTATGTGCTCTGTATTCTGTATTCTGTGCGGATGTTCAATCAGTTATAAATTCAACGGCGCGAACATCAATTACCAGACCACACACTCCATCTCCATCGCTGATTTTCCGAACAATGCGGCGATGGTGAATCCTCTGCTGAGCCCCAGCCTGACGGAAGCGATCCGCGACCTGTACCAGCGCCAGACAAGATTGCAGGTGCTGAGCAAAGGCGGCGACCTGGAGATAGAAGGCGAGATAGTGGGATACGACGTCAGCCAGGGCGCTATCGCCGCCAACAGCTACGCATCGGAGGGCAAACTGACCATCCGGGTAACCGTCCATTTTACGAATAATATCTACCCCGAAGAGTCCTTCGACAAGACATACAGCGCTTCGCAGACTTATGACGCCAGCCAGCTGCTGTCGGATGTGCAGGATCAGCTATGCAATATCATTATCACCGAGATCTCGGAGAATATATACAATGATACGGTAGCGAAGTGGTAGTTGAAAGTTGAAAGTTGAAAGTTTAAAGTTGAAAGTTTAAAGTTTAAAGTTTAGAGTTTAAAGTTTAGAGTTTAAAGTTTAGAGAAAATGAGATACTTTAGAATTTTAGCAGCACTGCTGGTTGCGATAGGCAGCGCGAGTTGCGTGACGCAGAAACAGTTGACGTACCTGCGCGGGGTAGATGCCTCTACGGCGGATTCGCTGAATGCGAATTTCCACCCGCAGACAGAAGCGATCATCCGCAACGGCGATGCACTGACGATTTATGTATCCGCATTGGATGCAGAAGCCGTAGTGCCGTATAATCTGCCGACCGTCGTCTATGCGATACCCGGTACCAACCAGCTTCAGACCACTCCGGCAATGCAATACTATATCGTAGATGAAGCGGGGAATATTGAGTTTCCGGTGCTGGGCTCTATTCATGTAGCGGGTCTGAAACGCAGCGAAGTGGCTCAACTGATCAAGACGAAACTGGAGCAGCAGGTGATGAATCCGCTGGTGCAGGTATCTCTGATCAATGCGCATGTGTCGGTTCTGGGCGAGGTGAACAGACCCGGTCAGGTGCATATGACATCCGGCCGGATTACTATTCTGGATGCCCTGGCTGCAGCCGGCGACATGACGCCGTACGGCAAACGGGACAATGTGCTGATTACCCGCGAAGTGGACGGCAAAATAGAGATGGCGCGTGTGGACCTACGCAGCGCAGACCTGATCACTTCGCCCTATTACTACCTCCAGCAGAACGACGTAGTATATGTCTCGCCGAACAAAGTGCGGGCGATCAGCAGTACTAATTCAGGCTTGTGGGTCAGCATCGTGGGAACTGCTATAAGCGCAGCGACGATTATAGTAACGGTAGTAAAATGATAGGTATAGACATCTAGACGACTAGAATACTAGAATACTAGAAAAATATGGAAACAAGAAATAACGAAATAGACCTGCGCAAGGTACTGCGCATAGTAGCGGAGCACTGGTGGTGGTTCGCTGCGGGAGTAGCGGTATGCACGCTGCTGGGCATAGCGTATTATCTGCGCAAAGCGCCGAAATGGACAACAGACGCCACTATAGTTCTTCGTCAGAAAGATGGAGCGGGTACCTCCATAGACGCCCTGTCGATGTTAGGCCTCTCCAGCAATACGGCTGCGGAAGACGAGGTGGTCGTTCTCTCTTCGCGCGGATTGCTTTATCAGGCTATCGATGCGCTCAATCTATGGGAGGCGAATTCCAAACGCGGAGGATTACGATGGGAAGGCGAGTTCCGCAATCCGGCATTGACGATTGACTATCTGTCGCTGACCGAAGATGCGCAGATAAAACCGTTTGTGGTCAAAGTGAAGGCGACGAAGAAGGGCTACAAGGTGAAAACAAAAATGGGCTTCTTCCATCGCTCCACTACCCGCGTAGCGGATTTGAGCAGCCCGATAGAGACCGGCGTGGGAACAATCCTGATTCATGCCAACCGTCCGCTGAGCGCCGACACCACGTACCGTGTCGCACACGCAAGACGCGAACTCGTAGTAGCAGGGTACCAGAAAGATATCACCGTAGCGCTGCATAAAAAAGAATCGAATATCATCACCCTGTCCACCAAATCGGCTCTGCCGGAGCGCGACAAAGCACTGCTGCACCAGATCATCGAGCAATACAACCTCAACGCGATAGTGGACAAGAATATGCTGGCTACCAATACCGCAGCGTTTATCGACGAGCGGCTGTCCATCATCACCAAAGAGTTGGGAGAAGCGGAGGAAGCCGTTTCGGATTACAAACAGCAGAATAACATCGCCGATATAAGCACTCAGGCGAACCTGTTTTTGCATGCCAGCAGCGCTGAGCAGCGCGCGATGGCGGAGATAGAGACCCAGCTGAGCCTGGTGGAATATATCGATGAGTTCCTGCGCGACGATACCAAGCGCAACAGTCTGATACCGTCCAATATAGGCCTGTCGGATGCATCGCTGGCGAGCGGGTTGACAGAGTATAACGCGCTGCAATTGCAACGGATGCGAATCCTGCGTACGGCTACGGAGGACAACCCGGTGATCGAGCAGATGAACGCGCAGTTGGCGTCCATGCGGGAGAATATCATCGAGACGATCGGCTCCGTTCGCGAGAGCCTGAAGATCCGCCAGCGAAGCCTGCAGGCGCAGGATACCAAATTCAACCGTCAGATCAAGAATGCGCCGGAGCAGGAACGCGAATATGTGCGCGTAGTGCGCCAACAGCAAATCAAGGAGCGACTCTATGTCTATCTCTATGAGAAACGCGAAGAGAATGCGCTGATGCTGGCCGCTACCGCTATGCCGGCGAAGATACTCGATATGCCGCAACGCGACGTGAGAAGCCAAAGTCCCAAACTGTCCAAACTGCTGATACTCTGTATCTTGCTGGGACTTGTCTTTCCGGCGGTATTATTGTACCTGATCGTGCTCTTCAATGACACGATAGACGACGCGAAAGAGTTTGAGCAGCGGATCAATGCACCGATGTTGGGCCAGTTGGTACAAAACAGCCGCAATGCGCATATAGCGATCCATGAAGGCGAGTCCACCGTTTCGGCCGAACTATTCCGTCTGATCCGTACCAACCTGCGCTTCATCCTTCCGGCTGAGGCTAAGAATCCGGTGATTCTCGTCACCAGTGGCATCAACGGAGACGGCAAATCATACGTGTCCAGCAACACGGCTTTGTCGCTGGCTATTCTGGGCAAGAAAGTGGTGCTGGTGGGTCTGGACATCCGCAAACCGATGCTGGCGAATTATTTCGGGCTGAGAGACAAAGGGCGTCTGACCGACTACCTGGCAGAACCGGAGGTGACGATAGACGATATCATCGTACCGAGCGGTGAGCACCGGAATCTGGATCTGATTCCTTGCGGCACTATTCCTCCTAATCCTGCGGAACTGCTGCAGACGGAGCGGGTGGACGAATTGTTCGCCGAATTGCGCAAACGGTACGACTATATCATCGTTGATACAGCTCCGGTAGCGCTCGTGAGCGACACGTATCATCTGGATCGGATAGCCGACATGACCATCTTCGTTTGCCGGTACAAATATACGCCGGCGGAGATGATCGACTATATCAATAATATGATAGCGCAGAAACGGATGCATAATGTAGCATGTGTGCTGAACGGAGTAAAAAGCATGCGCGCAGGCTACGGATACGGGCAGCAGCAATGATTGTTTGTGTAGCAGAGAAACCGTCGGTGGGGGCCTATATAGCGAATGTGCTGGGCGCCAAACAGCGAAAGGACGGATATTTTGAGGGGAACGGGTACCAGGTGACCTGGACCTTCGGACATCTCTGTGCGCTGCTGGATCCTCAGGAATATACGGATCAATGGAAAGCCTGGAGCCTGAGTTCGCTGCCGATGATACCGCCTCGGTTCTCCATCAAAGTGAGCGGCGACGAGGGGGTTCACAAGCAATTCAATATCATCAAATCGCTGATTGACCAAGCCGACGAGGTGATTAACTGCGGCGATGCCGGCCAAGAGGGAGAACTGATCCAGCGGTGGGTCTATCAGCAGGCGGGATGCCGCTGCCCGGTGAAACGCCTCTGGGTCAATTCGCTGACGGAAGAAGCGATCCGCGAGGGATTCAAGGCACTGAAAGACCAGACGGAATACCAGCATCTGTATGAGGCAGGACTGATGCGAGCCATCGGCGACTGGCTGCTCGGCATGAATGCTACGCGCGCCTATACTATTCGGTACGCACGCGGAAGCGGGAAAGACCGGCAAGTGCTATCCGTCGGACGCGTACAGACGCCGACGCTGGCGCTGGTGGTCAAACGGCAGGCGGAGATAGAGAATTTCAAACCCCGCACCTATTGGGAACTGAAAACCAACTACCGCGATACACTCTTCAATGCCCAGATTCCGGTAGAGGAGGACGAGTATGCCATCACCTCCGCGGAACAGGGACAAGCGCTGGTGGACAGCATCAAAGACGAGCCGTTTGTGATTACCTCTGTGGAGAAGAAGAAGGGTCTGGAGTTCGCTCCCAAGCTATATGATCTGACTTCGCTGCAGGTCGATTGCAACAAGAAATACGGCTTCTCCGCCGAGCAGACACTGCAACTGATCCAGTCGCTGTATGAGAAACGCGTGACGACGTATCCGCGTGTGGATACCACTTATCTGAGCGATGACCTGTATCCCAAAGTGCCGGGCACGTTAGCCGGGATAAAAGATTATTTCCCCGCAGTGGCACCGCTGCTGGGCCTGAAAGCCGACGGCAAAAAAGGAGCGGGTTCGCTGCCCAAATCCAAGAAGGTTTTTGATAACAAGAAAGTGACAGACCACCATGCCATCATCCCTACCGGGCAAAGACCGGATGCCTTGACGGCAGAGGAGAAAAAGGTATATGATCTGGTGGCGCTGCATTTTATCGCGGCCTTCTATCCCGAATGCGAAGTCAGCAATACGACCGTACTGGCGAAGGCGGGCGAGATTGATTTTAAGGTTACCGGACGCGAAGTACTCAAACCCGGATGGAGGACTGTCTTCGACAAGGGACAAGAGGACAATGTACAAAATACAAAGGAAACCTCCGATGATGCCGAGAATTCCGATAATCCTGAGGAAAACAAGTCTCTGCCGGCGTTTGTGAAAGGCGAGAGCGGGGCGCACGAACCGCTGTTGAAAGAGAAAACGACCACACCGCCCAAATATTATACGGAGGCAACGCTGCTTCGTGCTATGGAAACAGCAGGCAAGACGGTGGAAAACGATGAATTGCGCGAAGCGATGAAAGAGAACGGTATAGGCCGTCCTTCTACCCGAGCCGCCATCATTGAGAAACTCTACCAGCGCAAGTATATCGTCAAACAAGGCAAATCGCTTCGAGCTACCGAGACCGGTATCAACCTGATCCATACCATCGTCTCTCCTCTGCTGAAATCGGCTGAACTGACCGGCCTATGGGAGAAAAAACTCCGCGAGATTGAGCGCGGCGAATATACGGCGCAGGATTTCCTGTCGGAACTGAAGGAGATGACATCCGGCGTAGTGCGGGATGTGAAAACCAATAAGGCCGGTATGTTATGTCCCGTTTGCCGACAAGGGCTCATCATTCGCGGCAATACGCAGTATGGATGTTCCAGATGGCGGGAAGGATGCACCTATAGGGAACCTTTTGACAACTAAAGTTTGCAAAAAATGCATATGTGTAATAATTACGTCAATTTTTCCACAAAAGATTGACGCTTTTTGTGTACTTTTGCAACCGATTTCTCAAAACGCGCGTTACGCGCGTATAAGGGATTGAATTTTTACTAACCCAATTAAAATAATATCAACACAAACAAATTCTCTTTATGAAACTGAATTCCAGTGTGTTCCGTACCATGATGCTATCGGTCTTGCTCTTTGCGGGCATGGCTGCTGAGGCTCGTGTAATCAGCGGAACAGTAAAAGACGCAACAGGCGAGACTATTATCTCTGCCTCTGTTGTGGTGAAGGGTACCACTATCGGTACAGTGACGGATTTCGACGGTAACTATACCCTCGATGTTCCGGATGATGCCAAGGTGCTTGTTTTCTCCTACATCGGCATGAAGACGCAGGAGTTGAACATCACCGGCAATGTGATGAATGTAACGCTTTCCGAGAACAGCGAGGTGCTGGAGGAAGTGGTTGTAACCGGTTATGGTACGACTAAGAAACGCGACTTGGTGACCGCCGTTTCATCGGTTAACGCAGAGCAGCTGAAGGATATTCCTGTAGCTTCGGCAAGCGAGGCACTGCAAGGTAAACTGGCCGGTGTGTCGGTGACCACAACAGAAGGTAGCCCTGATGCAGACGTGAAGATTCGTGTCCGCGGCGGTACTTCGTTGACCCAGTCGAGCGATCCTCTCTATATCGTTGACGGATTCCAGGTAAGTTCTATCGCCGACATCTCTCCGAGCGATATCCAGTCGATGGATGTCCTGAAGGATGCTGCAGCTACCGCTATTTACGGTGCGCAGGGTGCCAACGGTGTTATTATCATCACTACCAAAGATGCGGACAATAATGCCGAAGACAAGATGCAGTTGCATTTCGATTATTCCGGCTATATGGGATGGAAGCAGATGGCGAAGAAATACGATATGCTGAATGTAGATGATTTCGTATTGATGCAGTATGAGTACGCCCATTTCAAGGCAAAAGGCAATACCGCCAATATCCCGTCGAACTTCAACCAGTATTTCGATCCGCGATATGCTGAGACACTGGACAGAGACCAGGTGATGTCTATTCCGGAGATCCAGGACTACTGGCATACCCAGAAAGTGACGGACTGGCAGGAAGAGACGTTCGGCTATCACGGACTGAATAGCAATCATAGTTTCACCGTTAGCGGCGGTAACAAAGCGGCTAACTTCTCGCTGTCTTATAATCGTATTGATGACAAGGGTATCATGTACGGTTCCAATTACGCCCGCAATAACCTGAGTTTCAAGGCTAAATTCAAACCGATCAAAGACCTGACTATCAGTTTCACTGCCCGTTATTCGAATACGAACGTGCTGGGTTCGGGTACCAATACCGCTCAAGATGCCGGTTCCAAGACCGAGAGCCGTGTGCGCAACGCCATTGCTTATTCGCCGATCGAGCTGTTTGCAAAAGACAACGTAGCCGGTTTGGATGACTATGAGTCCTTCGGTTCGCTCTATGATCCTATTACTACCATCGACCATAACTACCGCAAGAAAGTGGACGACAAATTCAACCTGCAGGGTTATGTGAGCTATAAGTTCGCGAAGATGTTCACTTGGAAGACCGAATTGGGCTATGAGGGTCGCTATCAGAAACAAGACCGCTATTACGGTCCGACCACGTATTACTCCCGTGCAGGTGACGGATTTACCTACGCCGGCGGAGCTGGTTACGGCCATATCGTAGCTACGGATGAGAAATCCAGCCGTTTCAAGAATACCAACACCCTGGAGTTTAAGAAAAAATGGGGCGAGGATCATGATCTGGGTATCTTGATCGGTGAAGAGCTGCAAATTATGAAAGGCGAGCTTCGTACCAATAACGGTTATGGCTACGATGCAAGTCTGACAGGAGACAAAGTATTCAACTATATCGGTTCTGCGAAGGCATACACTCAGAAATCGTATGTAAATCCGACGGATAATATGCTTTCGTTCTTCGCTCGCGCGAACTATATTCTGTTCAATCGGTATTATATCACCGCTACATTCCGTGCGGATGCTTCTACCCGCTTCGCGAAAGGCAACCAGTGGGGATTCTTCCCGTCTGCTGCTATCGCATGGCGTATCATCGACGAGGAATGGATGGCTCCGGCGCAAGACGTGATGTCTAATTTCAAACTCCGTCTCTCCTACGGTTCGGTAGGTAACAATAATGTGGATCTGGGATATATCCGTCCGGAATATCTGGCATCCGCTACCGCATATAGCGAAGTATTTGATACTAAGTTGGCGGATGGCGGTTCGGATGTTATCGCGGCTAACAACAAACTCAAATGGGAGACCACTATTACCCGAGACCTCGGTATTGATTTCGGTTTCTGGAACGAGCGCTTGAGCGGTACCATTGATCTCTATTGGAATACCACCAAGGACCTGATCCTGAAATACAAGATGGCTATCGGCGGTTATAACTACCAATACCGCAATATCGGTTCTACCGATAACAAGGGTGTCGAACTCTCTCTCAACGGTGTGATTCTGGACAAGCGTGCCAAGAGCCTGAGTTACGGTTTGAGCATCAATGCCAATATCTCGCATAACTATAACAAAGTGGTTGATCTGGGTGGTATGAGCGAGTATCTGGTATCGTCCTCTTGCTTCTCGTCGAACTACGACAATGTGGACTATGAGTTCAAACTCCGCCCGGGTGACAAAGTAGGTAATATCTACGGTTATCAGACCGCCGGATGGTACGGTACAGAGGATTTCGTATCGTATAACCCGAGCAATAACCGTTGGTATGCCGAGGATGGAAAGGCCATTAACACAATTATGGGTGAGGCTCGTCCGGGTATGACCAAGATCGTTGACCAGAACGGCGACGGTGTGATTAATGACGAGGACCGCATAGTATTGGGTAACACCCAGGCGGACATCCAAGGCGGTTTCGGCCTTAACTTCAATATCGGCGGTGACAAGTGGGGTAAGTTTGACCTCAGCGCACAGTTCACCTACAGTGTAGGCAATGAGGTGCTCAACCTCTCGGCGCTGGATTACGGAACGATCTTCGACAAATCCAAACTGCGTAATAATACCGCCAATGTGGCATATGGCGTACGCTATTCTCTCTTCCGCCAGGACGGTACATTCATCCCGTCTGAGCATGTAGGTGCCAGCGGAAAAGTAGAGGGCGACGACTATGCGGCTATGGCAGCAGCGTTGGCTGCAAACAACAGCGGCGCACGTTCTGCCAACCCGATCAGCGAGAATATCGCTTTGACGGATAAATATGTAGAGGATGCTTCCTATCTCCGTCTCTCGTCGCTGACATTCGGCTATTCGCTGCCTGACCGCTGGATCAGCAAAGCGTATATCAAGACGGCGCGTATCTTCTTTACGGCATCTAATCTCTTCTGCGTTACCCCGTACTCGGGAGCAGATCCTGAGGTGGATACCCGTTCGAAAATCAATCCGCTGGCTACCGGCGTTGATTTCTCGGCATTCCCAAAGAGCCGTGCGTTTAACTTTGGTATCAACCTTTCTTTCTAATCAGTCGTAATCTCGAAAATACAAAACGAATATGAAAACATTAAAGTATATAGCAATTGCGGCTACTGCAATAGCGCTGACAGGGTGCAATTTCTTCGACTCCGAGTCCCCTTCAGCTATGGATGCCGCGCAGGTGTTCTCTAATCCGAACAGCACGGAGCAAGTTATTGCCGGTGTCTATGAGCAGTTCGGGCAGGACAAATCCTTCCGTAACCGTTTGGCTTGCGGCTATCAGGGTATGAACACCGATGTGGAGCATGGTAATAAAAACTCCGGTCGTGCAGAATGGAATATATATGCCATGACACCGACCAGCGGCGACCTTTCTACCGCCAATGGTAAGGATCCATGGGGATATTTGAATTCGGCTATCGAGCGTTGTAACAATATCATCGAGGGAATTGAGCAGTACGGCGACACTACGGCTGCCAAAATGAAATACCTCTTGGGCGAGGCTTATTTCCTGCGTTCCTTCTGTTATTTCCAGATGGTACAATTATGGGGCGACGTGCCCGCTCGTTTTACCTCTATCTCGAAGGACGAAGCAGGACTCAAGACTCCTAAATCGGATCGCACGAATGTGCTTAAACAACTGCGTATCGATCTCAAAAAAGCAGCAGAGTTGATCCCCTGGTCGAGCGAGTGTCCGGGTACGGCGGCTAACTATACCGGCCGTCCGTCCAAAGGTGCTGCCTATGCGCTTCTGGCACGTGTGGATCTGACTTATGCCGGCAAAGGCGTTCGACCTGCTACATGGAAGAACGGACCTGAGTTCCTCGTTGAGGATGCTTCTCTCCGTCAGGAATTGAATACCGAGGTCATGTGGGCTTGCGCACAGATCCTCAACAATGGCAATGAGGCGGCTAAGTTCCAAACGAACTATGAGGATATATTCAAGAAAATCTGTGCGGACGAGACCAACTATTATAACTCGGAGGTATTCTTCGAACTGGCATTCGCTGACGGCAGCCGCGGACAGGTACTCCAATACAACTGTACCAAAATGGACAAGGCGGTAGGCGGACTCAAGAATAACGAAGGCGGTTCGAGCAACTCGTCTGTGACGATTGTGCCGACACTCTATTATGATTTTGAGGAGGCTGACGTCCGCCGCGACATCACCATGGCTCGCTATATCTGGGTTTACGACAACGGCTCTGAGTTCAATAGCAGTCCTGAAAATGTGGCGCTGGCGTTCCCGGAGAAGGGTATGGATGACAAGATCCTATACCAGAAAAACCAGATGGTAGGCGACTGGTATTTGAATAAATACCGCGTAGAATGGATGACCCGTAACCGTACCGGCAATGACGACGGTATTAACTTCCCGATCATCCGCTATGCAGATGTACTGTTGATGGCAGCTGAGGCTTCTATCGGTGGCATCGGAGGCGATATTCCGACCAATATGTACGGCATTGACGGCAAAGCATGTTTTGATAAGGTACGTACGCGTGCGCACGTAGGCACCAAGGAGCTCACAATGGCGAATATCCAGGAGGAGCGTAAACTGGAGTTCACCGGCGAGTATATCCGTAAATACGATCTGATGCGCTGGGGTATTCTTAAGGAGACTCTGGAAGCTGCTCACGCGCGTCTGGCTCAGATGGATAAACACGAGGGTGAGTTTGCCAATTTGCAGGATACAATCTACTTCAAGTACAAATATGTAGGCGATGAGTATAGTTACGCAGCGGGCATCAAGGGCTTCATCATTGATCCGGATTCTACGTATGGCTTCAAGAAAGGTGAGACGGGTGCTCCGGCTACCTATAGCAAAGAGAACGGCTGGGTGAAGACGGCTATCTATCTTGGTTCGTCCGGTCGTGAATTGGCTCCGGACAACTACATGCTCTTCGATCGTGAGTATCCCGAGCGTCTGAACGGACGTCAGTACTGGCCGATCTTCTCGGTGAACGTAGGACAATCCGAGGGCGCGCTCTGGAATGACTACGACTACGCTAACGCAGCAGAATAATTCCGCTCAATGAAAAATTGGAAACCTATAGCGATGTGTTGCATGCTGTCATGGTTCATGGCGGCATGTAACACACCTAATCCCCCGGAGGAAGGGACGATAGATACGAATCCGGAGCTGGTAGCAGCATGCCGGCTTATTGAGGGCGGCGGTGCTGCAGTCACAGGCGGTGACGGAGGTACTGTCTATCGTGTCAGCCGGATGGATGATGCCCTGGATCCCAATACGGGACGCCCGATGGCGGGTACACTCCGCTATGCCGTCACCCAGACCGGTGCCAGACGTGTTCTGTTCACTACTTCCGGCACGATACATCTCAATAGCGAACTGCGTATCAAAACGGGAAGTCTTACTATCGACGGTCAGTCGGCCCCGGGCGACGGTATATGTATTGCCGACTATCCTTTGGTGATCAATGCTTCCAACGTGATAGTGCGGTTTATTCGTGTCCGTTTGGGCGATGTCAGCAATACGGAGAGCGATGCCATTTCGGTGAATGAATCCAAAGGTATTGTGCTGGATCATCTCTCCTGTTCCTGGTCGGTGGACGAATGCGTCAGCTGCTATGGGAATACCGATTTTACAATGCAGTATTGCATCATTTCGGAGTCTTTAAAGAACTCCGTGCACGGCAAGGGCTCGCATGGCTACGGCGGTATATGGGGCGGCAAGAACGCTTCCTTCCATCATAACCTCTTGGCGCACCACGACAGTCGTAATCCGCGTTTCGACCATGACTATGTGGACACCAAATATGCAGGTCCTATTGACTATGTCAATAATGTAATCTATAACTGGGGCGGTAACTCTGCCTATGGTGGAGAAGGAACGAATAAAGGTGCCGGAGGACGCCATATTAATATGGTTAATAACTTTTATAAATACGGTCCGGCTACCAGCAAAAAATCACGTATCGTGAATCCTACAACCAGAGATGCAGATAATTGTGGTAAGTCACCCGGAGGAACTGTTGAACCCGGTAAGTTTTATATAATCGGCAATTATGTGTATGGTTCTTCAACGGTAACTAATGATAATTGGCAGGGTGTTGATCCTGATGAGAGTAGTAAAAAGGAACAATGCAGAGCTACTTCCCGTTGGACGGAAGGTCTGACAGCTTTGCAAAACGAACAAACAGCAGAGGCAGCCTATGAGACCGTGCTGGCCAAGGCCGGCTGCTCGCTGCACCGCGATGCAGTGGATTCACGTATAGTGGAGGAGGTAAGAAACGGTAATTTTACTTATACCGGCTCTAACGGTTCGCGAAACGGTCTCATCGATACGCAGTCGGATGTAGGAGGATGGCCGGAGTTGCAGCCCGCTGAGCGGCCTTTGGACACCGACTATGACGGAATACCCGATGAATGGGAGAACCAATTCGGGCTTAATCCCGCTGATCCGAATGACGCGAGAACGGTCACGCTCGTCACCGGACACACTAATCTGGATGTCTATCTTTGCCATTTGGTACGGAATTTGTACAAATAGTGTTGAGCAGTATTTTGGCTAATTTTGACTAAAAACAAATATTCAATGAAAAAGAGTTTTTTATCTTTGAGCGCAGCGGTCTGTATGCTTTTATCCGTGAGCACGATGGCTTTCGCGCAGAATCCCTATGACAAGTATTATACCGATCTGCCTTGTGCAGTAGAGCACGTGCAGCCTGTTGTTATCCCCGATTATACGGTAAATATCGTTGATTTCGGCGGTGTGAACGATGGCGTGACGGATAATACCGAAGCCTTTGCGAAGGCGCTTAAGCATCTTAAGAAGCAAGGCGGCGGTCACCTTCTCGTGCCCGATGGCAAATGGCTCACAGGACCGATCAAACTGATCAGCAATTTTGACCTTCATCTGGCGGATAATGCGGTTATTCTGGGTTCTACCAACAAGGAACTCTATGTTCAGAAGAATGACACCCTTCGCGACGGTTCGAAGAAATGCCACGCGCTGATCTATGGCTCCAAACTGGAGAACGTGTCCATCACCGGTCGCGGTACGATTGACGGTCAGGGTATTTATTGGCGTCCGATCAAACAAAAGAAAGTAGTGGATCCTGCTGTTGTGGCTGTGGACGGCAATGTATGGGACGATGTGCTGGCTATGGGTGGCGTCACCCGCCCGGACGGAAACAGTAAGAAATGGCTCGTGTGGTATCCTTTCAATCTCAATAAGGAATACAACGTGCCCAATATCGCCAAGGACCCGATTATTCAGGAGAAGATGCGTCCGCACCTGGTGAACATCACCGATTCGAAGAATGTGCTCGTAGAGAACGTGCATCTGCTCAACAGCCCGAAGTTCCATCTCGTGCCTACGCGCGTGCAAAACCTTATTATAGATGGCGTTAATATCCGCTGCCCGCACTGGGCGCAGAACGGTGACGCCATGGACCCGGGTAATATCCAGGTGGCGCTGATCGTCAACTGTAATATCTCCTGCGGCGACGATGGTATCTGTATGAAAGGCGGCGTGGGACAGAAAGGTGTGGATGCAGGTCCGCAGCGCGATTTCCTGATTACCAACGACACCGTTTACCGTGCGCACGGTGGCTTTGTCATCGGTTCTGAGTTCTCCGGCGGCATGCAGCGTCTGGTAGTCAAGGACTGCCGCTTCGAAGGTACGGACATCGGCTGCCGTTTCAAATCCGCTCCCGGACGTGGAGGATGGTGCGAAGATATCTATTGCTATAATATTATCATGAAGGATATACGCGAGTCTGCTTTCCTCATCTCCTCCGGATATGCCGACAAGGGCGCAGGTGTATCTGCTACGGACTCGGACGACAAGAATGCTTTCTTCCCCGACTGGTCCAATATCACCTTCCGCAATATCACCTGCATCGGCTCCAAACAGGCAGTGGATATCCAGGGTCTCAAAGGCAAACCTGTTCATAATATCCTCTTCGACCAAGTAACTATCCTCGGTAATAGAGGAGGTATTAAACTGGAATGGGCGGAGGATATCAACTTCACCAACTGCCAGATCAATCCCAAACCGATGCCTATTACGGACTATAAGAAGATCAAAAATGTCCGTTATAATGGCAAAGATCCGGACGCTGCGGAATAAAAAACGCAAAATTTCTACATTTTTCGGCAATATGTACTTGCATGTTTCCGGAAAATGTAGTACCTTTGCACTCGAAATCTATAATTAGATTTACCAGTTGACTAGTTCGACTAGATAAACTATTAGTTAACAATAAATATTAACAATTTAAAACTCAACAAACATGAAGAAAATTTTCCTCTTCGCAGCTGCCGCTATCGCAGCTATGTCAATGAACGCCGCTGTATGGGAGTTCAAAACTGACACTATCAACACTGTAGAAGCAGTTAATGCTATGGCATCGAACACTACGTTCACTCTCACGCAAAAGACTTCCAGTGACAACCAACCTTACGTAGCAGTTGATTATAAATTGGGGGGAGCTGATGCAGAGTTGTATTTTACCAATGCACCTATTGAGGTTAAGTTTACGTACAAGAACTCTGGTGACAAAACTGAGTGTCTCAAGTTGTATAATAGTTACCTCCAGATCAACCGAAAAGGTGTTATCATGACTATCTATTGTATGCCGGGCGATGACATCATTATTACTCCGAAATCCTATAGCAAGGCTTGCGAGTTCGCTGTAACAGGTGCTGACAAAACCGTAGTTGCATTCGAGAAAAATACTGAAACTCCCATTGTTCTTAAGGCTACGGATTCGGAAGTTGTGTTCGACTCTTCGGCTCCTTCAGATGCAAATGCGTACGCTCAGGCTTGCCAGTTTGTAAGCATCCAAGTTGGTGCTGCTGAGGCTATCGACAACGTTGAGGCTTCTGAGAAAGCTGTTAAGTTCTTCGAGAACGGTCAGCTCATCATCCTCAAAAACGGCGTTCGTTACAACGCTCTTGGTGTAGCTCTCTAATCAGAGAAGAAGTAATAAGAAAAAGGCTCGCAAACGCGAGCCTTTTTTATTGTTCCGCTATCTTTAACGCAGCGTTAATGCCGTCTAATGCACTACTCGTGATGCCTCCGGCATAGCCCGCTCCTTCTCCGCAAGGATACAAACCCGGTGTGCTGACAGACTGCAGTGTCTCCGGATCGCGAATAATGCGCACAGGACTGCTACTGCGGCTCTCTACACCTACAATAACCGCTTCATTCGTCAGAAAACCCGGATATTTCTTGTCAAAATCCCTGAATCCTTGCTGCAGCCTCTTGCCTATACCTGCCGGCAGCCACTGGTCCAAGCGACTCGGCACAATCCCCGGCAAATAACTGCATTTCGGCAGATCCTTGCTTGCTTTGCCTTCCACGAAATCCCGCATCCTCTGCGCCGGTGCCGCCGCTGAATTGTGAATTGTACATTGTGAATTGTGAATTGAAGCAGCTTGCTTCCAGGCAAGCCGCTCCAGCGCTTCTTGATATGCCAGCCCTTTGAGAGGATCGCTTCCCTCTATATCCTCCGGATTGATCTGAACGACCATGCCGGAATTGGCATAAGGACTGTTGCGGTGGCTCGCACTCATGCCGTTGACGACGCACATCCCTTCCGCACTGCCGGCAGGTACGATATGTCCGCCCGGACACATGCAGAATGAATACACACCCCGCCCGTCCACCTGGGTCACAAGCGAGTAGGAAGCGTTACCGACATATTCCACGTTCGTGGTATGGTACATCAGTTTATTGATTAATGCTTGCGGATGTTCGGCGCGGACGCCCATTGCAAACCCCTTGGTCTCCATGGCTACGCCTTCGGCGGCTAACATCCGATACGTATCATGTGCCGAATGCCCGATCGCCAATATCGTTGGTACGTCCAACAATAGACCGCTACGCTGTAGGACCGCTTTGCTGTAAGACCGTTTCGCTGTAAGACCGCCTTCGGCTGTTAGATTTTTGAGGCTCTCAATCTTTGTCTCAAAGTGTATCTCCCCTCCGTGCTCGATGATACACTCCCTCATCCGTTTGATGATGGTGGGCAGTTTGTCGGAACCTATATGCGCGTGCGCTTCGTAGAGTACTGTGTCAGGTGCACCGAAGTAATGGAAAATCTCCATCACCCGCTGCATATTACCTCTTTTCTTGGAGCGGGAGAAGAGTTTGCCGTCGCTGAACGTACCCGCACCTCCTTCGCCGAAACAGTAGTTAGACTCCGGATTCAGTCCTTCGTTCCTGTTCAGCAGCGCGATGTCTTTCTTCCGCTCGCTCACTTCTTTTCCCCGCTCATAGATAACAGGCTTGATGCCGTGCTCCAGAAGGGTCAATGCAGCAAACAATCCGGCAGGACCGGCACCGATGATAACAACCGACCTCTCCGCATTGTGAACATCCTGATATACCGGCGGCTCATAGAGAGGAATAGGCGCATCTTTGGCGATGGGTTTTCCTGCGTCGTCGGTTAATATAGTAAGATGCACGCGCAACTCTCGTTGCCGTGCATCAATTGAACGTTTTACTACCCGCCATTGCTGTTCTGCCTCATGAGCTTCACGCGGGGATAATATATATTGCCGGGTGCCCACTACTCACCGGATTTCTTGCCCATCTTACTCAGTACCGCTTCCAGTCCCAGCTCTTTGATCTTTTCAGTGATCTTAGCCTCTATCTCGTCACACAGATCCGGATTATCTGCCAGCACATCTTTCACTTTATCTCGTCCTTGACCTAACTTGGTGTCTCCGTAAGAGAAGAATGAACCGCTCTTCTTGATTACCTCTGTCGCTACTGCGAAATCAAGGATCTCTCCGATGCGCGAGATGCCTTCGTTGAACATCAGGTCGAACTCTGCTTTCTTGAAAGGAGGAGCCACTTTGTTCTTCACTACTTTCACACGCACTTGGTTCCCTTTGATCTGGTCGCCGTCCTTGATCTGACCGGTACGACGGATGTCGAGACGGACAGAAGCGTAGAATTTCAGAGCATTACCGCCGGTCGTCGTCTCCGGATTGCCGAACATCACGCCGATTTTCTCACGGAGTTGGTTGATGAAGATCACAGTAGTACCGGTCTTGTTCACAGAAGCGGTCATCTTACGCAGTGCCTGCGACATCAATCGTGCCTGCAGACCTACTTTGTTATCTCCCATATCGCCGGTGATCTCCGCCTTCGGGGTAAGAGCTGCCACCGAGTCAATGACAATCAGGTCCACAGCAGCGGAACAAATCAACTGGTCTGCAATCTCCAGTCCTTGTTCGCCGCTATCCGGCTGAGCTATCAGCAGTTCTGCAATGTTGACGCCTAATTTCTCTGCGTAGAAACGGTCAAAAGCATGCTCGGCATCGATGATAGCCGCTATACCGCCGGCTTTCTGTACCTCCGCCATCGCGTGGATAGCCAGGGTGGTCTTACCGGACGACTCCGGACCGTAAATCTCAATAATACGTCCTTTCGGATAGCCTCCTACGCCCAGCGCATAGTTAAGCCCAAGACTGCCGGTCGGGATTACAGGTATATTCTCTATCTTCTCGTCGCCCAGTTTCATGATGGCGCCTTTGCCGAACTCTTTGTCAATTTTCGCCATCGCGGCTTGCAGTGCTTTCAGCTTCTCTGCCGATGGTCCTTGTTTCTCTGCCATAATATTCTGTATTTTAATTGTTGTCGGAATCCCGATATATCGATGTCTCGACATATCGGCTGCAAAGTTAGTAAAAAAAAAGCACATACACAAGTATGTGCTCACTTTTTCGCAAAAAATCTGCAATAGGTGGCTAAACCGCAGCTCTCGCACTTGGGTTTGCGCGCCTGACAGATGTATCGTCCGTGTAGAAGCAGCCAGTGGTGGGCCTTTGGAATAACAGATTGAGGGATATATTTGACCAGTTGCTTCTCCGTTTGAAGCGGGTTCTTGCTGTTGGTGGTCAGGCCAAGTCGTTCGGATACGCGGAATATATGGGTGTCCACCGCCATGGTAGGTTGGTTCCAAATGACCGCGCATACGACGTTTGCGGTTTTGCGTCCCACACCTTGCAGAGTCTGCAGATCGTCAATATTGTCCGGCACTTGGCCATGATAGACTTCCACCAGGCGTTTTGCCATCTGCACCAGGTGTTCGGCTTTGGAGCGGGGATAACTGACCGATTTAACGTATTCGAATACTTCGTCGGAAGTGGCCTGTGCGAGCGCTTCGGGAGTAGGGTATGCGGCAAAGAGGGCAGGGGTGACCATATTCACCCGCTTGTCGGTGCATTGCGCGGAAAGCATCACTGCTACCAGACACTGGAAGGGAGACGCAAAAACGAGTTCGCTTTCTGCGACGGGCATGTTGGCTTCGAACCAAGCGAAGATGTGTTTATAGCGTTCAGGAGTCGTCATTTCGATAGTTCGTTATTTCGATATATCGATATCTCGATAAATCCTGCTTAAGAACTGTAATACCTGGGTGGCTTGTTGTTGAACGGAAGCGGTCTCGGGGGAGATCGCTTTTTTCTGCAGCCGTAGCAGTATAATCTGGTAAAGCAGAATCAGGCTGGCCTCGATGTCCGACATGGTGGGGCGGTCTGTTTTGGCTTTAAGGAGATTGAGTGAGGGTTGCAGCCGAATGATGGCAGCGCGGTACATGGCATCTTCGTCGAGCAATGTAGTATGCAGGTCGATGAGTTCCGCAAGGGCGTTCTGCGCGAGAGCCAGGTGTCCGCCCTCCATGATGCCCTCGCGGTGCATCATATCGTTGAGTTCATGCAGTTCGGCTGTCGTGTCCGCCTGCTGTGGAAAGGCGCGCAGGTAGTCCTCCATCTGCCATAGATAGAGAATGTATTCGGCTATGTTGTCTTTTTTACTCCTCATCATCCCATTCGATCTCATCCAGATAACTGTCGCTCATGAAAGTCTCAATCTCGCGGCGGTCTTTCTTGGTCGGGCGTCCCAGACCTCTGTCGCGCACACCGCTGCCTGCCATACGTGCGAGTTCGAGCAGTTCCAGTTGTTTGGGGTCGGTGCAGTCCTGCATATATTCGGGCACCAACTTGGCTCCAAGCCTGTTCTCGGTCAGTTGCAGGATGCGGTAAGTGTATGTGATAGGACCTTTACGAACAGAGAATATGTCGCCTATTTTGAACGTCCGGCTCGGCTTGAGCTGTACGCCGGACATAGTGATACGTCCGTTCTTGCAGGCGTCGGCGGCGATGGAGCGGGTCTTGTATATCCGCATCGCCCAGAGATATTTATCTACTCTTACTTCTGCCATAACCTTTGTACTTTGTACCTCGTCCCTTCGTCATTTGTTATTGAATTGGTTCATCGTTCGGTCAATACCGGCGAGGCAGAAGGAGGGGATAATTTCGGTCGTTACTTTGAGCCGCTCCTCCAGTGCTTTCTTCTCTTCGTCAGTCCATTCACCGAGCACGAAATTGATCTGGGTGCCGCGGGTGAACTCATTGCCGATGCCAAACCGTACGCGCGCGTAGTTCTCGGTGCCCAGGACGGACTGGATGTTTCCGAGCCCGTTATGACCGCCGTTGGAACCCTGTTTGCGGATGCGGATGGTGCCGAACGGCAAGTTGAGGTCATCGACGAGGACGAGCATATTCTCCACCGGTATCTTCTCCTGCTGGAGCCAATAACGCACGGCATTGCCGGAGAGGTTCATATAGGTGGAGGGCTTGAGGAGCACGAGTTCGGCGTTCTTGACACGGCATTTGGCGACGAAGCCGTAGCGTTTGTCCTGCCATTCCGCTTTCACGGATGCAGCAAACGCATCGATCATCATGAAACCGATGTTATGACGTGTACCTGCGTACTCGTCTCCGATATTGCCAAGTCCTACTATTAAGTATTTCATTCCAGAAATAAGATAAAAGACCGTTTCACTAAAAGACCGTGCTTCGCACTCAAAGAAAAAAATGAGGGAACGAGTAGTCCCGCTCCCTCTGCTTTCGACTTTCGACTTTGAGCGAAAGCGGTCTTTCGACTAATTAAGCTTGTTTGCTCTGGCGTGTAGCCTTCACCTCAGCGACGCAAGCGTCAGCAGGGTTAACGAAGCACAAGCCTTCTACCTTCACGTCAGCAACAGCGATCTTCTTACCCAGACCAAGCTCGGTAACATCGATATTGATGCGATCGGGGAATGCGGTGTAGATACCTTTCGCTTTCAGTTTGCGCATAGCCTGAACCAGTTTACCACCGGCTTTAACACCCTCTGCGAGACCGTTGAGCTGGATAGGAATCTCCACTACTACCGGCTTCTTCTCATCAACTGCGAGGAAATCGATATGCAGTGCTTTACCGTCAATCGGGTGGAACTGAAGCTCCTTAACAATAGCTTTCGTCTTGGTGTCACCTACGGTGAGATCAACGATCTGGGTGTCAGGAGTGTAAATCAGTTTGCGAACGTCTGCTGCTGCTACCGTGAAGGTGCAGTTCAGACCGCAGCCATAGATGTTGCAAGGAATCAATTCCTCTGCGCGAAGGGCCTTAGCAGCCTTCTTACCATACTCGCTACGCGGAGTACCTACTAATGCAAATTCTTTCATTGTTTAATTTGTGTTACTCAATATGGGGCAGTTAAATGGATCTGTGACGCTGCCCGTATCCCATCACACGTGCCTTTTCATTAAACACCCCTCCTTTTAGGGAGGGGATAGGGTAGGCTTCCCTTTGTTGTCCACCGAGGAGTCGAACCTCGCTTCTCGGAACCAAAATCCGGTGTAATACCGATATACGAGTGGACACCACATCGCCTTTCAGCGAAAAGCGGGTGCAAAAGTACTGCTTTTTTTTGACATGACCAAATTTTTTGCCTAAAAAATGCAGATTACCTCGCTTTTTTGCTCTCTGATAGCTGACGGTCGATAGCTGACGGCTATTTTGCAACTACCAAATAGTAATTTTTCTTACCTTTTTGGAAGAGGATATACTTGCCGTTGAGCAATGCTGCATCGGTGATCGGTGTGGCGGGGTCGGTGAGTTTCTCTTTGTTCATCGAGAAGCCGTTCGCCTGGATCATCTTACGCGCCTCGCCTTTGGATGGGAAGACGGCGGTTTTCTCCGCCAGCAGGTCAAGCGGCCCGATGCCGGCTTTGAGTTCGTCCATACTGATTTCGAACTGCTCAACGCCTTCGAATACCTGCAGGAAGGTCTCCTCGTCGAGCGCGCGCAGCGCGTCCGCGGTCGCGTTTCCGAATAATATATTGGACGCCTCGAGTGCTTTGTTGTAGTCCTCCTCGGAGTGCACCATGCAGGTCACTTCTTTGGCGAGCCGTTTCTGCAGCACGCGTAGATGCGGAGCAGCATCGTGCTCGGCGATGAGGGCTTCGATCTCCTCGCGGGTGAGGGTAGTGAAGATCTTGATATACCGCTTCGCGTCGTCATCTGAGACGTTCATCCAGAACTGGAAGAACTTATACGGGCTGGTGTATTTTTTCGAGAGCCATACATTGCCGGATTCGGTTTTACCGAACTTGCCGCCGTCAGCCTTGGTGATGAGGGGGCAGGTAAGAGCGAAGGCCTCGTTGCCGGTGATCTTCTTGATGAGCTCGGTACCGGTAGTGATATTGCCCCATTGGTCCGAACCGCCCATCTGCAGTTTGCAGTTCTTATGCTCGTTGAGGTAGACGAAGTCGTAGCCTTGCAGTAGCTGGTAGGTAAACTCGGTGAAGGACATGCCCTGCGAGAACTCACCGTTGAAGCGTTTCTTGACGGAGTCTTTCGCCATCATATAATTGACGGTAATGAGTTTGCCGATGTTGCGCGCGAAATCGAGGAAGGTGTAGTCCTTCATCCAGTCGTAGTTATTGACCAGTTCGGCTGCGTTGGGTGCCGTAGAGTTGAAATCGAGGAAATGCTCGAGCTGCTCGCGGATGCATTGTACGTTATGCCGCAATGTCTCTTCGGTCAATAAGTTACGTTCGGCACTCTTGCCGGAAGGATCTCCGATCATGCCTGTCGCGCCACCGAGTAGGGCGATGGGTTTATGGCCGCAGGCCTGGAGATGGCGTAGCATCATGATACCGCACAGGTGTCCGATATGCAGACTGTCCGCGGTGGGGTCGATACCGACGTAGGCGGTGGTCACTTCTTTCATCAACTGTTCTTCCGTTCCCGGCATGATATCCTGCAACATGCCTCTCCAACGGAGTTCTTCTACAAAATTCTTCATATTCATTCAAATTAGCGTGCAAAGGTACAATTTTTTTTCGAATTATGCAAAAAAAATCGTCCCGGAAGACGATTTTCTTGCTATTTGATGAGTGATGGTATGTTTCCGAAGATCTCTCCGACGACGACATCCACGAGACGTGTGCGCTGGGAGAAATTGCCGATACCTTTGCAATGAGAGACTTTGATAAGCGCCAGCTGTTTGCCGGTCTTGATCTCAATGAGTTTGATTTTTCCGTTGATGATAGCTCCTCCGGTTGATCTCCCGACGCCGAAGCCGGCTGCCACGCCGTTGCCCATATCCACTTGCTCAACGGTGAGGACGAATTTGTATTTCGCCTTGGAGGGGTTCTCCCAGATACAATGGTCTTTGTCGCTTGATTTGGATTTCCAAACAGCGGGGTTGACGGTGATGAGGGTGCCTTTTTTGTTTTTCTTGTTGAAACAGGGGCGTGTGGGGTATTTCTTCCAAGCGGTAAAATTGAGGATGTCCTGTTTGACTGCAGGCCAGTCCTTAACCCAGTCCGCGCCTTGCGATTTATTGTACTGATCGATGGTGCCGAAGGATTTCTCTACCTTGTCCCCTCGTCCGAATTCGACCACTTTGGCTTTGGACCAATCGATCTCGACATAGGCATACTCGCCGGCGTTTTTGAGAGCACTCAGGCTGCCGGAAGCCAGTTCTACATCCGCCATCGCCATCGTGCTTAGGCAAAAAAGTGTTGCCAGAGAAATAAGAATCTTTTTCATAAGTGTTGTAGTTTTAGTGAATGAACTTGTAGTGATTATCCGGCTGCAAAATTACACAAAAAAAATGACATACGCAAATATATCTTATTTTTGCAGTTTGGCACGGTATTTGTAAAAAGTAATAGTAGAGTTAGTAAAAATCAGCCGGGGTCTGCCCGGTGATACATAGAGATTGTTTGTTATATTAGCGAAAGGTTCGTCGGGAGACGAGCCTTTTTTATTCTGTTATTTTCCTATACTTACCTTCGATGAGGAGCATGCCGGGCAGGATCTCGCCACCGGCAGTTTTGGTGAAAGTGGTATAGGGCAGGGTAGCACCGTCTGCCTCCTCCAGGGCAGCATTATAGCGGTTATCCCAGATATGTCCTTTCTTGGGTTTGACAGTAGCGATATACTTATAGGTTGTTTTGCCTGTCTCGGGATCCTGGATGCGCTGCACGACCTGGAACTTAGAGGTCTCGGAGATGCCTTCTTTCATACCGATCTTCGCCGCATAGCCTTCGATCTTACCCCGCTCGTTAGTAAGGACAGAGAAGACCGGTGTCTTGACCTTGAAATCCTCGTACTGCTTGGCGAGGGCGACGATATTCTTATCCATCGACCGTGCGCAGATAGTGCGGACGAGTTCGGTGCGAGAATACTTGCCTTTGAGAACAGATTTCTTATCAAACTCGTACTCATGTGCGACATACTTGAGACGATAGGTGGTTTTGTCCTCCATGAACGCCTGCACTTTGGCGGGATCGGGTTTGTCGGTATAATGGAACTGATAAAAAATAGCGGCAATGGAGTCATTCCAGTCGAGTTGATAGAGATAGGAATGGGTCTTGACCTTGAATCCGGTAAAGCTATCGGCTATCTTGCCTGCTGCCTGAGCCACTTGTTGTCCGGATTTGCCACCGGTGAGAGCGTCAAAGATTCCTCCGATGACTCCCATAGCAATCTTGGCTGCCTCGGCTTCCTGTTCGGCCGTGACATACGTGATGTCATTGACGAGGACGAAGGTGTTATTGAGCAGTTCTTCTCCGGCATCGGAGAGGGAAGCGACGCCTCTGGTGGTCTGCATCGCTACTGCCACATCGACATCGGAGGCATTGTACTGTCCACGGGACTGGATCAGTTCGGTATTGAAAGTGGCATCCTCAACGGAGTTGCCGGTGAGACCGAACCATTTGGCTACCATCTGCTTCGCCATCTCGGCTTCATTGAGCAGTTTTTCGGTAAAGAGCGCATTCTTATTCAGCTCCGCCGCAGTGAGCTGATGGCCGTAGGTAGCCTTATAATATCCGGAGTCCTTGCGCTGCACACCCCAAATAGAACTATTGTCGATGACGCGCGCTCCCTCGATGGTATGGTCGTCGTATTTGTCGGGGATAGGGAGCGAGTCGAAGGCTTTGTATATCTCCTCGCCGAACTCATCCTCGGGATGGAAGACGAGCATTGTAGCCAGCGAGTTACGCCGGTAGTTAAGATCGCTCTGCGCATATGCGGCAAGCACCGCACATGCACAGAGGAATGTTAGAAGGGTTTGTTTCAAAACGTTAAACCGTTAGAGGGTTAGAGGAGGGTTCGAAGGAACTCGATGGAGGTAGTCTGCGCGGGTTGGTGGTTTCCATACGCCACACCTACCTGACGCATTGCGTCAATACGCTGTCTCTCCAGATCAACACCATCCTGGTATTTTTTCATCTCAAACTTCCAGTCGTCGAGGACCTTGCCCTTGATCTCGCGGTAAAGCTCCATCGCCTCGTCGTAGCATCCGGCGTCGGGCAGGATATTCATCAGATATTCTCCGGCAGCAGCAGCTCCTTTGGCATTCTGCTCCGCCGCCCATGCTTGACGTGCAGCAGCGAGATAGATATTGCACTCGTTATCCAGCTGCATCTGGTAGATCTCCTGTCCGGCGGCGAGGGCTGCATCGTAATGCTTGCTCTGCTGCGGGATAAGGGAGATGATCCACAGCGCCTCCTCATATTCCTTCTTCTTCGCCAGGAACTGCGCCTTCTTGATCAATGCTTCTCCCTCATGGTCGTAATAAGCAATGATCTTCTGCTTGCCGTCCTCGATGAATTTAGCTACCTGCGGAGTCTGGAGAGGCATATGCGAGATAGCATTGAGGTAGCATTTATTCTCCGTCTCACCCAGTCCGCGGACAGTAAGGGAGGTAGAGGAAAAAATGGTCTTGGCATACGCATCCACGATATAGAGATTCATCTCCATTTTCTCCGAGATCTTCATCGGCGGTCCGGGGATCACATCCTTGTCGGTAGGAGTGGTGGTGACGGTAAGGACGAACTGGCCCATATAATCGAGTCCGGCAATGCCGTTCTTGGTCAACAATTGGGTCAGTTTATTCTCCATCATAGCTTTCGCTCCCCTAGGGAAAGACTCGGTATCGTCCGCCGCATACACGGAAATCGGCAGATACTCCGTCTCCGCAGCGAACATACTTGCGCTCATCAACGCTACTGCGAATATAGAAAAAATCTTTTTCATAATGATCTTAAATAGTAAATGGTAATGACTCAATGGTAAATGGTTTTATTTCTCTCCCAGCACAATTACCGCTCTGCCGAGGCCTTTTACCATCACTTTGCATGGGATGTTATACGGCGATTGGCGGAGGTATTTGGCTAACTGTTTGGCGAATCCGTTGGCGTCGATAGCGCGTCCGCGCTCGTCGTAAACAGGAATGCGTACCTGGGTGAAATTAGCTACATTCTCCGAGGCGTACGGCATGGAGAAACGTCCCTGGATAGTATTCAGTTGGAGCCAGTTGTTGATGATATCCACCAGCTCCTCTCCGTCGAACTCGGTCTCCAGATCGACACCGGCGGCATTATTGGCAAATACTTTGACATCCATGGTGATCTCGCGTCCGATCGTCTGCATCTCTGTGAAATGATTCATGAGGCGGTCAATGAAATTATCCATATTCGCCACGATAGCTTCCTCGAGCAGAACGTCTACATCTGCGCTCAAGGAAGGTGCCCCGGTCCCGGCAGAAGCGCCGATGGATTTGGAGGTATAGGCGTCACGTGCTTCGAGGATATACGCCAGCGAGTGTTTGGGACCGAAGTCCTTCATCTCCCAGCTGATTTCCAGAATGATATCGCATTTCGCCATGCGCGCCACTTCGTCGAGAGGGCTCTCCGCCAGTTCATTGCCGGCCTTGCTCATGGTCATGTTGTCCTCCATGCGGCGTTGCTCGAGGTTCTTGATCATCTGCTCGAGGCTCTGGAGGGGGAACTCGCGCTCCGCCATCAGGTCGTTCAGTTTGGCGATAGCCAGTTTGAGACCCATATTCTCCTGTAGGGCTTGTTTGTAATTAGGCACTTTGGCTATAACACCCATGTTATCCACTTCGGTATAATAGCCATTCGAGATGCACCATACATCGGACGGAATGACCATCAGTTCGGGTTTCTTGATCTGTGCGCTCGCAACGATCGCTACCAGCGCCACTGCGAGAGTGAAAATATATCGCTTCATAATTTTACAATTTGAAATTTGAAATTAATATCTGCCTTCTTTTGGGATGATACCGTCTTCCTGCAGTTTTTTCTTGATACCCGCGCGGTCAACGGTCACGGTACCGGTTTCGATCATCTGCCGTCCGTCGCGCTCGTATCGGGTGGTAACAACACGTCGTTTGGAATAATTGGTGAACTCTTTCCATGGGCCTCCGTCACGGAAGAAGGCATTCCAATAATCCTCATATTTCTCCTGTGCATTCATATCGAGGCAGAGCGGCTTGAGGTCGGAGACACCATTATTGGCGGCTTTGATCCCGTCGAAAATGATCTCTTTCACCACCTTGCGCTGAGCATCGTAGAAGGCAGTGACAGCATCCTTGGAGCGCACTTGGGTACGAACGACGTAGACACCCTCGTAGGTGGAACTGAGCAGCTGGCTCGGCATGTCGTAATAGACCTGCGAATGGCGCGAACCGCAGCCGGCAGATAGAAGTACCAAGGTACAAAGTACAACGTACAAAGTAATCTTTTTCATAATTTAAAATAAATTTTAGAATCCTGAATTTAACTTTCTGATCACACCGGCCGCTTCGAGCGCCTTGCGCAAGTCGTCTTTGCGAACGCTGACGACCACACCTACCTTGTATTCTTTGCCGACGCGGACGATCTCCGTCGTGCCCTCCATGATAGAGGCGTATTTCTGGAATTCTCCGCCGTTAGCAAAGAACTGGTCGAAATAGTCTTTGAACTGGTTCTCCACACCCGGCTGGTTTGCCATCGGGCGCTGGGAGACGCATCCCTGTCCACCGCCGTAGCCCTTGAAGATGACGCCATGCACGGCGTTCTTGCGGCATTGGTTTTCGGCGATAGCAGCGCTGCGGCTGTAGGTCCATACTTTGACGAGATAGGTTCCCTGAATGGCATTGCCTGCGCACTCGATTTCATAACGGAACTGGCTGGTTTCCTTGTTGGCCTTGTTCTGGCGGGCAGTAGCGCACGAACTGAAGATAAAGGCTACCGCCAAAAGGGGGAAAAGAATCTTTTTCATATGCATTAAATTTTAAAAAGTTAAATAATACAAGTTATTCAAACATCAGGCAAACGCCGATCTGACTGTAATTGCTGATGGAGCGGAACTGACCGTAGGGACAGTTGCCGTGATAGGCGCGGACACCGAGGGCGATGCGGGAGAAATAGCCGTCGTAGCCGGGGGTGTTGTACCGGGCACCTACGAAAATATTATAGGTAAAGACACGTCGGTCTTTCTGTAAATTCTTAGGATCGTCTGTTTTCAGAACGCTGAGGTCAAATCCGTAGCATTCGCGATTTCGTATCTCCGCCGAAGCAATGCCCTGAAAGCCGTGCTTGCTGGTAGGAGATTGGTATTGGTACTGGAAGTAAAGCTCCCAGGGGTTTCTTTGGGTATAGGGCACAAGTTCCGTGCCATTCGGATCGACGATAGACGCATCGCCTGCGTCGGGATCCATGTTAAACCACCCTCCGTGCCAGAGAAGCATCAGTCCCAAACGGAAGCAGTGGTTTTGGGCGTAGCGGTCTTCCGCTTCGTTGAAAGTGAAAACAAATTCGGTATAGTTATAGGACACATTGACTCTGCGGAGCGCATATCCGCGGTCGATGTAGCGTATCTGCAGTTCGTCGCCTATGTGGGTGCTCTCGTGCTTGAACGGGCTCCACTGGACGGAGTAGTTCTTCGCAAACCCGCGGTCGAGACGATGCAGAAAAGTGACGGTGGGCAGACCGATGCGGTAGTCGGTGTCAACGATCGGTGAGGTGCTGAAATCATAGAAGTCCATCCAGAGATTGGCGCTCAAATGCATATTGACCGTCATCGCAAAAGTGGAGTCCTTCAGGTTTCCCGCCCAGAGCGGCAAGTTGATGCCGAAGAGGCCTTGTGTCTGCCAACGGTACGGAGTACCGTGCGCGCCGTAGTCATAGACGGGGTTGTTGGTACAATAGGGAATGTCCATTCGAGGGAAGTTCGGGTGCAGGTCGGCATAGAGACTATGCCCGAACTGCGCGTAGCGAAAGAGCCCGCGCCCAAACGGAGTGGACGCGGACTTAATCGCACACAGCGGTATCGCCATGAGTACACAAAGTGCTATGAGCGATGCACGTTTCATTTAGGGAAATTTGTAGCGTACGCCCAGAGAGAGACCGAAGACATCATAATAGAATCCTGCCTGAGTTCCCAGAGCACCGGCGTCACAAAGACCCGCACCGAGAGTAGGACGATAGTCGATCGAGAGCTGGAGCGGGAACCAGAAATCGTATTCTACGCCGACACGACCTACAGCACCTACGAATCCCCAATGAGCATTATACCCCAAATCGCGGGAACTAACTTCTCCTGTGCCCTGTACGTACGTACGAGCATCCCATCCGAAACCACCGGCACCGCCGACACCCATATACCAATGCCATTCACCTTTATGTTCCCAAGGGAACGTAGCGTTAAACGGATCAATCCAATCGTAGGTAGCGGCTACTTGCACGTTGTGTCCGTACATGTGCCATTCGTTGCCATTTTCCCATCCGACCATGCGGTTTCCCCATCTGTTTCCGAAATTAAAACCGGCTTCGACTTCGAGCATGTTGCTGTCTCCAAATCCGTGCTGGTAACTAAAACCGTTGAAAGCACCGAGACGGCCACCGATAGCGCGAGGTTGTGCATAAGCCATCACGCTTGCTACAGCAAGCACAACCATTAAGATAAATTTTTTCATTTGTTTTTGTTTTTATAAAAAAACGATATACCGGAATATCGACATCCCGGTATATCGAATCTTTCTTACTTGTTCAGCGCGAGCGCTACGTTGACTGCGCAGGCTACGGTGCAACCTACCATCGGGTTGTTTCCGATACCGAGGAAGCCCATCATCTCAACGTGTGCCGGAACGGAACTCGAACCTGCAAACTGCGCGTCGCTGTGCATTCTACCGAGGGTATCGGTCATACCATAGGAAGCAGGACCTGCTGCCATGTTATCCGGGTGCAAGGTACGGCCTGTACCGCCACCGGAAGCTACGCTGAAGTACGGTTTGCCGGCCAGGATACGCTCTTTCTTGTACGTACCTGCTACCGGGTGTTGGAAGCGGGTCGGGTTGGTAGAGTTGCCGGTGATGGAAACATCAACGTTCTCATGCCAGAGGATTGCCACACCCTCGCGTACGTCGTCTGCGCCGTAGCAGTTAACCTTCGCACGCGGGCCATCGCTGTAAGCTTTCTTGCGAACGATCTTGAGCTCGCCGGTAAAGTAATCGAACTCAGTCTGTACATACGTAAATCCGTTGATACGGCTGATGATCATAGCAGCGTCTTTGCCCAGACCGTTCAGGATGCAACGAAGCGGGTTCTTACGAACCTTGTTCGCCATCTCAGCGATCTTGATAGCACCCTCAGCGGCAGCGAAAGACTCGTGGCCTGCCAGGAAAGCAAAGCACTGGGTCTCCTCGCGCAGCAGACGGGCTGCCAAGTTACCGTGACCGATACCTACCTTGCGGTCGTCAGCTACCGAACCCGGGATACAGAATGCCTGCAGACCGATACCGATAGCCTCGGCGGCGTCAGCGGCGTTCTTGCAGCCTTTCTTCAGCGCGATAGCGGTACCTACTACGTAAGCCCACTTGGCGTTCTCAAAACAAATACGCTGGGTCTCCTCGCATGTCAGATAGGGATCGAGGCCGTATTGCTCGCAAATCTGGTTAGCCTCCTCGATGGAAGCGATACCGTTAGCGTTCAGAGCGGCGAGAATCTGTTTCTCGCGGCGGTCTTGCGACTCAAATTTTACTTCACGA
>OCTX011882594.1_pt1 | contig 30362 bp, 26 predicted proteins | sample 1539691 | NCBI WGS metagenome assembly OCTX01 (sample SAMN02144231, study PRJEB22623) | gut metagenome | biome: sheep rumen | host: Ovis aries | place: New Zealand
GAGAATGACGAGCGTGCCAAGGCTGTTGCCGAGCATGAGAAGAAGATCGCTGACTTCGAGAATTCCGCTACTGAGTGGAGCAAGCAGATCGAAGCTATATCAGAAGAATATAAGAATGCTCAGGTAACTATCGAAGACGCTAAGAACATCGAAGTTACAGCAAGAGCTGCAGCAGAAGAGATCGTTCTTGATGCCGAGAAGAGAGCTGTATTCCTCAAGGAGGCTGCTCTTAAGGAGAGTGACAAGGGTCAGTACATCAAGACCATCGAAGAGAAGGAGAATAAGATAAAGGAAATGGAGAAGGAAAGAGACGCCCTTAACGCTAAGATCGAAGAGCTTGAAGCATCCATCAAGGCTATTGAGAAGAAGGTTGCTTCCGGTGCCATCGGCGGTGCTGCAAACGGACCTAAGGAATACTCCGTAGAGACTGTTAACCATAATGATATCGGTGAAGTAAATGATGCCGGTATCGCAGACCTCCTTGCTAAGAAGACAAAGGACGGCTGGACACTGATCTCAGTTATCAACGATGACGGCGGTAAGCTTCAGGGTGCGCTTGGCGGAGAGGCTACAGCTTCACTTTCCATGGGTTCCTTCACAAGTAAGGAAGACAGAGTAATCCTCATCTTCGAGAGACCCAAGAAGTAAGATTTATCAAAAGAATTTTATTGGGACCGCGGTTAACCCCGCGGTCTTTTTTATGCTGCAAAAATGACTTTTTAAGATGCACAAAATCATTGATAGAAAATTCATATTATTTGTGGAAAACGTATAGCAAACATATTATAATTAAAAATGCTTGACTAATTGTCAAAGCCAAACAAAATCTCCAAAGGAGGAAGATCTTATGGAAAAGTATTCCGCAGACAAGATACGTAATATTGCATTGCTCGGGCATCAGGGCTCCGGCAAGACATCTCTCGCAGAAGCAATGCTGTATTGCACGAAGGCCATTGACCGTTTAGGCAGGACTGCAGACGGCAATACAACGCTTGATTTCGAGCCGGAGGAGATAAAGAGAGGTTCTTCAATTTCAGCTGCCGTAGCAAGCTGCGAGTATAAGGGCAGTAAGATCAATATTATCGACACTCCCGGTGATTTTGACTTCCTGGGCGAAGAGATGTCCGGAATCAGGATCGCAGACAGCGGTATCGTAATGATCTCGGCTAAGGGTGGAACATCCGTAGGTTCTCAGAAGGCAATCAGACTTCTTAACAGCAAGAACGTTCCGTTTCTCTTCTTTGTAAACCGTATGGATGAGCCTAATGCAGACTTTGAGGCAGTTACGCAGAGAATGATGGACCGTTATGGTCCGAGCGTAATCCCGCTGTCACTCCCTATCCTTGAGAACGGACAGATGACCGGAATTGTCGATGTCATGAACAGAAAGGCTTTCAAGCTTGATAAGTCAGGTAAGTCAGAGGAGATCCCTCTTCCTGAAGAGTACAACGACCGTATCGATGATCTCCAGGATCAGGTTAACCAGGTTGTAGCTGAAGCTGACGATGCTTTGATGGAGAAGTACTTCGCAGGCGAGAAGTTCACAGAGGATGAGTTCAGACATGGTGTACACGCAGGCTTCCGTGAAGGTAAGCTCCATCCTATCTACTGCGGTTCCGCTTATGCGAACTGGGGCGTAGACTTTCTGCTTAACTGTATCGCTAAGGATACACCTCCGGCAGGAAAGAAGCCTACATTGATAGGAACACTTCCCGACGGCTCCGAGCAGGAAGTCGCATGCAAGGTTGAAGATCCTCTTGCAGCATTCATCTTCAAGACAATCGCTGACCCGTTCGTAGGTAAGATCTCTATCTTCAAGGTTAACGCAGGTTCTATCAAGGCTAACTCCACTGTATACAATGCTACACAGGAGAAGGATGAGAAGATCGGTAACCTGTTCTTCCTGCTCGGTAAGAAGCAGATTCCTGTAGATGAGGTCAGCGCAGGTGATATCGGCGCTACCGCGAAGCTTGCTATCTCACAGACTAACGATACACTGTGCGATAAGGCACGTATCCTCGAGATGCCTAAGATCAAGTTCCCTTCACCCTGTCTTTCCAAAGCTATAAGACCTGAGAAGAAGGGCGAGGAAGATAAGATCATGGCAGGTCTTCAGAAGCTCATGGATGAAGACAGATGCTTTACTGTTGAGAACAACGCAGAGACAAAGCAGATGGTCATCTCCGGCTTGGGTGAAGTTCAGCTCAAGGTCCTGGTTACAAAGCTTAAGAATAAGTTCAAGGTAGACGCAGTCCTCGAGGACGCTAAGGTTCCTTACCGTGAGACCATCCGTAAGAAGGTCAAGGTTCAGGGTAAGCACAAGAAGCAGTCCGGCGGTCACGGTCAGTATGGTGACGTTTGGATCGAGTTCGAGCCTAACTACGATACAGAAGATCTTGTATTCGAAGAGAAGGTATTCGGCGGCGCAGTTCCGAAGAACTACTTCCCCGCAGTTGAGAAGGGACTTCAGGAGTCCATCGAGAAGGGTATTCTCGCAGGCTATCCCGTAGTTAACCTGAAGGCTACACTAGTTGACGGTTCTTACCACGATGTAGACTCCAACGAGCAGTCCTTCAAGATGGCAGCTCACCTCGCATTCAAGGCAGGTATGGAGCAGGCTGATTCCATCATCCTCGAGCCTATCTCTTCTGTAGAGATCCACGGACCTGAGGATAAGCAGGGTGACCTCCTCGGCGACCTTAATAAGAGAAGAGGCCGTGTAATGGGTATCGGTGCTGATGACTTGGGCTGCGTTATCAATGCGGAAGTTCCTACATCTGAGATGGGCGACTACGCTACAGATCTTAAGGCTATGACTCAGGGCTTGGGCTGGTTTGCTATGGAGCATGCAAGATATGAGCCCGCTCCGGCTGACGTCTCTGCAAAGGTTATCGCTGAAGCTAAGGCTTCTGAAGAATGATCTCACTCGTCTCCTCGCTACGTACTCGACGCTTCACGTCTGCGTAAGTCCGCTCGGAGACCTCGTTCGATCAGACAACCGCGTCCCTTCGGGGGCGCGGTTTTTTGTTGTTGACAAAGGGAATACTAGGGAGTAACATATGAACAGTTGAACATATGAACGATTACTCATATGAGGAGGTAACAAATGGCACACGATCACAGCGAACTTCTTAAGATGATAAAGAAAGACATGCCGGAAGATGAACTTCTTCAGGACCTGGGTGATCTGTTCAAGGTTTTTGGCGACACGACGAGAATCAAGATCATGTATGCGCTTTATGAAGGCGAGATGTGCGTCTGCGCTATCTCTGAGCTTCTTAACATGACACAGTCGGCAATCTCACATCAGCTTAAGACACTGAAGGATGCCAACCTCGTCAGTGCGAGAAGAGAAGGCAAAGAGATGTATTACAGCCTTTCCGATGAACACGTTAAGTCGATCATCGCAGAAGGCTACGAGCATATTACTGAGTAATAAAAAATATAAGGAGATAAACACTATGAAAAAGACATTTGAACTCGAAGATCTGGACTGCGCTAACTGCGCAAGGAAGATGCAGGAAGCAGTAGAGAAGCTCGACGGAGTTAATTCCTGCTCAGTTAACTTCATGACACAGAAGATGATCCTTGATGCTGATGACGCTAAGTTCGACATCATCCTTCAGGAAGCCATTAAGGTAATGAAGAAGGTTGAACCTGATTGCACAGTAGTTCTCTGATAAGAAGGTAAATAAACATGAAGTTCAAGCTCACCCGTAAACAGAAGAAAATGTTATACCGTATCATTGCAGCAGGCGTGCTGCTTGCGATCGCAGCGTTAGTAACACACCTTACTGATCTTCCGTGGTGGGCAGATCTTCTCATATACGTCGTCCCCTATGTAGTATCAGGTTACGACGTTCTTAAGACCGCCGCGATCAACCTCCTTCACGGTCAGGTCTTTGATGAGAAGTTCCTTATGATGGTGGCAACTGTCGGAGCTTTCGGAGCAGGAGAATATCCGGAAGCTTCGGCAGTCATGCTGTTCTATCAGATAGGTGAATTGTTCCAGAGTATCGCGGTCGGCAGATCCAGAAAGTCGATCAGCAATCTTATGGACATAAGACCTGACAGTGCAACGGTAATAAGGGATGGAGAAGAAATAACTGTAAGCCCCGATGAAGTCGAAGTCGGTGAATTGATCGTCGTAAGACCTGGTGAGAAGATCCCGCTCGACGGTATTGTCGAAGAGGGAACAAGCTCGGTCAATACGGCTGCACTCACAGGCGAGTCGGCTCCTGTCGATGTTGATTACAGTGACAATGTAATAAGCGGAACGGTTAATCTTACCGGCGTTATTAAGGTCAGAACGACCAGCACATTCGGTGAGAGCACGGTATCCAAGATTCTCGAACTCGTCGAGAATTCTTCAGAGAAGAAGGCGAAGGTCGAGAACTTTATCACTAAGTTTGCAAGATACTATACGCCCTGTGTTGTTATAGCGGCGCTGCTTCTTGCGATCGTTCCTCCGCTTGTCCTCGGTGCAGGCAGTTGGGAAGTTTGGAAGACATGGTTTATGCGTGCATGTGTCTTCCTCGTAGTATCCTGCCCCTGTGCATTGGTGGTATCAGTACCGCTGTCTTTCTTCGGAGGCATAGGCGGTGCTGCCAAGGAAGGTATCCTCATAAAGGGTGCCAACTACATGGAAACTCTGGCTGCAATCGATACTGTAGTCTTTGATAAGACAGGAACGCTTACGAAGGGTGTTTTCGCTGTGGAGGACATTCATCCCAGTGTAGTAAGTAAAGAGGAGCTGCTCGATATCGCAGCGGCGTGTGAGAGCTTTTCGAGCCATCCTGTGGCGCAGTCTATCGTGAGGGCGCACGGGGAGCACATTGATAAGGACCGCATAGAGCAGGTGCAGGAGATCGCGGGCAAGGGTATCGAGGCCGTGATCGACGGTAAGAAGTATTACTGCGGTAACGGCGGCCTGATGGAGATGTGCGGCGCGGATTACCACGACTGCCATCTGACGGGCACAATAATCCATATCGCGAATGAGAGCGAATACTTGGGCCACATTGTTATCAATGATGAGATCAAAGAAGACTCTGCGGCTGCCATGAGTCAGCTTAAGAAGATTGGAGTTAAGCGTCTCGTAATGCTCACGGGCGACAAGGAGAAGGTCGCGAAGAACGTTGCCGAGAAGCTCGGTCTTACCGAGTATCATGCAGAACTTCTGCCGGCGAATAAGGTCGAGTGGGTAGAGAAGCTCCTCACAGACGGCGGCAAGCTCGCATTCACGGGTGACGGTATCAACGATGCACCTGTCCTTATGAGAGCGGACCTTGGTATCGCGATGGGTGCGATGGGCTCAGATGCTGCGATTGAATCCGCGGATGTAGTCCTGATGGACGACAAGCCGACGGGCATTGCCAAGGCGATAATGATCGCCAGAAAGACAATGCGCATAGTTAAGGAGAACGTATTCTTCGCACTCTTTGTTAAGGCGGTTATCCTGGTTCTCGGTGCAGTCGGCATCGCGAACATGTGGCTCGCAGTCTTCGGAGACGTAGGCGTGCTGATACTTGCGATCTTAAATGCAGTTCGCGCTATGAAGACGAAGTAAGTCTCAATCGATTCTGTAGATCGTCGTCGCTTCCTCAGGGAAGTATGCTACCGGAGTCAGGTTCTCGGCGAAGAATTCCTTATTATAGTAGACACCCTCGGGGTAGTTATATCCGAAGAATGAAGGGTCATCGATGAGATATGTGATGCCTCTTTCGTGGCAGTAGCGCTGGAACTCGGAGAAGTCGTTGTTGCAGCCGCTGATGAGCCAGTAGTAGATGTCTTCTCTTGTGTAAGTGTCGTGACCTGCGGACCATGCGTAGTAAGGCCATGCGTAGTAAGCGGGACGGCCAGCGAGGAAGAAGCGGTCCATAGCCCACTGAGGTGTCAGGAAGACATCGTCAGGATTTGTATTATTGATTATCCACTCCGTAAGATCTGATTCTGTGTTGACCTCAACGTAGTTCTTGTTGCGGTTAATGTAAGTGCACCACTCGGATACGCCGGTAGCCGTGAGGGGCACGAGAAGTGCGACTGCGAGTACGATGAGACCTGCGCGCACTGCGATGTAGCCGGGCTTGGGAAGCTTCTCCTTGATCTTGGAAGGAGGAGCCATCATCTCGGCGATGCCGGAAGCTACGAATACATCAACCAGGATCAAAGTAAGCTGTATGAACTTGTGGTTCGCGAGCATCTCAAGGGAAACCTGGTAATTGAAAGCGAAGATCAAAGGCGCGAGGAAAGCGAGGAACAAAAGCTCGCGGTATACGGGTTTACGTCCTATGATATCGCGCACAAGCACATATATTACATAGCAGGCAGCGACGATGAGCGTCAGACCTGTGACTATTATGAGGTAGTTGGATATGCCTGTAGGTGTTCTTTCTTCTTCAGTAAGAACGAATCCTGCCATGCGCTGGAACTTAACAACGGATGAAGCTCCGCCGGCGAAGATCTGTGTCTGAATGAAGGAGGACACAACTGCCACAGCTGCGACTGCAGCATAGGAGACACGTGTCTCGGATACCAATGCCATGATGAGCAGCACGAGAAGTGTGGCGATCAAAGCAGAGCCGTGGAAGAACGGGAGCGTAACAGCGATAACGCATGCAAGAAGAGTGATGCCCCAAGGGTTAAGAGGGTCGGCCTTACGGAAGATCCAAGCCTCGCGGGAAGCTGCGAAAGCCTTGAGCCATCTTACTTCGTGTGTGGCTCCTGTGGCATCCTTGGTCTTGATGAGGCTTACGCACATGCGCCTTACGAAAGGCGTAAACAGTATGATCAGGATGAGCATCGCCGCTACGCCGAGCATGAGGTGACGCTGGTTAGGGTAGACGTTGATAGCCCAGATGCCCCAATCGTCGTAGACGGTCTTCTTATACCAGTCGGGGCTGCTTGCGATGGACTTCAGCGCTGCGCCGAGAGGGATACCTGCGGACTTAAGCTCCGAGATATGGTAGAAGACGTTCAAAGAGCTTCTGAAAAGAACAAATACAGGTGCCAGCACGAAAGCTGCCTTCTTTCTTGAGAGCAGCACGGCAAGCACACCGAGAAGCTCGAAAGCGCATACCATTGTGATGATGCTCGGCAGATTAAGAGCGAGGTCGATAGGGAAGCCTAAGTACTCGAGCATACCTGCAAAGAAGTAGAAGAAGAAGTGATACTGTATTCCGTCTCCCGAGAAGTGCATGTACTGCGTCGGGAAGTTAAAGCCCTTCGAGAAGGACGAGACCATCGCGGTGTGAGGCGACAGATCCGAGTAAGTGGAGTAGCCTGCACACAGGATGCCGTCAGACATTCTGTATGTGTAATACATAAGGAATGTGGCAACACCTGTCAGGAGCACGGTAACGAGTCCGTAGTAGATGACATTGCCTATCGAATGAATGTAAGCAGGGATCTGCGCTCCTTCGGAATCTGTACCGGAGAGCTTGTTCTTGTGAAGTCTCTTTACATAAACCGAGAAGTTGACACTCGTTAAGATGATGAATACCGCGAATGTCAGGAGCACTCCCGTGCGACGCGCCATGTCGGTGCCGTCGACAAGGAGGTTAAGAATGTAGATCGCGTAATAGTTGAACATGGAAACGCACAGGATTCCCGTTATGATGCCTGCAGGTGCAGTGAAGAGCACAGGAGGGAGTTTGCCTACGACACTCTTTCCGGGTGAGCAGGCCGTGAAGAACCTTGCTGTGTCAGGGACACACATGGTTACAAATGATATTCCGAATACCGCACAAACGGCTATATACAAAAATGCGAGCATAGTACCTCTAGATTAATAAAAATATATATAAATTCTAACAAAGAAGACCGCCCGCATTTTTACACGCATATTACATTAACGCGACTTGCGGTTACTTTTGGCGCAGGTAACACAAATGTAACTAATATGCACATTTGAGGGTAAAACAGCATTGCTAAACTAGAAATACTCGAAGGAGGATCATGCCATGAAGATCGTAGTTTTGGGGGGCGGTTTAAGCCCCGAAAGAGATGTTTCCAAGAAGTCAGCGAGTCTTATCGCTAATGCACTCTTGAGCAAGGGACACGAAGTTGCCCTTGTGGATCTTTATGATGGTATTGAGAACGATGCCCCGACAGACAGCTTTTTCCGTACGGGAACAGCAGAGCTTTTCTCTTACGAGATTCCTGAGGAAGAGCCTGATCTTGATAAGGTAATCGCCAATCACGGCGGACGTAAGGAGTGGCTCGGCCCCCGTGTTATCGAGATCTGTAAGACAGCAGACTGCGTATTCTTAGGCCTCCACGGAGCTAACGGAGAGAACGGAAAGACACAGGCTGTACTCGAGGCTCATGACATCAGATACACAGGCTGCGGCTATACAGGCTGCGTTCTTGCCATGGATAAGGGTCTGTCCAAGGCTCTTGTAAAGGGCGAGGGGTTTAAGACATCCAAGTGGTTCACCATAAGAGATGAGGACATCACATACGAAGAGGTTGTAGACAGATTAGGTCTTCCGTTCGTTGTTAAGCCCATAGGCTGCGGAAGCTCCTGCGGTGTCTCGATCGTTCACTCCAAGGACGAATTCGACAACGCCATGAATTACGCTGAGAAATACGAGCGTCACCTCATCATCGAGCAGTACATAAAGGGCCGTGAGATCACCGTCAGCATCCTTGACGGCAAGGCTCTGCCCATTACTGAGATCATTCCCCACGAGGGTTTCTACGATTATAAGAATAAGTACCAGGCAGGACTTACTACACATGTCTGCCCTGCAAATCTTACCGAGGAAGAGACGGCAAGAGCCAAGAAGATCGCCGAGGACGAGTTCCACCTTCTGCGCATGACTGCATATGGCAGAATCGACATGATCTACGACGGTACTGACTTCTGGTTCATCGAGGCTAACAACCTTCCCGGCATGACAAATACATCACTTCTTCCCGAGGCGGCGGCACACACCGGCATCACGTACGAGGATCTGTGTGAAAGGATCGCAGAGGCTGCGGGCAGGAGAAACATTTGATCAAAGTCGGAATTATAGGTGGAGGTGCTGCGGGACTTTTCGCTGCGTGTTTTCTAAGGAAAGAGGGAGTGTCTTTTACCCTGCTCGAAAAGGGCCCGGAGTGCGGCCGTAAGCTGCTTCTGACGGGACACGGCAGGTGCAATATCACTAACAGAAAACCCGTTACGGAGCTCATGCAGGGATACCACGAGGCATCGAAATTCATAAAGCCCGCACTGTCTTCTTTCGGACCGGAAGATGCCGTTAAGTTTATTGAAGAAGAGCTTAGAGTTCCCCTTAAAGAAGAGGAGAATAACCGTATGTTTCCCGTGTCGGACAAGGCGTCCGATATCAGGGATGCGCTCGTAAAGTACGCGGGGCAGATGAATATCCTGACGAACTTTGATGTGGTTGATATCGAGTATGACGGCAACCAGAAATATGAGCCTTTTACGGTCACTGCGAAGGATGGAAGGGTGCTGATGTTCGATCGTGTCATCATGGCGACGGGCGGAAAGACTTTCCCGAAGACGGGCTCTGACGGTAAAGCTTACGAGCTCTTGGGAGGGATTCTCGGTCATAAGATAACGCCGCTTTATCCAGCGCTGACAGGAGTTCCGGTATCAGGTGCTGACAAGGAATTTACATCGTCTTTAAGCGGTGTATCGGTTTACGCGGGGGCGGGACTTTATCTTGATAACAGAAAGAAAAACAAGACTGAAGGCGATGTGCTCTTTACGCATGAAGGTCTGACAGGCCCTGCGATCATTGAACTTGCACGCGATATTCCTGAGGATGTTACGGAGCACGACGGCTGGATCGAATTGGATTTCACGCCGGGTCGTGACGATACTGAGGTTGATAAGGAGCTTCTCGAGCAGATAAGGCAAAGACCTGATGCGAGACTTACTACGATAGGTGCTTCGTTTGTGCCGGCTTCGCTGTCACGCGCCATTGGTGAGCATGCGGGTGTTACAGACCTTGTCGCGGCGAATGCCACCAAGGAGCACCGCAAAGAGTTTCTTCGTAATCTCAAGCATCTTCACATGACCATCGACAGGCAGCCGAAGTTCGAGACAGCCTATGTTACAAGGGGCGGAGTGGCGCTCGATGAGATTGACCGTAAGACCTGCCAGTCCAAGGCGTTCCCCGGAGTATATGTCATAGGTGAGGCGCTCGATATTGACGGAATAAGCGGCGGATATAACCTCCAGGCCGCGATAAGTGAAGCTTATATCGCAGTTCGCGCCATTATGTGATAAAATCTTCAAGATTTTATATATAAGGGGGAACCCTCATGTCCGAGAAAAGAACTGATTACATTAGTTGGGACGAGTATTTTATGGGCGTCGCGAAGCTCGCAGCTCAGAGGAGTAAAGACCCCAGCACGCAGGTTGGTGCCTGCATTGTAAATTCCGATAACATGATCGTATCTGTCGGGTACAACGGACTTCCTGCGGGCTGCTCCGATGATGATTTCCCGTGGGCAAGAGAGGGCGAAGTGTTCGACACCAAGTATGCTTATGTGTGTCATGCTGAGCTTAATGCGATCCTGAATTCGGGCACCGGCGATCTACGCGGATCCAAGGTGTATGTTACACTCTTCCCCTGTGAGGGCTGCACCAAGGCTCTTATTCAGAAGGGCGTTAAAGAAGTTATCTACGACAGCGACAAGTATCACGATATGCCGGCTACGATGGCTGCAAGAAGGATGCTGGATGCTGCAGGTGTTAAATATACGAAGTATGAATCGTCAGGCCGTAAGATCGAGCTGGACGTTTGATTATAAAGAAATCAGGAGTGTGTTGAGGAAGTTATGGGTGAGGTAAAGTCTTTTATCTGGGACGAGAAGAATGAGTGTATGGAGGAGGCAGAGCGCCGCGAATTAGTCGGTAAGCGCCTCGTATCCGCCGTAAGAAGGACATACGATAATGTTCCTTACTACAGAAAGAAGCTTGAGCTTGCAGGTGTCAGCCCTGATGATATCAAGGGGATGGATGATATCGAGAAGCTTCCTTTCTGCGATAAGCTTGATTTCAGAGATAATTATCCGTTCGGAACTTTGGCAGTTCCCATGGATCAGCTCGTAAGATTCCACGCTTCATCCGGTACTACAGGTAAGATGAAGGTTGTAGGCTACACGGCTAACGACGTAGACCTCTGGTCCGACGCACTTTGCCGTTGCTACGCTATGTCCGGTATGCAGAAGGGTGACCTGGTTCACATTGCTTACGGCTATGGACTTTTTACAGGAGGTCTCGGACCCCATTATGCATGCCAGAAGTTCGGTTCTGTCGCTATCCCGGTATCCGGCGGTAACACAGCAAGACAGATTCAGATCCTTACAGAGTGGCAGCCTCAGGTAATCATGTGCACACCTACATACATGCTGCACATCATCGATGTAATCGAGAAGAACGGCATAGATAAGTCTCTTATCAAGCTTCGTTCCGGTATCTTCGGTGCCGAGGCTTGGACACATGAGATGAAGGATCAGATCGAGTCGAGAATCGGTCTTAAGGCGTTCGATATCTATGGACTCACAGAGATCGTAGGTCCCGGTGTAGGATGCTCCTGCCCTTACTGCAACGATCAGATCCACATCAACTCCGACCTGTTCTGGCCTGAGATCGTAGATCCTGAGACAGGTAAGGTTCTGCCTGAGGGTGAGATGGGTGAGCTCGTATTCTCATCACTTCTCAAGGAAGGTGTTCCGATGATCCGCTATAACACACACGACCTTACACGTATCCACTACGGTAAGTGCCAGTGCGGAAGAACAACACCCCGTATCGATAAGATCACAGGTCGTGCTGACGATATGCTCATCATCAGAGGCGTTAACGTATTCCCGACACAGATCGAGGCAGCTGTCATGAAGTTCAAGGAAGTTCTTCCTCACTACATGATCTACGTTGACCGTGTTAATAACCTCGACGTTATCTCCGTTAAGATCGAGCTTAATCCTGACCTCATGTCAGATACGATGTCCGGTCTCGAGAAGCTTACTAAGGCCATCGAGGGTGAGATTTCAAACATCACAGGCATCCACGCGAAGGTTCTTCTCGTAGAGCCCAGATCTTTGCCCAGATCCGAAGGTAAGATGGTAAGAGTAGTAGATTCCAGATTCAAGAAGTGATCATATGAAGAAATCATTGATAAAGGTTGCAACAGCCATTCTCACCGCGAGCTTAATGCTCGCGGTGTTTTCTGTATTTTCACCAATTGTTGGTCAGATCGTAAGAGCCGAAGCATCTGCTGATGTCGAGTCGACTAATCCTTGGGGTGACGGCGGTCAGATAACACTTAATCTGTCCGGCTGCGCGGGCTATGGTCAGATCGAAGTAGTTGTCGACTTTGGCGGTACGGTAAGTACTGCTTCAGGTTGGGGATTCGATTCTTATGAGATCTCAGGAAGTCAGGTTACCGCGACAGTGTCTGCTTCAGGTCCTAATTCCTGGGGTTTTGACGGCAGTGTAGGAATTCAGGTAACAGGTTCTAATATCAACAATATCTCCCTGGTATCCGTTACAGGTTCGGGTACGGGTTCTACACCTACAACGCAGACTCAGAGCAGCGAGAGCGGGACAGCTGATGTGCAGGATCCTTCTTCCGGCGTTGCGCCTGTTGATTATGCTAACGTAGAACTCGTACAGGGCGATGACTGGCTTACTACAGAAGGAGACCGTATCGTGGACCAGAACGGAACTGAGGTCTGGCTTACGGGCTGCAACTGGTTCGGGTATAACACGGGAAGTAATGTTTTCGACGGGGTGTGGGCATGTAATATGCGCGAGGCGCTCGAGTCCATCGCGGACCACGGCTTTAACCTGCTGCGTATACCGATGTCGGCGGAGCTTTTGCTGCAGTGGAGCAACGGCGAGTACCCTGAGGCCAACTATAATCACGCGTATAACCCTGAGCTTGAGTCTATGAACTCGCTCGAGATCTTTGATTATGCTCTTGATATCCTCGCGGCAAACGGCGTTAAGGTCATGATCGATATCCATTCGCTGCCGACGGATGCGATGGGGCACAACCTGCCCTTGTGGTATACGGATTCTATGACGGTCGATGATTTCTATGCTGCTTTGGACTGGCTGTCTGCACGCTATGCGAATAACGACACGATCATCGCGTATGACCTGAAGAACGAGCCTCACGGCAAGGCTTCCGAGCCAGATCACGCGATCTGGAATGACTCCGAGGATGCGAATAACTGGCGTTATGTCGCTCAGACTGCGGGTAACATCATCCTTGATAACAACCCTCACGCTCTGATCGTCATCGAGGGTATTCAGATCTATCCCATCGATCCTGTGACGAATAACTTCACGTCGACTGATGACGACGATTACTACAACTCCTGGTGGGGCGGCAACCTTCGAGCTGTCGCGGATTATCCTATCGACTTCGGCTCGCCTGAGCGTAATGCGCAGGTAGTTTATTCTCCTCACGACTACGGTCCTGCTGTCTATGCGCAGCCCTGGTTCGAGGGAGGATTTACTTACGAGTCTTTGTACGAGGATTATTGGCACGAAGCATGGCTATATATCGATGAGGAGCAGATTGCACCTTTGCTCATCGGTGAGTGGGGCGGATTCATGTCGGGCGACAATCTTACATGGATGACATACATGCGTCAGCTTATCGCTGAGTATCATCTGAACCACACTTTCTGGTGCTTTAATGCAAACTCCGGCGACACCGGCGGACTTGTTCTCGACGACTTCGTCACATGGGATCAGGATAAGTATGAGTTCGTTCGCGAGGTTCTCTGGCAGGATGCAGACGGCAACTTCATCGGTCTTGATCATGTGATCGCACTCGGTGACAACGGAATCTGTTTAAGCGATTTCTCTGGCCTTTCTGCGGTGCCTGTGGTCAATTCGGGTGCAGCTGCTTCTTCGGCGTCTGGTGAGGGTACGGTAGTTACGGATGCCTCGGGAAATGTTGTTGTTTCTGAGACCACGGTCGCGACAGGAGACACTGTTAAGACGACGCTTAGTAATGTCCTTAAGATCGTTATCGGGGCTGCGGTGGCACTCGTGGTCGTTGTCGGAGGCGTTGCTGTATACGCTCTCGGCAAGAAGAGTGTGCGCAAAGATTGATAATTATCAAAGGAATTAAATTGCAATAATATGTTCCCCACTCGTATAATTTAAGAGATAGGAACATATAAGAAACGTATTTTTGAATCAAAGTGTTTGGGGGGCTTACGCTGTGACTCGAAGATTATTTTCCAGAGTATTTGCTGTTTTTATTGTGCTGTTTTTCGCGTGCGGATATGTGTTTGCAAATCCGGGCGCGGCTTTGGCTACTGCGACCGTAACGGCCGGAGGTACTCAGGCTTGGGGCAATGGCGGTCAAGCGTGGGTAAATATCTCCGGAGCTACGGGCGGCGAGACAGTAACAGTAACTTTGTATGTTGACGGAGAGATCGGCTGGGCCGGTGGTAATTGCTCTGTCAGCGGTAATACGATCACATTCACGTTCACTCTTGAACAGTATCAGAATAACTATTACATGGCAGTTTACGGAACGGATATCGAGGATATCACGATATCCAGTATCTCAGTAACAGGCGGATCGACTCCTTCACCGAGTCCTTCTCCGTCACCTTCACCCAGCCCGTCGCCGAGTCCTTCACCTGCGCCTGCGCAGACACAGCCGGCGGCTACAACTCAGCCTCCTGCACAGACACAGGTACCCGCACAGACACAGGCTCCTGCGGCAGATCCCGCACCTGTTGCACCCGCTCCTGTTGTTCCGGCACCGGGTGGAGAACCTGCACCTGCTGCTCCTGCAGCAGACCCGGGAGTTCAGCCCGTAGTGCAGCCCGAGGCACAGCCTGCCGCTGATGCTGCAGCTCAGCCCGCGGCAGATCAGGCCGTTGCTACTGAAGCTCAGCCTGTGGCAGATCAGGCAGCTCAGCCTGCAGCAGCACAGCCCGCAGCCAATCAGCCTGCTCAGACAACTCAGGCCGGCGGCGTTGTAGTTATCGAAGATGATAACGAGACACCTGTTATCGGTGACGGCGAGATGACCGTAGCCGAGACAACAGTCCCGATCGTAATAATGGATGCCCAGGGTAACCTTATTACAGTTACTCCCACACCTACTCCTTTCCCTCATATGTCCGGAACATCTCTTTCAGTCGGAAGAACAAGTGTCCAGTTCCCTTGGAAGGCAATCGCTATCGGTGTAGTTGTCATCGCTGTTCTCGGAACAAGATACATGATGCTTAAGAGCAGAGGTTTAAGGGGCGGTAATCTCGCGCTTGAATTCGTACCCGGTGTTTCCGACTTCGTTGATAAGATGCAAAGAAAAGGAAAGACCAAGATAGAGGAGACTCCGGTCGCTCAGAAGGGCGATTATTCCAACACCACCTCGTTCAAGGCTGCCGAAGCGGCCCGTGAGGCACAGCTTGCCAGAGCAGAATTTGCCAAGGCTCAGGCTGAAAGAAAGCAGATGGCTGCTATGGCAAATAACACTGCACCTGCAACATCGACAGGCCTCAAAGCTCCCGTTAAGAGACCTTCTTCCGCAGCTGCACAGTCAGGCATTAAGACAGCTCCCGGCTTCAAGTTCACGGCGCCTGTAATGGATCCGCTCACTGCGGACACTGCACCTTCGCCGTTCAAGCCGAGTGCATCTGCAGCAGCTTCCAAGCCCGCCACGACTTCAGCAGAAGTAAATGCGCAGAGGCCGAGCCCTTTCGCAAGACCTAATACTCCCGCGGATAACGGATGATAAGCCATGAGTCTTAAGGACATTTTCGCGAAGTTTAAGAGCAAGCCGGAGCAGGCGGCTTCCGAGAATGAAGAAGATAAGCCGAAGGTAGTTAACGGCTACCTTCAGACGTCGAATACACGTGTAATCAGACCTGTTTATTCGAACACCCGAGAGGGAAGAGCTGCACAGGAAGCAAAAGCAAAAGAAAATAATTCGTCTGTGCATAATGACTAATTAGCATTTTTAAAGTATAATATTCTTTGTAGAAAATGTGACAGGGTGGCGTTACATGCTGAACGAATCTAGTAACAACCGAAGCAGGGGTTCAAGGGTACCTTCTATCAATTCCAGAAGGAATGTATCGACTATGAATCGTCCTGATTCCGATAGTCTTAATTCAAATGCGACTGCAACTGTAGCAGCACAGGTTTTCAAGAAGATGCAGACGGAAGAAAGGGACGGCAATAAGCCTGCTATCGCTAATGGTTTTATTCCCCCTGTAGTTAATGATCTGGGTGCACCGAAGACAGAACCTGTAAAGAATTCTCCTTTCAAGGCTGCGGCTAAGGGACCTATCAAGCGTCCTAAGGGTATTACCAATGCTTCTGCACAGTCTGATGAGGCAGAGGTCGAGGAAGAGACCAAGGCTGAGGCACCCGGCGGTCCTCAGATTGCTAAGTTTATGCCGATTCCGGTTCTTGAAGAGCCTAAGTCTCCTTTCGCGCCCATACAGAAGAAGTCCGAGCCCATCAAGCGCCCTTCATCTGCGTCTGTTAATCATGCGCAGGTACAGGCTGAGCAGGATGAGCTCGCGAAGCTTCAGGCTGAGCTTGATGCTCTCGGAGGCATTTCCCGTAAGAAGGAAGAGGAGCCTGTTGTTAATAACGCTCCTTTAAAGACTAAGGATAAGACTTTTGTTCCGCTCGCACCGGTACCTTACTTTAAGCAGGAAGAGCAGAATATTAATCCTTTCGCGGCTCCCGTTCAGAAGTCTGAAGAGCAGATCCGCAGAGAGGAAGAAGCTGCAAGACGTGCCCTCGAGAACAGCAGGGTAGATAAGAAGAAGTCTAAGCTCGATAAGCTCATGGACGGACTCAACCGCCCGATCTTCTGATAATGGCAACTACCGCGATAATCACCGGCGCATCCTCAGGGATAGGTATGTCCTTTGTTAAGGCGCTCCTGAAGGAGTCTGCCTGTCCGGATAAGATATGGATTGTGGCGCGCCGCCTCGACAGGCTCGAGGAGCTTGCGAAGCTTTCCGACAAGCTTATACCTGTTAAGGCAGACCTTCTCAAGGAAGAAGGCATCGATACCATCAAGAACAAGCTTAACGAGGAACACCCGGAGGTGGTACTGCTTGTTAACTGCGCCGGCATGGGTAAGAAAGGCGATATCGCCGACCGCCCGTCCAAAGACATCTCAGATGCGATCACACTTAACTGCACGGCTCTGTCTGTGCTGACCCGCGAGGTCATTCCTTTCATGCCGGAAGACTCCCGCATCATTAACGTCGGTTCTTCCGCAGCATATCTTCCGCAGCCGTACTTTACCGTATACGCTGCATCCAAGTCCTATGTAGTATCGTTCTCGCGTGCCCTCGCACGTGAACTTCGAAAAAAGCGCATATACGTAACCGTAGTATGCCCCGGCCCTGTCGAAACCGAGTTCAACAAGCTTGCTACAGACGGTGCCAGTGCGGAGTTCACGGGTTTTCGCAAGTTTGTGGCAGCGGATGCAGACAAGCTCGCAGCAGCTTCCCTGAAGGCGGCAAGACACAAGCGCGTGATGTTTGTTTACGGGCTTCCCAACAAGGCTTTGCACGTCGCTGCGAAGCTTATGCCGGTAGGACTGTATCTTAAATTGTTTTACAGATAAAGGGGCTTAGCGTGAGACTTAACGGTATTTTCAAGGACAATATGGTGTTTCAAAGGAACGCACAGATCCGCGTCTTCGGTGTTGCTGATGCTAATGCGGTATCGGTCTTGGCACGCATCATGGATGGAGATAAGATCCTCAGCGAAGGTATTGCGGACTATATAGAAGAAGACGGCAGATCATTTGTCATTGAATTGGACGCGCTTCCTGCGGGAGGTCCTTACACGCTGTGGGTTGATTCGCAGGTCAATGAGATCACGATCCATAATGTCTATATCGGCGAAGTCTGGCTTGCAGGCGGACAGAGCAACATGGAGTACATACTTGGCCGCTCGGCTAACGCTTCTTCTGTCGTGCCATCGTGCCCCAAAACGAGCATTCACTACTACAACGTTCCCGTATCGGATAAGATCGACGACGAGCTTATTGAAGCTGAGGATGAGACCCAGTGGTACGTTGTCGATTCTGATACCTGCTACAACATGAGCGGAATCGCCTTCTACTTCGCGCTTAAGGTGCAGGAAGTATTAAGTAAAGAAGAGAATAAGGATCTGCATTTCGCTGTTATAGGATGCTACCTTGGAGGCTCGTCAGTGTCGTGCTGGCAGTCTGCAGAGGCTCTCGGGAAGACTGCGGAGGGCAGAAAGTATCTTGAGGAGTTCCGCTCGAAATGCGAATCGTGGAGCTCGCGCGAGGAGTATCTTGCGGCAGAAGCGAAGTACCTTGATGAGTGTGAAGTCTTCGAGAATAAAGTAAACGCTGTGCTTAAGACGCAGCCTTATATCTCGTATTTCGATGTGGAGAAGATAACAGGTCCCGGTGCGTGGCCGCCTCCCGTGGGTCCATTGTCTGTAAGGCGCCCCGGCTCGCTTTACGGGGGCATGCTTACAAGGATAATACCGTTCGCGGTAAGGGGAGTTATCTTTTACCAGGGCGAGGAGGATACAGGTGCACACAGCGAAGACTACGCGGTGGTATTCGGGACGATGATCGCACAGTGGCGTGAGGTGTTCCGCGATGAGAACCTGCCGTTCGTGTTCTGCTCGCTTCCGAAGTTTCCTCCCGAGGGTGACCCTGAAGAGGCCGCGTGGGATAGGGTCCGTCAGCAGCAAAGACTTGTCGCGCAGACGGTGCCGGATACATATATTGCTGATATCTATGACTGTGGTGAGATCGGAAATGTTCACCCTTCGGATAAGAAGACTCCCGGTGACAGACTTGCGGCGCTGGCGTTAAAGCACGTATACGGTCTCGATTATTGATAATGCTTCAGGCTTTGTGATATACTTCTAAAGCTTTTTGAGCATGCCTCTATAGCTCAGTAGGTAGAGCGCATCCATGGTAAGGATGAGGTCGCCGGTTCGATCCCGGCTGGAGGCTCCAGTTGCAAGCCACCCCCTCGCTACGTACTCGACGCAGAGCGTCTGCGTAAGTCCGCTCGGAGGGGTGGCTTTTACTATACCCTTCGGGGCTCAGAGATGTGGCGTTTACTATACCCTGCGGGAGCGCCTGCGTAAGTCCGTTCGGGGTGTTTTTTGTTTGCATACCCTTCGGGGCTCAGAGATGTGGCGTTTGCTATAGTCAGCGCAGTTTTGCTTTCTCGGAGTATAGATGCTCGTCGGCGTTCTCGATAAGGTCTTTAAGTGAGATGTCAGGTGACGCCTTCTCATAGCCGATGCTGACAGTAAGGTCGTAAGGCGCGTTGGCTTCTTTGTTGAGCTTGCGAAGCTCGCGGTCGATGCGGGCAATGATATTCTGTACAGCTACTTCATTCTCAGCCCAGATAAGGATAACGAACTCGTCGCCGCCGTAACGGGCGATGAGAGATCTTTTGTGATGTCCCTTGATAGCCAGTCTCATGGCATCTGCAATGCGGATCAGAGCCTTGTCACCCTGCAGATGGCCATATGTATCATTGATGCTCTTAAACTTGTTGGCATCGACCATGAGAAGATACAACGATGCGTTATCATCCTTGTCGTCATGCCACATCTCATAGTAATGGTCGATCGTCTTACGGTTATTAAGATTTGTCAGCGGGTCGACCGATATCATCTCATCTGTCCAATCCATATAGATGATCAAGGTCGCGAATGCCAAAGCTGCGCAGGCGAGCGGCAATGCGGGATTGATGAACTGGATGATTCCCGCTATCGCGGGGCCTACCGGAAACAGTGCAAGTTTAATAAGTTTGCGACGCTGTGAATAATACTGCTTCTTGAATATGCGTACGAGGGCGCGGCTGCATGTGAAGAATACATATGCATAAGAGATGATGTACAGCAGGATGAACATCTTACCTCTGCAGTAGGTGCCGTCATCATCGATGTAGAAGCATATGCCTGTGAAGCAGTTCACAAGCAACAGCAATCCCATCACCCAAACGAGTATGGAAGACATAAACACGCGCTTGCGGTCCTTAACGAATGACGTGCCCTGCAGGTGTTCGAAGTAAACAAACCAGTAGAAACACATCAACGACGTTGACAGAAAGTATACGGTCTTAAAGAAGAAAACGATCGTCGGGATGTATGTGAACAGTCCGTAGTACATTGTGACGCACATGGTATCCGATATGAAGAATACCATCTGTGCGTCGATAGCCATGGCGAAGTTTCTTTGAGCGACCATCTTGGTAAGGCCGCTCGTCTTATAGTGAAGGAGTGCGACCAAAACCAGGGAGATGACATTTACCTCCAAATACAAAAGAGAGTATAAAAAGTCACTGCCCATAGCGGTCCTCCTTATTTGTTAAGGTTAGGATCAGAAAACTGCTGCGATTGCCATTCCGCCTGCTGTGATCAAGGCTGCTGTGAGGAACTGCTTTCTGCCGGAGAGGTTGTCGTCCTTAACATGCTCCATAACAAGGATAGCGATATAAACGATTCCGAGAGTGGAGAAGAAGGAACCGATCTGTCCCAAGATCATGCTCATGTAGTGGCCCCAGAGGATCCTTACGAGTGCTCCGGGCATAACAGACATTGTTACTGCGGCAAGAACCTCAGGATACTTTCTCTTGGAGCCCTGAAGTGAAGCGACGAGCACGGCAAGACCTGCGATACCGAATGTGTAGATCGCATATGTCATGAGACTTGTGAAAGCGATCCTTACAAAGAGGGGAAAGTCCAGATACTCGTGAGCAACGATACATCTGCTTATAACGCTGAGTATGTAGAGTACTGCTGCTCCGATGCCGGAGAAAATGAAAGCCACGGAAGTAGACATCTTCTGGCTCAAGTTTCTGATTCCTAGGATCGGATCGTAGAAACCGATAATGTAACCCTTTGCGTATTCACCCATAGTCATATACCTCTTTTCTATTTTACAGTACTTTCGCAAGGAAAGACTTAAGTCTGTCATTATCTGTCTGCCCGAAGATCTCCTCCGGCGTTCCTTCAACGACGATCTTACCTTCATCCATGAAGATGATCCTGTCGCCGACTTCGCGTGCAAAACCCATCTCGTGGGTAACTACAACCATCGTCATGCCTTCTTTGGCAAGGTCCTTCATAACATCGAGAACTTCGCCTACCATCTCGGGGTCGAGTGCAGACGTAGGCTCGTCGAAAAGCAGTACATCAGGTCTCATCGCCAGAGCCCTTACGATAGCTATTCTCTGCTTCTGTCCGCCGGAAAGCTGTGAAGGGTAGGCATCGGCACGGTCCTGCAAAGCAACCTTCTTAAGGAGCTCGCGAGCGAAAGCTTCTGCTTCCTCCTTACTCTCGTGCTTGAGCTTACGGGGAGCAAGAGTCATGTTCTTTAAGATCGTCAGGTGAGGGAAGAGATTAAAGTGCTGGAACACCATTCCCATCTTCTGACGGAACTTATTGATGTCGATATTCTTGGATGTGATATCTTCGCCTTCGAAGTAGATGTTTCCGGATGTGGGAGTCTCGAGAAGGTTCAGGGAACGAAGGAGAGTCGACTTACCGGAGCCTGAAGGTCCGATGATAACTACAACCTCGCCCTTGTCGATATCTATGCTTACGCCGTCGAGAGCCTTAATGGCGCCCCCGTTATAGTGTTTCTTTAAGTCTTTTACCGAGATGAGATGATCAGCGCTCACTGTTTCTTAACCTCCTCTCGAGTATTCCAACAAGCTTGGTGAAGAACATAACGATCACAAGGTAGATGATAGCTACTGCAAGAAGCGGCATGAAAGCCGTATATGTTCTTGATCTTATGATCTCGCCGCCCTTGGTCAGGTCGTGGAGACCGATGTAGCAGGATACGGATGTTTCCTTGATCAATACGATGAATTCATTCGCGAGGGCAGGGAGAACGTTCTTCAGTGCCTGAGGAATGATGATATAAAGCATTGTCTGAGCATAGTTGAAGCCCAATGATCTGCCGGCTTCGAACTGACCGGGATCGATGCTCATGATTCCCGAACGGATGATCTCAGCGACGTATGCACCGGAATTGATGCCGAATGCGATGATCGCGACGATGGTCTTATGCTGTGATATAGATACGAAGATAACGAAGTAGGCGATCATCAACTGAACGAGCATAGGTGTTCCGCGGATTACCGTCAGGTAAGCGGATGCGATCTTGTTAAGGGTGATGAGCACGCCCTTGCCAAAGCCGGGCTGCATATCGGTGATGTTCTTGTCATAGGTCGATCTTACGAGTGCGACAATGACGCCTAAGAGGATGCCTAAGATGGTCGCGCCAAGAGTAACCAGGAAGGTGTTACCCAGACCTTTGACCAACAGCATATAGCGGTCATCAGCTATGAAGTTCAGGATGAAGGTGGCTTTTAAATCTTCCCACCAGTCCCTGATCGACAGTTCGTATAAATACATTCTCACTACTCCGATTCTTTAATAAACAACTTCTTTATTTTAAATGCGAAAGCGGCGGAAATAAAGTACCATTTCCGCCGCTATAGTGTTTCAATAAGTTGTTTTTATGCTATCTATCAGCCCTCGGAAGGGATGTATGTCTCGATGATAGCGTCGATTGTGCCGTCAGCCTGGAGCTCAGCGAGAGCCTCATTGATAGCTGCGAGCAACTCCTCGTTGTCCTTGCTTACGCACATAGCGTAGTCCTCGATTGTGTAAGGAGTCTCGAGGATTGTAAGACCATCGTTAGCAGCAACGAATGCCTGAGCAGGCTGGTTGTCGATAACAACTGCGCCTACAACGCCGTTAAGAAGAGCAAGAACTGCATCGTTACCCTTGTTGTAACGGTCCATTCTATCCTCACCAACTTCATCTGTCATGTAGATATCACCGGTTGTACCTGTCTGAACACCTACCATGCAGCCGCTCTCGATGAGAGAGTCGAGGTCTGTGATGTCAGAACCCTCAAGTACGATGATGGACTGAATGCCTGTAGCATATGTTGTTGTGAAGTTAACAGACTGCATTCTCTCTTCAGTAACAGTCATACCTGCACATCCGATGTCATACATACCGGACTGAACGCCAGCGATGATGGAATCGAACTCAACGTCCTCGATAACGAGCTCGAGACCGAGCTTGTCTGCAACTGCCTGAGCGATCTCAGCATCGATACCAACGATCTCATTGCCCTCATAGTATTCATAAGGCGGGAAATAAGCGTTTGTAGCCATTGTGAGTGTGCCTGCAGTAACAGTTGTGAAACCACCCTCTGCTGTCTCTGCTGTCTCAGCTGTCTCGCCGGAACAACCAGCCATGATGAAACCCATGGATGCGATGAGAGCGAGAGAAACTGTCTTAATAAGCTTCTTGTTCATGTGAAAACCCTCCTGATTTTTATCAACATTAAGCATTATAGACAGGAAGGGGTATGTTTACAAACCGAATAACGAACAAATAATAATATTATTTATCTTCTTTATTGAGCATATTGGCAACGAAAGCGTCAGCAAATTCACCGCTTTGTGCCCTCCAGCGTGCCAGGACATTATCGACTTCGTCGGCTTTGACCTTGAATGAGCATGAGAAGCTTCTGCCGTCCTTTACGGTGGACAGGGTGACATCACACATGCCAAGCTCATCCGCACAAGGCTTCGCGAAAGCTTTTACAGCGTTCTTCTCGCGCACCTCGTTCTGAAGCTCGGAGGCGGCCTTCTTAAGATAGCCCAGAGTCTGCAGATTCAGCGTGCTCTCGATGTCTTCGAGGATAGCTTCTCCGCCTCTTGTGATCTTGATGGTCTCGTTGGACCCGATAACTTCGCCCGTGCCGGTGTCGCCGACTTCCTTATCGAGAAGGTTGCCCGCGATCAGCTCGTTATAGCATCTGGAGAAATTAAAGAAATCGAGGTAGAGCGATTCGAGGCACTTGTCCATCAGCATCTGGTAGCTGACGCCCGGTGCGTTCTTCACAAGATAAAGAATATGGATCTTGCCGTCTGAGATCTCAGAATTGCTCATGCCTGTCCTCCTATTGTCAGAAAACATTATAACATTTTCATCAGATAACGCTGTTATATTTTCGAAACCCGTTGTATAATATCTCCGGCATATGAATGATAAGGAGGCTTTAACATGCTTCAGATAAGAGGTTTAACCTATGAAGTCGAAGAAGCCGGGGAGACAAAGAGAATCCTCGACGAACTCGATCTCGATATACAGGACGGCAAGTTCACAGTCGTCACAGGACCTAACGGCGGCGGTAAGTCAACACTTGCTAAGCTCATCGCAGGAATCATCAAGCCCACATCAGGTACGATCCTGTTGGACGGCGAAGACATCACAGAGATGAGCATCACGGACAGAGCCAGAAGAGGCGTGTCTTTTGCATTCCAGCAGCCCGTTAAGTTCAAGGGCCTTCAGGTGTTTGATCTGCTAAAGCTCGCTGCGGGTAAGGACGCTGACTTGAAGTTCCACGAGGCATGCACATATCTGTCAGAGGTCGGCTTGTGTGCCAAGGACTACATCAACCGTGAGGTAAACGGCTCTTTGTCGGGCGGCGAGCTCAAGAGAATAGAGATAGCAACGGTGCTTGCAAGAGGCACGAAGCTGAGCCTTTTCGACGAGCCTGAGGCAGGTATCGACCTGTGGTCTTTCCAGAACCTGACGCGTATCTTCGAGAACATGCGAAAGAACATCAAGGACAGCTCCATCGTCATCATCTCGCACCAGGAACGTATCCTCAAGATCGCAGACGAGATCGTAGTCATCGCGAACGGCAAGATCAAGCAGCAGGGCGAGGGCAGCAAGATCCTTACGAGTATCACGGGAACACCCGATGCAGTAAGCCCCTGCGCGAAGTATACGGAGGTGTAAGATGCCTGAATTAGATCCTATACAGAAAAGACTTATAGCAGAGATCGCGGACCTTCACGAGGTACCCGCGGGTGCATACAATTTCCGCGCGAACAGCAAGCTCGCAGGACGTAATACAACAGCAAATATCGACATCATTTCCAAGGAAGACGGCTCGGGCATCGACATTAAGATCAAGCCCGGAACAAAGAACGAGAGCGTACACATCCCTGTCGTTATCTCGGCTTCCGGCATCAAGGAGACGGTCTACAATGACTTCTATATCGGTGAGGGAAGTGACGTCGTCATCGTTGCAGGCTGCGGCATCGACAACTGCGGTAAGCAGGACTCACAGCACGATGGCGTACACCGTTTCTTCGTAGGTAAGGGCGCACGCGTAAAGTACATCGAAAAGCATTACGGCAGCGGAGACGGCTCCGGCAAGCGCATCTTGAACCCTGTCACGGAAGTAACCATGGAGGAAGATTCCGCGATGGAGATGGAGATGGTACAGATCAAGGGCGTAGACTCCACCATCCGTAAGACAACGGCTAAGCTTGCGGCAAACGCGAAGCTTCTCGTGCAGGAAAGACTTATGACACACGGGCAGCAGAAGGCTTACAGCATCTACAGCGCAGAGCTTAACGGCGACGGCGCAGCTGCAGACGTAGTTTCCCGTGCAGTTGCAAAGGACAATTCCTACCAGAAGTTCGATGCATGTGTAATCGGAAACAGTGCCTGCCACGGACACACAGAGTGCGATGCCATCATCATGGGTAACGGTAACGTGCTTGCAGTGCCTGCACTTGAGGCTAATAACGTTGATGCTGAGCTTTTCCACGAGGCTGCTATCGGTAAGATTGCAGGTGAGCAGCTCGACAAGCTCATGACGCTCGGTCTGACCGCGGAAGAGGCAGAGGAGCAGATAATTAACGGTTTCCTCAAATAATCAAGGAAAAATGCGTAAAAAAGCACTTTAAATAGACACTTTTGGGGTGTTATACTACATAACGTTTAAAAATAGCTCTAAAGGAGATATAAAAGATGGTAACTCTTGATTATTCCAATGTATTGCCTTTTATCGGCGGTCAGGAAGCAGTTGACAGAATGGAGCCCCAGATTAAGGTAGCTCACGATATGCTTCACAAGAAGAACGGTCCTGGAAACGATTTTCTCGGATGGCTCGACCTTCCTACTAACTATGACAAGGAAGAGTTCTCCAGAATCAAGAAGGCAGCTGCTAAGATCAGAAGAGATTCTGACGTTCTCGTTGTAATCGGTATCGGTGGTTCTTACCTCGGTGCACGTGCTGTTATCGAGATGCTCGGACACTCTTTTGCTAACGTAGCATCCAAGAAGGTTAGAAAGAGCCCCATCATCCTGTTCTGCGGTAACTCCATCTCTGCTACATATCTTGCAGACATGATGGACATCATCGAGGGCAAGGATATCTCTCTTAATATCATCTCTAAGTCCGGTACAACAACAGAGCCTGCTATCGCTTTCAGAATCCTCCGTGCTTACATGGAGAAGAAGTATGGTAAGGAAGAGGCTAAGAACCGTATCTACGCTACAACAGATAAGGCCAGAGGAGCGCTGAAGGGCCTCGCTGATGAGGAAGGTTACGAGTCTTTCGTAGTACCTGACGATGTCGGAGGAAGATTCTCTGTTCTTACAGCTGTAGGACTTCTTCCTATCGCAGTTGCAGGTATCGACATCAGAGAGCTCATGAAGGGCGCTAAGGATGCTTCTAAGGAATACAAGAAGATGCCCCTTTCTGAGAACCCTTGCTATCAGTATGCTGCAGTTAGAAACTGCCTCTTAAGATCCGGTTACTCCACAGAGGTTATGGTTAACTACGAGCCTTCTTTCCACTACATGACAGAGTGGTGGAAGCAGCTTTATGGTGAGTCTGAGGGTAAGGATCTTCGTGGTATCTTCCCTGCAGGTGTTGATAACACAACAGATCTGCACTCCATGGGTCAGTTCATCCAGGACGGCGCAAGAATCATGTTCGAGACAGTTGTTAACATCGACAACGCAAGAAGATCATTCGAGATCCCGAACGATCCCGACAACCTCGACGGTCTTAACTTCCTCTCCGGTATGGACATGAACGAAGTTAACAAGAAGGCAATGCAGGGAACAGTTCTCGCTCACGTTGACGGCGGCGTTCCTAACATGGCAGTTCATATGCCTGCTGCTACAGCTTATGATCTCGGAAACCTCATCTACTTCTTTGAGAAGGCTTGCGGTATCTCCGGTTATCTCCTCGCTGTAAATCCTTTCAACCAGCCTGGTGTTGAGGCTTACAAGAAGAATATGTTCGCTCTTCTCGGCAAGCCCGGTTACGAGGACCAGAAGGCAGCTTTGGAGGCTAGACTGAGCTGATATTCCGTCAATTAATATGGCAGTAAGCGATTACAACGGAAAATATAAAAGAGTACTATGGATAGCGTTGTCTATCCTAGTACTCTTTTTCTATACATTATTTCTGGTTTTCTCTGGTAATGGAACTAACCGCCACAGTTATAATCTCACCGGGTATCTCCCTGAGATAAATAGAGAATACACACATGAGCAGGAGATATACTGTAACAGGGATAATCTCTGTTCAGTGAGTGTTGAGTTTTTGACTTTCGTAAGAGCAAATGAGGGAGATATTTGTTTTGAATTGTTTGACGAGGACGGGAGCCTGATTGTTTCACGGACACTTGATGTCTCAACTATTCCAGACAAATATATATATACTCTTGAATTCGACGAACCAATAGAAGACAGCAGTGAAAAGACATATACACTTCGTATATCGTCTGACTCGAAGGCCGGCAAAGGTGTAACCCTGGGCACGACATATGACGAGCTTTGTTACAATCTGACATTTGATGATTCTTCTTTGTTGCTGACTATTCTTAAGTTTTGTCCGTTTATATTTGTGCCGTTTGTTTTCTTTAAAATGCGGGGAAATACGTGGGGCACGGCTTATGCTCTATATTGTGTTTTTATTATTGCTATCCATTTGTATGTTCCGACTTTTACTAACGATGATGCATTTTTCTCGCGTGCCAATGACGGCTTTACGGCACTTTCCTGGGTAATATCGAGGTGGAATTCCTGGTCATCAAGGTTTATTCAGGAGTTTGCAATGTATTATGCCGTTGACAGACCTATGCTGTGGTTGTTTGCAGATACGGCTATGGCATCATTGCTTCCCATATTTATTAATAAGTCTGTAGGTGCGACTGGACTGTCAAGGCTTTATTCTCTTATGGCTATTCCTCTTTATTCTATCCTGGATATGAGGTCGGCTGGCTGGATAGTAACGACTATAACGTATTTTTGGGCTGTGTTCCCGGCTTTCGTTGTTGCTTCTGTATTAAGAAAGATCACGGATCAGAAAAAACTTGATTGGTATGATTATCCGGTGTTTTTCTTCTGCCTCATATGGGCAAGTAATCACGAGCTTATGGCGGTGTATCTGCTGTGTATTATTTTGTATTGTGCGATAATGGCATACATCAAGAAGCATTCTTCAATAAGAATCCTTATAGTTGCTGCAGCAGTATCAATAATCAATCTAGGGGTAATGATGATTATGTGCCCCGGTATCCGAAACAGGGGAGAATCGGAAATCAGCAACTTCCCGGGTTACGGCGACCTTAATGTAATCGACAAATTGTTTATCGGCATTAATAGATGTCTGACTATTACGATAACGCGACGTGATAGCGTATTTGCAGTTCTTTGTATAATGATTGCTGTTGCAGTGTTTATCCGCACTAAGGATGTTAAGAAGAGGATAATAGCATTTCTGCCGGCAGTTCTTTTGTTTGCGATTAATCAGCTTACTTCTTTAATTATCACAGATAACATAATATGGGTAAGACTGAAGTCGTTTTTTACACTCGGTATTACACTGTTTGCATTTGCTCTATTATTCTGTCTTGTATATTCGATTTTTGTTATCTATCAGGACGAGGATAAAGAAAGCATCTTTTCATCTTATGGAGTATTTATAAACACTGTGCTGCTTGCGGGTCTTGCAACAACAGTCGCGATGGCGTTCTCGCCGACGGTTTACGTTTCAGAATACAGAACATCATGCTTTACGTATTTCGGCATGATCTACATCATCCTTGATATAGCTATTCGACTTACGAAAGACCATAAACCCTCACCGAAAACGGTTTATCCTTTCGTTATTGCTTGTGAGATTTTATTCCTGCTCGGTAGACTCCTTACCGTGATGGGTGTGACTTTTATTAGTTATGAGTAATATAATCTTTCCATGAGAAAGAGTAAGATTATCAGTTTATTGCTTACAGGTGCGTTCTGTTTATCTTTTGCAGGGTGCTCTGTTAAGTCGCCTAATAAACTTCTTCGCTATGCAAGAAGAACATACGGTGAGTGTGAATTAGTCGACAGCGAACAGACTGATGATTATACGAGGATCATCGTTCGTGATGAACTTCAGGGCTTCGAGTATCAGGTCACGAGCGGAATGTACGATATGAACCTCGACGGGTCTTCATTCGGCAGTCTCGAGGATACAAGATCAAACTTTGATTTGGCACTTGAGGAATATGTGTTCGGTGAGGTTCAGGATGAGCTTGAAGACATATGCGAAGAGGCGGGCGTGGAAGGCTCTTCCGACGATTTCTGTCTGTGGCTTATCCGTTGTGATGAAGAGCAGGCGGGCATTGATGCGGCACTTGAGTGTGCTGAGGTTTTACAGGAATATAACCTTGAGAACCGTATGGATAACTGGGAGATCGTCGTTCAGGCGTATCATGCATATAACGACGAAGGTGATAAGAGATACGGTTCCGTCGTTCTGCCTAATATCGAGTGGGTTAGCCATGAGCAGGAGACTGCAAACTATTTCCTCGACATTGCACGTATGATAGCCGATACCAATGATGTTGAGTTGGTAGGGGTTGAGGTTAAGACTTTTGCTGATACGGGGTTAGACATTGAACTTGTCGCTCAAACGACTTATCAGACTTATCCGACTTCAGCGGATTCACCGGTGACGTTCTACTATTTTAAGACGGGTGACGGCACAGAGTTTTATGTGTGCGATTTCCTTTATTACGTTAACGATTACTATGATTCTGACTGGTACAACAATTATGAGGGGGCAAGGTGAGCAGGGCACATAAAGAAGTTAAGGTTCCGCACAGTGTCTTGATGTCCGTGGAAAGTCCCGGACGTTATGTCGGCGGCGAGAAAAATCAGATAGTAAAGCCCATTACTGACGGCATGGTCAGGACGGTCTTCTGTTTCCCTGATATCTATGAGATCGGCATGAGTAACCTCGCGCTGCAGATCCTTTATAAGGTGCTAAACGGCCCCGAGTGGAGTTCGTGTGAGCGTGCATTCTCGCCGTGGCCCGACATGGATGCGAAGCTTCGCGAGAACAACATCCCGCTGTATTCTCTTGAGACCAAGTCGCCTCTTAACGAGTTTGATGTGGCGGCATTCTCATTGGGATACGAGATGTGTTTTACGAATGTTTTGCAGATGCTGGACTTGGGCGGGATCCCTCTTTTGAGCAAAGACAGGTCAG
>OCTX012287491.1_pt1 | contig 30321 bp, 20 predicted proteins | sample 1539691 | NCBI WGS metagenome assembly OCTX01 (sample SAMN02144231, study PRJEB22623) | gut metagenome | biome: sheep rumen | host: Ovis aries | place: New Zealand
GCAGGCGTAATCGTCGTCCTCAAACAGAACACTGCCTTTTTTGATCCATTTGCAGTTGCTTGATGTGTATGTCACACCGGAAGTCAGTTTCTTGTCACCGATATAGATGCCAGCATGTGCGTTCAGACACAGCCACATCATCGCAAGTAAAATTGAATATATCCGTTTCATGATTGGAGGTTATTTAGGGTGTTATAAACTATGTTGGATTGTTTTTTTTGAATTCGATTATGTCAGTTCTTTTTCCATCTTGTAACTCCACTATTCACTTTCCACATTCCTTTCTCGTCTTCTTGCAAAATTAGTAATATTTTGTCAAACCGCCAAATATCTCCGCCTTTTTCTTTACCCTCCCCCCCCTCGAAGCCCGTCTGCACAGAGGTAAATCTCGCCTGCTTTACACAGAAGCCCGCCTGCACTGAAGATAACATCTCCTGCTTTGCACAGAAGCCCGTCTTCACTGAAGATAACCTCACCTGTTTTTGCATAGAAGCCCGCCTGCACTGGGGGCGTGGACGTCTCGTCCGCGCCAGCCGTCAAGGGCTCGATGCCCGAAGAAGGCTGAATTTCCCTTTTCCAACTACCCCCAACTACCTCCAAATACGGAGTAACTACACTTTTCACTTTTCACTTTTCACTCTTCACTTAAAAACTTTCCACTTAATTTCATACTCTTTTCCCCATAAATCGTAATTTATACCCCTCTGTTTAGCTACACTTTCACGGAAAATTCGTATTTTTGCATAAAATTGCATTATTACAGATTTTCTGCGTATGGCACAACATCACCACCATAGACACTACAGTCACGGAAACTACAAAAAGAAGACATCATTCTGGAGCTGGTACTGGGCTCAGTACCGAGGACGATGGTATCAGAGGATCATCACGCCCATCGCCACATTCTTCATTCTTTTCTTCCTCTTTATGGCGGCTGTCGACGTCAACTTCCTCTGGCTATTCGGTAAGTCGCCGTCTCTCAGCGAACTCGAAAACTCTAAATACAGCGAGGCATCCCTCATCTACAGCAGCGACAACGTACTCATCGGAAAATATTTCACCGAGAACCGCACTGCAGTGCCATACGAGGATATCTCACCTTATGTCGTGCAGGCGCTCATCAGCACCGAGGACGAGCGCTTCTACCATCACAATGGAGTTGACTATCAGGGTATTCTTGGTGCCATCAAGGACATCGTAAAGGGTAACCCCCGTGGAGCCAGCACCATCACACAGCAGCTGGCGAAAAACATGTTCAAGATGAGGCTCGAGAAGAACACCAACGGACTCCTATGCAAGGTGCCAGTGCTCAGAACACTCATCATGAAGGCAAAGGAATGGAATATGGCATACAAGATAGAGAATATGTACACCAAGAAGGAAATCCTCACACTCTATCTCAACACCGTGGATTTCGGCAGCAACGCATACGGTATCAAGACCGCTGCCAAGACCTACTTCAACGCAAAACCGAAAGAACTCACCATCGAGCAGGCGGCCACGCTCATCGGACTCCTTAAGGCCACGACCATGTACAACCCCATGATCAACCCTGACAACAGCCGGCAGCGGCGCGACATCGTCATCGACAACATGTACCGGCACAACATGATATCCCTGTCTGAGGCGGAGGAAGCTAAGGCCAAGCCCATAGAACTGCACCTCAACATCGAGAACGCATTCGACGGACAGGCGCAGTATTTCAGGGAGGCGGTCAAGGACTATCTCAGGGAATGGCTCGCATACAACGAATACAACCTCTATGAGGACGGGCTTAAAATCTATACCACCGTCGACACGCGGATGCAACGCTACGCAGAGCAGGCTGTGGCCAAGCAGATGAACTACCTACAGGGACAGTTCGACAAGCACTGGAACGGACAGGCTCCATGGAGAGACAAGAACGGACGTGTCATCAAGAACTTCATCGAAAACGTGGCAAAGCAGTCTACTTACTACAAGGAACTGCAAGCCAGATATATGGACACGCCGGACTCCATTGACTACTACATGAACCTGCCGCATAAGGTGAAACTCTTCTCCTACACCGGAAGCAACCGCTCCGTGGAGCGAACCATGTCGGCTATGGACTCCATCCGATATATGCTCAAATATCTGCATTGCGGATTCGTGGCCATGGAGCCGCAGTCAAGCCATGTCAAGGCATGGGTGGGCGACGTCGATTTCTCTACTTGGAAATACGACAAGGTCAGGTCACCACGACAGCCGGGATCAACGTTCAAGCTCTTTGTCTACGGAGCGGCTTTCGAACTCCTCGGACTTGTGCCGATGGACCGCAGGATCGACACCGCGAAACCAATCAAATACAAAGACTCTAACAACCACACAAACACATGGAGGGTCAGAAACTCGGGAGGACACAGCAGCGAGCAGCAGGTAACCCTAAGGACGGCGTTCGCAAAGTCCATCAACACCATCGCGGCAAGGCTCGGACTTGAAGTAGGGACGTCAAACCTGATCACTATTGCCAAACGAATGGGAATCAAGTCACAACTGGAGCCTACACCGGCCATCGCCCTCGGATCTTGCGAGGTGTCCCTCATCGACATGGTCGACGCATATGCTTGTGTCATGAACGAAGGAATGCGTAGACCGCCGATTCTCGTCACTCGCATCGAGGACAGAGAAGGCAACGTCGTATACGATGCCGACAGGGATGTGGACCCCGCAGAGAAGGCCATCTCTTACCGAACTTCGTATTTCCTCCAGCAATTGCTACTCGCCGGAACCCACGACCAGGGGGGAACGTCAAGACGTATTTGGCAGTTCGTCGACTCCACGAAGTGCGATGTGGGAGGAAAGACTGGAACAACATCCAACTACTCCGACGCATGGTTCATCGGATGCACACCGAACCTCGTTGGTGGGGCGTGGATTGGTGGGGAATACCGAAGCATCCACTTCCGCAACGGCTCATTAGGACAGGGGGCAAGGACATCTCTGCCTGTATTCGGGTATTTCATGAGCAAGGTGCTTGCTGACTCCGAACTTTCGCAATATCGGGCTCGATTCAAGCCGCCACGCAACTTCATCGCGCCATCCTCTTACTCCAACTACACTCCGCCAACACGTGAAGACCTCGGCGACTATTACGACGACCCGCAACCCTCTCACACTCCTCAGCCACCTACTCCTCAGTACCGTCCCGACACCACCAGACGGCGCCAACCACAGCAGGACATCTCTCAGGGTATCGACGTCGGAAACGCAGAGGAGCAGCAACCTGTCGAAACACAAGTGGAAGAAGACTTCTTCTAAACCCTCGAAACCTCGAAATCCTCAGTCCGCATGGCCTCTTTCAACTTATCTAAGCCTTGCGCCATCCAGTGTGGCAGAACTTTTGTTTCGTCCCCACAAAGGCTCCCGGTGTCGGGTGTTCATCCGCATGGATCTTTCAACTTATCTAAGCCTTGCGCCATCCAGTGTGGCAGGACTTTTGTTTCGTCCCCACAAAGGCTCCCGGTGTCGGGTGTTCATCCGCATGGCCTCTTTAAACTTTAAACATTCAACTTTAAACTAAAAACAAGCATGGACCTCGACAACCCGCAGTTGAAGGATGCCCTCAACGTCATCCAGTTCACCAACAACTCGCTCTTCCTGACAGGAAAGGCGGGAACGGGGAAGTCCACTTTGCTAAAATACATCTGCGAAAACACGAAAAAGGAGCATGTGGTGCTTGCGCCAACTGGCATCGCTGCCATCAACGTCGGAGGTGCAACCCTACACAGTTTCTTCAAACTCCCTTTCCACCCACTCACCCCTGACGACCCCAATTACTCCACCATCACAAAACTTCGCAGCTTCCTCAAATACAACAAGGAGCACGTCAAACTCATCAAACGACTGGAACTGGTCATCATCGACGAGATTTCCATGGTCAGGGCCGACATCATCGACTTTGTCGACCGTATCCTACGCGTCTATTCGGGGAACATGAGGTTGCCGTTCGGGGGAAAGCAGATGCTCTTCGTGGGGGACGTCTTCCAGTTGGAACCGGTCGTCACACGAGACGAACGGGCCATCATCAGCCGCTTCTATGAGTCTCCCTATTTCTTCTCCGCACATGTCTTCCGGCAGATGCAGCTTGTGTCTGTAGAGCTGACAAAGGTCTACCGCCAGTCCGACAACGCTTTCATAGGCATACTCGACCACATACGCAAGAACCAAATCTCAAACGCGGACTTGCAACTGCTCGACATGAGGGTGGACACGCAACTCAATTCCGGACAGGACGTCACCGACAACTTCACCATCACACTGGCTACGCGACGGGATGTGGTGGACGAAATCAACATGCGTAACCTCAACGCCATACAGTCGGACATTTTCTCGTTCAAAGGGGTGATCGAGGGAGACTTCCCGGAGAATTCACTGCCTACGGCGCTCAACCTCGAACTCAAGGTGGGAGCACAGGTCATATTCGTCAAGAACGACATGGACAAACGCTGGGTCAACGGAACCATCGGCGTGATTGAGGGCGTCGACATCGAAGGAAAATGTATCTATGTGGTTACCGACGATGGAGAGCACTACGATGTGTTCCCGGAGCAGTGGGAGAACGTGAAATACAAATACAATGAGCAGGAGAAGAAAATCGAAGAGGACCTTCTGGGCACATTCACTCAGTTCCCCCTCAAGCTGGCATGGGCCATCACAATACACAAGAGCCAGGGACTCACGTTCAGCAAGGTGAATATCGACCTCACGGGAGGGGCTTTCGTCGGCGGACAGACATACGTCGCACTCAGCAGGTGCCGCTCGCTCGACGGAATCAAACTCAAGCAGCCGGTCAGGAGGACCGACATCTTCGTCAACCCCTTTGTCGTCAGTTTCGCCAAGACGTTCAACGATAACGTTGCCTTGCATAACGCGCTTAGAATTGCTGAGGCGGACATTAGGTACAAGGAGGCGGCAGAAGCGTTCGACAGGGGAGACTTTCAGGCTTGTCTCGACCATTTCTTTGTCGCCATTCATGCCAGGTACGACATCGAGACACCGCTGGCAAGAAGATATATACGACGAAAACTCAACGTCATCAACGAGAAAGAACGGCAGGCGGAAGCCCTTCGAGAACAGATCGACACCCTCAAGGACGAGATGAGAAAGAAAGACAAGATGCTGGCCGATCTGGCGAAGGAATATGTGCAGATGGGCGACGAGTGTGTGGAGCTGGAGAGCGAGCAGGCGGCACTGGCAAACTACGAAAAGGCCATACGGATTTCGCCGTCGTCCACCGACGCCATGGTGGGAAAGGCGAGGGTCCTCCTTTCGCAGCGGCAGCTCAGAAAAGCACTTGCAACGCTCAACAAAGCACTCAAAATCAAACCGCACAAATTCAACATCATCTACTGGCATGCCAAGACCCTGTTTGCCATGAACAAACTTGAAGAGGCGGCAAGCGACCTCGAGCGCTGTACGTCTCTCAAGCCTGACAACATCCCCGCACACGAACTCTACGGCGATGTGCTCACCGCGGCGGGCGACGACGTCAACGCGGCCATCCAATATGCCATAGCCGACCAGCTCAAGAAAAAAAAGAAAGAAGCAGAATAATCCCCATCAATTCCCATCACTTCCCATCACCTCCCATCACTTCCCATCAACTCCCATAACAATGATGAAAAAAATCTTTATCTCCTGCGCTTTATCCTTTATTTGGGCACCTTATGTCTCCGCGCAGAAATTCCAACAAGAATTTGGTAATCCACGTAAGAATTACGTAGAGTCCGTCGCCATGACCGATCAAACGGATTCTTGCTATCATGTAGGCCAGCCTGCCACGCTTAAAATCATGGCGAAAGAGGGTGGTCGACCGCTCAATGGGGTGATGCTGCGCTACAAGACCGGACCTGAGATGTTCCTGCCCGAACAGTTCGACTCTGTGCCTTTTGTCGCTGGAACCGCCGTCATCCCGATGGGAACGATGACAGAACCGGGATTCCTCGCTTGCCAATATGAGTTTATGGCTGGAGGAAAGAAGCAGACCGACCTCGTCAAGCTGGCATTCGACCCAACTCGGATTCGCTCTTTTTCCGATAACCCTAAAGACTTCGACCAATTCTGGAAAAAAGCTTTGGAGGAGGCAAAAAAACAACCGCTGGAACCGCAATATTACGATGTGCCCGACGCCACGGACGCTAAGCTCGAAACCAAACTCGTCCGTCTGCATGTGGGAAAGAACAAATGGATTTACGGCTATCTCACACGGCCGCTCGACGGAAAGAAACATCCGGTCGTGCTGGTGCCGCCCGGAGCGGGAAGCGGCAAAATCTCGCCTTCGGATTATTTCTCAAAGAAGGGTTTTGTCTATCTCAAGATCGAAATTCACGACAACGACCAGCGTCTGCCCGACAATGAATACAATCTGATGCGACAGCAAAAATGTGATGGTTATATGAGGCGCGGTATGGAGTCGAAGGACTCATATTATTATAAGGATGTATATGTGGGATGCGCAAGGGCGGTGGATTTCCTTTGCTCTCTGCCTGATTGGGACGGAAAAAACGTCATCGTGACAGGAGGATCACAAGGGGGAGCACTCACCATCGTTGCTGCGGCGCTCAACGAGAAGGTCACGCTCTGCGCGCCGTTCTATCCTGCGCTCTGCGACCTCACTGGATTTCTCCATCACAGGGCGGGGGGATGGCCCAAATTCTTCACCTCTTTCTATAAGGACGGACGCATCGACATTCCCCAGGAACAAGCGGTCAGCACGCTGCAATATTTCGATGTCGTCAATTTCGCTCGAAGACTCAACGTTCCGGTGTTCTGCTCATGGGGATACAGCGACGACACCTGCTCTCCTACATCTATCTGGGCGGCTTGGAACGAAATCTCAGCCCCTAAGGTCTGCGACATCACGCCAACAAGTGCACACTGGCGCTTTGCTGAAAGCCAGGACAAATGCCTCCAATGGATGATGAACCACCTTAAGTAACTGCAATTTTTTTCCACACAAGCCACCGAAACACTCTCGGTTTTAACTCCCGCCTCTCTGCGTAACGCTCCCCAATCGCAAGTGCCATAGGAGCCGACGTCTCCAGGCGTCGGAAGCAGTAAGCTCTCAGGTTCGTAATTATCCTTCGGCTATTTATAAAAAGAAATTTTCTTATTATTTTCTGCTGATTTTCTTCCCTAAGTAAGTAAATAAATAACGTGCCTCACCTTCCAGTCTCCTGTAGGGCCAAAGTTTATGTCTGTCCAAAAATTATGTCAGTCCCAAAGTTGTCTCCTATGCCGCAACATTGTTGCGGCTCCTCTCATCAAAAGCCTCAAAACATCCCTTTCAGCTCCTCTACCATAGCCTCTGGCACGCCCGTCTTCGCCCCTTTCGTGATGCTCTCCAGAAAATGCCCCAGCTCTTTCTCATATACGCTTACCATCTGGCTTATAGGGTAGAACAAGGTGCTGAACTTCATGTTAGCCAATCGGTCGCACATCTTCAAAAACGGGGCATGGGCAGTCTCACGGATTCCGGCATAGTAAGCCTCGCCGGCACGCTCTGCACGTGTGCGCCCTTTGTCGTTCGTCAGAGCATAAACCATCTCGGCTGCATCCACCACATGGATGTCACATCCGCATTCCTTGTTCAAACGCTCAAATTCTGCCTTTACGTCGTTGTAGGTCATTCGCGCGTCCTCCATGCTGTCGTGGAAATAGACAGCGGCATAGAGCGTGTCGAACTCGCTTGCATCTGTCAGCTCCTGATGGCCGTACTTGGTCAGGTAAGAGGCGGCCAGACGGAGATGAAAAGAGTAAGGGAGGTCCTTCCCATAATGCTGGTTCACTGAGGCATGAACTGCACTAGCAGCGTTCTCGATTGCAAGTACCTGCAGGCGGCGCATCTCATATAGGGATAAAAATTCTTGCTGTGTCATAAAGCTTTTTACTGATGTGCAGATTGGCACTATTTGCTTTTGGTCAACATCTCGATGGCTTCCTCTCCACCTACTATCCCGGAATTTCCACCACCGCTTTGGGGGGTGTTCTCGCCTGCATCCTCACCGTTGTCATCACCTGGGGTTTCACCACCGTCTTCGGAATCACTGTCACCGTTGGCGATGATGTTGATGATGGCCACGATGTCGCTGATATCCACTTTCTCGTCGCCGTTCACGTCGGAATTGCGGTAGCTGGCAGTGCCGGCTATCTGGTTGATCACAGCCACGATGTCGCTGATGTCAACTTTGCCGTCCTCGTTCACGTCGCCCTTCTTCGCAACCACCTCTTCCTTCAAATTCATCTCGTGTTTGTCGTCGCCGATAAGGATTTTGCCGGTGATGCAAACCCAGGCGAGATTGTCACGGTATGCCTCAAGGGTGGTGCCCACTGCCACGGTCTTGCCGTCTACGCTCAACGCATGGTCGAACACCCGGTTCACGGCTGTACCCGTCGTCCAGGTCGTGCCATCGTCGTCTTTCTCGGTTCGGTCAGTACGGCGAAGCATGCACAGCGAAGGATAGTTGTTGGTCTGAAGCTGGGTCAGCACGGTGGGCTTGCTGAGATAGAGCTGCTCACTCGTCACGCCGCCTTCGGAGTCTGTGCTTGAAAGCTTGAAATAGTTGGTCTGCTGCGAAGAGCCGTATATCTGAGCGTCGGTGCCCTGGCCGGCTGCGATATAAAGGTCGTTCTCCTTGTCTATGGCGCCGATACCGGGGGTGATGGCGAAATATTGCATGTTCTTCACGGTGGGCTTCACGCCGGTGGATTCCTCTGTGTAGACGATGTACTTGAAGCCGGTGTTCGTCACGTCGAACACACGCACACCAAAACCGGTGGTCTTGTAGATTGGCTGGCGGATTTCAGTCAGCACGACTGGAGTCACGCCTTCTGGGAACGGCACGTTGAATATCACCTCGCCTACTTTGCTGCTCGTGCCTCCGTCGTTCGTCTCGGTCTTCACTTCGCCTACTTCGCACTGAAGGTCATTGCCGTCGTGGCCTTCGAAGGTATAGTTGCCTTCGTGAAGGGCCATAAACGGAACTTCCTCGATTTTACTGATGCTGTTTGTGTTATCCTGCCATTGCAGGGGATAATATACGAAGTTTTTGATGGTCAGGGATTTGATAAAGTTGCTGGCGTAGAAACGGCTGTTCTTGTTGGTCAGCGTACCGATGAACAATTTGGGGGAGTCGCCACTGAACGGCTCGCTGAACAGGACGGTTTCCTCGTCTGTGCTGGTAATCGACAGGCGGCCGTGCTGGAAGCTGTCGGTGCCTTGGGCGGGTGCCACGTTCACGGAAACTTCGTTCGTATAGTAAGAGGTGTTGTTCTGATACCACACACCGCGGATGCGGTAGACGTAAATGCCGGGCTCAGACACCGTGTCGGTATAGGCATAGGTGGCGCCGCTGGAGCTGTTCTTGTCTTTCGGGCTGACCGTCCCGATGGACTTCCATACCACAGAACCCGGTACCTTGCATTGAACCTGAATCGAACTCATCAGGTCACCGTTCGGATCATCCCAATTCAGCGTCACGGTGCCTTTCGTAGAAACATACTTGTCTGTCAGCTCGCCCATCTCTTTGTAGGGAGGATTTTTGGGTATGTACTCATTGTCTGAGGTATAGCCCAGACCTGTGTCCATCGCTGCATAAACTTTGCCTAATTTGGTCAGAGAACCGCCTTCCACGATATGGCCTTTGCTCTCGCTGTTCCAATAGAAATAACGCTCTACACGGGGGTTCCTGTTCAGAGAGGCCAGGATGTCCGTCGTGTTGCTGATGATTTCCTGCTCTGTCCTGCCGTTGGAAAAGCACCCATTGCTGTTCCAGGAGGCACCCCAGATCCACTCGGATATCCAGATCGGACGACCTTTACCGTAGTTGCTGCTGTACCAGTTCAGGTTTCCTGAGTCGAAACCGCCGCTCCAGTAGCAGTGAAGGTCTAGGATGTCGCAGCGCCAGCCACGGGCATCTATGGAGTCGATAAACTCCTTCAGGTGACCCATCGATCCGTCATGGGATGACTCGGAGCACAAACGCATACCGGTTCGCATCAGGTTCTCCCAGTTGCCTAGTATCGTGGCTACGTCCTGGGGATGGTCGTCAGCGGAGTTACCGGGCTCGTTGTTCGTCTTCATATGGCAGGAATAGGTCTGGCTGCCGCAGGAGGAGGCACTTGGCCAGTCCTCATAGATGTGGTGGGGGATGCACTCCGTGTCGGGATAGCGGTTCTCGCCGTTGCCGAAAGAGTAGCAACCGGTCACATTCAGCGGGTCACATGAGCTGTAACGGGTGTCGTTGGCAAGACCAGCCTTACCGTAGTTCTGCCATTTGAACAGACGGTAGGAAGAAATCTTCAAGTCCAATACGGCGGGAAGGCTGGCGATCTCAAGGTCGGCCTTGTCAGCGATGAAGCAACGGCTGTAACCCCAACCGCCAAGACCTATGGCAAACGTCACCATATAACCGCGTTTCAACTTGAAGGAGCGGATCTGGTTGTTCAGCGTCGATGCGTTTAGGCTCTTCATAAAGCCGCCACTGCTCCCTTCGCTGTAATTCGTGCATTCATCGCCTTGGAAATTGGGCTCGGTATAGCAGCTCAACGGACGGAAGTTCTTGTCGTAAGGGAAGATAATCGCGCCGTTGTTGTACATCTTCACCTGGCAGTTCACGTCGTTTTGGGCTTTCTCGCCTGCTATGTAGATGTGACCCATCCATTTGCTGATCACGCGGCTCGGCTTCACGTTGCTGATGCGAACAACGGCATGATCCTTGTTCACGATGTTAACGCTGCCGGCGGTCGTGAATGGGGTGCTGTTTGTGATTACGTAGTCCACGTCTTCGGTCAGCTCTACTGAGCCGGTCACCTGGTCTACGGTTGTCTCACTGTTGGCGGCTGCCAACGGAAGAAACAATGCCGTGCTGATCCACAGCATGAAAGAAAGAATGGTTCTTGTAAATGTTTTCATATAGTTGTTAAGTTTTTATTTGTTCCTTCGTTTGGTTTTGTCGTTTTTTATTTGTTTAGTTTTAAGTAAGTATGTTTAGTTTTAAGTCAGTTTAGTTTAAAGTATGTTTCGCTAAGTTTGTTGAGTTTATTTAGTTTGTTGCCGATATATAAGCCCATTCTGCCCATTCACCTCATTCACCCCATCTTAATAACTAACTTCACTCTAAACCCTAAACTCTAAACTCTCAACGCTAAATACTAAAAACAAAGGTAACGATAATTTTCTAAAATGTGAAAAATTATCAATTCTTTTTTCCTAAAACCGCATATTTTTCACATAATCTATGAAATTTGCACATTTTTTATTTGATTTTAATAAATTTTTAATATCTTTGTACGAAATTTTACAATGACTAACTAAGCAGAATTCAATACGTAATTTTTTTTGTTAAGCTCTGTCCGACTCTAACGATTTTGGAAGGGAAGGAGGAACAACGAATTCAATACGTAATCAATTTAATTACTAACTATAAATTTTACTTTATGATTTTCAAAACTAACTGTATTCGAACAGCCCTTTTGCTCGCTTTCCTCTGTATGGTCAGCGGCTTGAAGGCGCAGACCATCAAGGTCAATGTGAAAGATGCAACGGGTGAAGGAATCATCGGGGCTACCGTCCAGGAGAAGGGTACTTCGAATGGAAAAATGACGGACCTCGATGGTAACGCTACCATCAATCTGGGTAACGCTAAGAACCCCATTGTCATCTCTTACCTCGGGATGAAAACACAAGAGATCCTTGCTGCTGGACGACAGTCGATTGACGTCGTGCTTGAGGAGGATTCCAAAATGCTTGAGGACGTAGTTGTCATCGGTTATGGTACCGTTCGCAAGAAGGACCTCACTGGTGCGGTCGCATCTATCGGAGCCGAGAAACTGGCGGACATACCTGTGGCTAACGTAGCGGAGGCACTCACTGGTAAGCTCGCCGGTGTGAACATCACGACAACGGAGGGTTCACCTGACGCCGACGTCAAAATCCGAGTGCGTGGAGGTGGATCGCTCTCTCAGGACAACTCACCGCTCTACATCGTCGACGGATTCCCCGTGGAGAGCATCAGCGACATCGCTTCATCGGAAATCGAAACCATCGACGTGCTCAAGGACGCATCTTCTACTGCTATCTATGGTGCCAGAGGTGCTAACGGCGTCATCATCATCACCACCAAGAGTGGGAAGGAAGGGAACGTGCAGGTCAACTTCAACGCATCTATCGGATGGAAGAAGGTCACCAAAGAGGTGAAGGTGCTCGACCCCTACAACTACGCATACTATCAGTATGAACTCGGTAACGACGCATACGGTAACTACGACGACCTCGACATCTGGAAGTCGGTCAAGGGCAACAACTGGCAGGACCAGCTCTTCGGAAGGACCGGTGTGCAGAAGCAATACAACACAAACATCAGTGGTGGTAATAAGGACATCAAGTTCAATGTCGGATATGCGCACAACGAGGAAAGCAGCATCATGAAGGGTTCGGGCTACAACAAGGACAACATCAACGCCAAGTTGAATGCAGAACTCAACAAGTGGCTGTCATTCGAGTTTAAGGCTAACCTCGCTTTCACAACCATCAACGGTCTGAGCGGCGGTGCCGACACCAACGAGTCGAACGCTGCCAGTGGCCTTGTGGCTAACACCATCAGATATAGGCCTGTGGAACCGCTTGCTGCCGACGATGAGGATGCTGAGAATGCAACGGGTACTCAGCGTACTCCATTCCAGCGTATTAACGCTACATACAAGAAGCAGGAGCGCCTGCGTCAGGACTACAACGCGGCCTTGAACTGGAAGCCTTGGAAGAACATCACATTCAGAACCGAGTTTGGTTACGGATGGCGTAAGGAGAACGCAGACAACGCTTGGTCGGCCGACGCCGTGCAGAACTCTCGATACGGATTCAACGGTCAGCCGCAGACGCACTTTGAGACAAAGGACATCAAGCGCTGGCGTAATGCCAACACCGTCACTTACGACAACAAGAAACTTTTCGACGGAAGAGACCGTATCAACGTGCTCTTCGGTCAGGAGTGGAGCAGCCAGAAAGAGACCGACCGCGCGAGCACGTCTGTTGCTTTCCCGGCTACAATGACCATCAGCGAGGTGCTCGCAAATGCTGCTGCTGGTACCGCACTGCCTAACGAGACGGACATCAAGGCGAAGGACAATATGTTCTCGTTCTTCGGACGTGTCAACTACACGCTCATGGACAAATACCTCGCTACGGTTACGCTCCGTGCCGACGGTTCCTCTAAGTTCGGAAAGAACAACAGATGGGGATACTTCCCGGCTGCGGCACTCGCATGGAGACTTTCTGATGAGGACTACCTCAAGGACGTGTCATGGCTTGACAACCTCAAGCTGCGTCTCAGCTGGGGTACCGCAGGTAACAACCGTATTCCTTCTGGACTTATGGCTACGACTTACTCTATGGCGGACAATGCAGGTAAACACCCAGGATTCGATGAGGTCAACACTACCATGCTTGAGCACGGGGCTTATCTGCCCAACCCGGACCTTAAGTGGGAAACGACCATCACGCGTAACTTCGGTATCGACTTCGGATTCTTCCACAGCCGTATCAACGGTAGCCTCGAATTCTATTGGAACACAACGAAAGACCTCCTCATGAGGGTTGAGATTCCATCTCAGTCTGGATATTCTTACCAGTACAGGAACTTCGGTCAGACTTCCAACAAGGGTATTGAGCTCAATGTCAACACTTACATCATCGACAAGAAGAACTTCACACTCAACGCCAACTTCAACATCTCATGGAACTCAAACAAAATCGACAAGCTCAACATGGATAATCCTTGGCAGAGCAGTAACTTCGCTGGGAGCACGATCGCTACTTACGAAGACTACAAGGTCGTGGAAGGCGGAAGACTCGGAGAAATCTGGGGATACAAGACCGACGGATTCTTCACTGCTTACGATCCGGAGACTAACCCTAACGGTGAACTCGTGCTCAATGGAAACACATGGGTCGTACGCGAAGGTGTAGTCAACAACAGCGGAAATATGTCGGCGGTCAAGCCGGGTGCTATCAAGTATGTGGTCGACGAGAACGGAGACCCCATCAAGCAGAAGCTCGGTAATGCCATCGCTCCCGTTACCGGTGGTTTCGGTATCGACGGTACTGTCGGAAACTTCGACTTCAATATGTTCTTCTCGTACTCTATCGGAAACAAGGTGGTCAACGGAACCAAACTGGCTAACTCTTTCTACACGGGGTCGGCTAAGAACTACAACCTCGTCAACGACTTCGAACTCGGAAAACGTTACACGGGAGTGGACCCGCAGACTGGATACAACCTCTCGAACCCGACCAACACCATGATCAACTACTACGGTGGAGCGGAAGCGCTCATCGCCAGACTCAACGCACTCAACACCAACGCTACCATCTGGAACCCGGCTACTATGAACCGTATGTACATCAACGACTACGCGGTCGAGAACGCATCTTTCCTCAGAATGCAGACCCTCACTGTTGGTTACACGCTCCCGAAAAACTGGGTGAAGAAGGCATGGCTCTCTAGCGTCAGGCTCTATTTCACGGCTTACAACCTCTTCTGCATCAGCGGATACGACGGATATGACCCTGAGGTCGACGTCAGCAGCAAACGAAACCCTATGTGCCCGGGAATCGACTACGCTGCTTATCCGAAGAGCCGCATGTTTGTGGGAGGTATTAATGTTACATTCTAATATTTAAATCGAAATAGCAATATGAAAAAGATATTTTTGACTGCGGCCGTGGCGGTGAGCGCGCTGGCGTTCACGGGATGCTCTGACTTCCTCGACCAGAAATCGGCATCGGAGCTCGACACCGATAACACCTATGAATCGGAGTACTATACCAGCGCTTTTGTGAACAAGATTTATGGAGGACTTACGCAGGACCGTACATACTCACAGGACATGGCGTTCATCTATAACATGAACAGCGATGTGGAGCTCGTCGATGGACTAGGATCCAATGCCACCCTTATTTCTGAACGTGGATTCTGCAACTACAACACGACACCGACATGGGCCCGACTGGCGGACCTCTGGACGGCTATGTATGGGGTCATCGAAAACTGTAACCTCGCTATCGACGGTATAAAGAACAGCTCTATTGCTGACAGACAGTCTATGAGGTTCGCTCTCGGTGAGGCGATCACCATCAGGGCGATGGTTTACTTCGACCTCGTACGTCTCTTCGGTGATATTCCTATGAAGATGGAACCGACGAAGGATGACCTCAGCAACGTGTATCTGCCGAAGGTCGACAGGGACCAGATTCTTGACCAACTACTCGCTGACCTCGACGAGGCTATCGAACTGCTGCCATGGGCAGGACAAAACTACTACACTACCGAACGGGCGACGAAGGGATATGCTCATGCGCTCGCAGGACAAATCGCACTTACCAAAGCGGGATATGTCATCCGCGAAAAAGCAAAGGACGGATATGAAACGGCGGAATACTCCGACGCTACTTACCCTACCCAGAGACCATCGGCTGCGGAGAGAGACAACCTCTACAAGACTGCCCTCAAGCATTTCGCAACGGTAATCAAGAGCGGAGTGCATAAGCTCAACCCATCTTTCGAGAATGAGTGGGAAAAAATCAACCAACTTTCACTCGACGCGACTTACAGAGAAAACATCTTCGAAATTCCAATGCTACAAAACGTCAGCGGAGAGCTCGGATACACCGTCGGAGTTCGTATGAACGGCGTCACTTCGGATTTCGGATATGGAAACTCATCGGGTAAGATGAAGCTCACTTCTGATTTCTTCTATTCTTATGACCCCAACGACCTACGTCGCGACATCACTTGCTCTACAATACAGATCAAGGAGGACGTGAACGCGGAGGGAAAACCGGCTACAATATCTGAAAGCCTCGGAAACGCACCGTTCGGACTTTATGTCGGAAAATGGGACCCCCGCAAGGAGAACGACTCTTGGCTGCAGCAGAACAAGGCGGCGTCCGCTAAACACATGACAGGTATCAATGTTGTGAAAATCAGATATCCGCAAGTGCTGCTTTGGTATGCCGAAATCATGAACGAACTCGCTGGACCGGATGGAAACGTGGCGGGAGACGCAGGGATGACGGCGCGTCAGGCACTCGCACAGGTCCACCTGCGTGGATTCGACGAGAAACACCAGGCTTACGCGCAGGACTACATCGACCAGCTGCCGGCCGACAAGGAGGGATTCTTCCTTGCTATCGACAACGAGAACAAATGGGAACTGGCAGGAGAAGGTGCTCGTAAGTGGGACCTCATCAGATGGAACCTACTCACTCAGAGAATTCTTGAGATGAAGGAGAACTACCTTCGTGATGTTACAATCGTTCAGGAAGGACAAGAGGACGACGGCACACGTTATCAGAAGACCATCTACTTCAACTATAAGGATGAGTCGAAGACCTACATCGATGAGTCTTCGTTCACTTGGTACGGATTCCCGGACGGAAAATCGGAGGCTGATTACACCGGAAGCAAAGCTTCATTCGGTAGCACCAAGCTTACCGATGCCAACATCGAGACGAACCTGCCGTCCATTTCCAGCGGACTCGTGGGTACGGCGCTTAACCCGGGACAGACTCCGGATGTGCCGGTCAAGAACCGATACCTCATGCCTATCGCGGCTACTACGATCTCTGCATCTAACGGAACGCTGTATAACTCTTACGGATGGTAATATTTAATAATGTAATTAGTATAAGAAATTATGAAGAAATATATGTATAAATTCGGTCTTCCGGTATGCCTGGCGGCTGCTCTCATTGCCAACAGCGCATGTACGGACGACAACGACTGGAAAGTCGATAAGTCTCACGACAGACTTTTCGGTATAGCAGGCGATAAAATCACCGTCGAACCGGAGGATGTCTCGGCTACGGTCACATTCAACGGGGTGCCCAACGCGCAATATTACATCATTGAGGTCAGCACCGACTCTCTGTACGACGACGTCGAACTCGGCGGAACTCCTCACTCTGTCATCTACGGTCAGGACAAGTCTATTACCAAGTCACCGGCGGTCCTGCAGAACTTGGCAGGTGACACCAAATACTTCCTCCGTATAAAAGCGCAGAACAGCGAGAAGGCGGACGGACATTGGGCCTACTATCAGAAGAGCAGTGCGGTCGCACCATTCAAGACTAAGGCGGAGCAAATTTTCAACCAACTCGAGAATAGCGACAGGGGTGAGGACTTCATCCACGTCACTTGGAACAGCGAGAAGGAGGCTACCGACATTCTTGTCACTGATGCAGACGGAAACGAGGTGCAGACTATCACACTTTCTCAGCAGGACAAGGAGGCGGGTGAATACACCATCAGCGGACTTACCCCGTCTACCACATACATCGTCATGATCAACAACGGCGAAGCTGTGCGTGGAACGCTTAACGCAACGACTACGGCGGCGATGCCGGCGGCGGACTTCAAGTACTTCCTGCCGGAGGACACCGAGATCATCACAAAGGCATTGCTCGACGAGATTGCTGAGCAGGCCAAGGCAGCTGCGGGAAGCGAGACGAACTACAGTGTCACCATCGGTATTCCAGCTGGAAAGACATACGACTTCCATGGAGTGTCGGAGGACGGATCGGCTACGAACGTCAAAGTGCCGGATGGTATGTCGGTTACTTTCTTCGGACTGGCGGGAGGTGACGCGCCTACGATCAACTTCGTCAAGAACATCGACCTCGAGGGTTCACACGCATTCGTCGCATTCGAGAACGTCAAGGTCGTGGACAGTGGCGCTCAGTATTTCCTCAACCAGGGTAACGCATGTACTGTGGGCGAGGTCAGGGTGAAGGACTGCGAGATGTCCGGATTCAAGAACGCATTCTTCCGTGTGCAGAACAGCAACGTCAAGGTCATCGAGAAGCTCATCATCGACAACTCCATCTTCCATGACATGTGCTCAGGTTACTCGTTCATACATGTGGATGCTGGATCTGGTGCTGGTGTGGTCAAGAACATCGACATCGACAATACTACGCTCTATAACGTGGCTACAGGCGGTAAGATGTTCATCTATAGTAAGGCTACCGAAATGGAGAGCATCTCTGTGCGCAACACTACGTTCTACAACTGTATCGGTAACAACAACTACTGGGTTGACTTCAACGGAGCCGGAACTACCGGAACCTTCGAGTTTGTCAAGTGTCTCTTCGCCAAGACACCGGACGAAGTCACTAAGAACATCCGATCCAACAACGATCCTAACATCGAAGAGTGCTACCACACAACTGACTTCTTCAAGACGCTCAAGGGGTCAAACGAACTGGGCATCTCGTCTGATGATCTCTTCGTAGACCCTGCGAATGCTGACTTCCACTTCAAGGGAGGACGTATCCTCTACTGCGGAGACCCGAGATGGTATACTGAAGAATAATTCTGAGAATCTCGAGATCACGTGTTTTGCTTCGACTTTTCGAAGTCTCGTGATCTCGAGATTTCAATTATTTCGATTTTTCGATTCATCGAAAGCTCGATTCCTCGAAAGCTCGATTCCTCGAAAATTCGATTCATCGATTCCTCTAAAGCTCGAAATTTAATTACCTTCTCTCAGCCTTGCGCCCTCAAGTGTGGCAGAACTTTTGTGCTGTCCCCACTATCGCTCCCGGTGTCGGGTGTCCATCCTCTTGGAAATAATGTCCGCAAGGCCTCTTTAAACTATCAACAAAAAGAGTAACATCACTCTAAACTCTCAACTAATAAAATTATGAAAAAAATTCTACTTTCTTTGACGCTGGCAGTTCTGGCTGTCAGCATGAACGCCGAAACGCTGGCGGACTTCAGTCAGCAAATCGGTACATTCACTAACTACGGAACGACTACCACCGCTTCCGTCAAAATCCACAACAACAAGGACTCCAAGCCTGGAATCAAGCTGGCCAACAGCTATTTCGCAGAAGGAAAGCTTACCGCTAACTATGCTTCTGTCGCTTGCGACGGAGGATTTAAAGCGGGCGACGTCGTGAAAGTGGCTGGAGCTTTCAACAACGACGACGACACCAAGATCTCTAAGGTGGACTTCTTTAAGAAGAATGGCGAGGAAGTCAGTGTGATTTTCACCACCCAGCAGTTCATCAACGGACGTACGTCGGCAGACGAACCGGTCGAGGAGACGTTCACCCTCACTGAGGACATGGACACACTCTATTTCGGACGTAACGGAAACACCGGAACAATCATCACTACGCTCAAGGTGGTGCGTGGAGAAGAGTCGCCGGAAACCCCGGTGGAAAAACCAAAATCGGATGCTCTCGCTGAATACAATGGAATTATATTCAATGGTGGTGTGCTGGCTGGAACTTTCACAGCCGGAGGATCATGCCTGATGGACGAGCCTGTCAAGATTCATGAGAATAAAGACGAAGTCAAAGGTATGAAGTTCGCAAGCAGCTACAAGAAAGATGGAGCGCTCACTGAAAACTATGTATCCGTCACTTGTGAAGGGGGATTCCTTCAGGGCGATATTGTCAAGATTGCAGGATGCTATAACAATGCTGACGAGAAAGAAACTCGAATCGTGGTATTCGCGCTCGACGATGAGAAGAACATCATGGTCCTGCACGAGACGGAACTCATGATCAACGGACGTACAAGCGCAGACGAACCGGCTGTGGAGCAGTTCGAACTCGACGGAGACTATGAGACACTATATCTCGGACGGCAGGGTGCAACCGGCACATTCGTTACCACGTTCATCGTCGACCGTCCGGACGAGGAGTTCGAGACCTGGCCTGGAGATGTCAACGAGGACAAAAAGACCGATATCTCCGATATCGTTGCCATCATTAACCAAATTGCAGGCACTTCTACCTATGCAGGTGCGGATGTCAACTACGACAATAAAGTCGACATCTCTGACATCGTGGCGGTCATCAATATCATCGCAGCCGGAAAATAAACTCACATTCTTAATTTGCACATAATAAAAAAGTGATGCGGCTAATAGCCGCATCACTTTTTTATTTACCAATACCTTCCTTTGTACCAAATTCTGTAGCTGTAAAAATAATCGGAAGCTTTGCTTTCAATCAACTGGGGTAAAAATCCTTCGGACAACTACTTTGTAATATCTTTGAGGAACAATGTGTTTGGTGCGTTATAAAGTTCGATGAACGAGGCGGCGTTAGGCTGACCTGGAGCCGGACCGAAGAACTCTTTCTTGTAATTCCGCCAGAACAAGGCATACGAAAGCTGGTATTTGTCGAGTTGGGGTTTCAGCACACGGCTCCACCAGGTTGGGTCGGTCAGATTTTGAAGACCGCATTCCGTCACGGCGAATAACTTACCATGGCGCTTGGCAAAGTCGGAATAGAACGAGAGGTCGGCATTGAACTGCTCGACGAAGTCTTTTTCTGTGCCCCACTGATAAGCGTCAAGGCCTATCAGCGACACGCGGTCGTCGCCTGGATAGCGCTCCAAAAACTTCTCCTCGGTCATCTTGCCGTCCAGGTTGGGGGAGTAACTCCAGACCAGATTCTCAAAGCCTTCAAAATCCATGTAGTCCTGAAGCATACACCATAACGACTTGAACTCGTCAGCTGTGCACTGCTGGGCGCCCCACCAAAACCAGCCACCGTTGTTCTCGTGCCATGGGCGGAAGATAATCGGAACAGGACGGCCGTTCTTCGTACGAAGTGTGTAGACGAAATCGCGAATACGCTTCATCCACAACAAAAACTTCTTGTGCTGGCTTCCACCGGGAAGAATGCTCCGTACCACCGTCTTCTCGTCTTTGTCCCAGGCCGTACCGCCGGTCAACGGGTTACGGGGATGCCACGACAACGTCACGATGCCGCCACGCTCGTGGTGGGCGATCAACTCCTCACGGATGCGGACGAACGGGACGGAGTCCAGGTTCTTTTCGTCACCCATCTCTAAGCCGCCTAAGTCAAAGCCCATCACAGCCGGGTAGTCTCCGCACGTCTCTTTCACGTCGCTGCGGCCATGCTCCCATTCCCACGTCAGCCCGTAGAATGGGTCGTCCTGATGGCCTATCATGTAGCCGCGCTTCTCCAAACTGATCAGTCGGTCTATCAGCATCTGGCTCACCTGGGCACTCAGACTTCCACTAAGCAGCAGGGCGCCACAGGCTAATAATAGTTTTCTTCTCATCGTTTCGGGTGTTTTTAGCAGATGAATATTCTCTTTTTGCAAAGTTAATTATTTTTTCTTGATTAAAATGATACTCTATTGCTAAAAGTTGGTACTGCGGATTCTTTTTTTATTTCAAAATAGGCGTATTCAAAAATCAGAATTTTTAGAACACCCCTATAAAATACTCTTCTCATTTTATTGCCTATTTCATAAATTTTCCATAAATTTGCATCTGAAAAAACGAAAACGTTATGAAATTTCTTTTTGCACTAATGACTTTTACGCTCTCTCTCAATCTGCAAGCGCAAAAGAAACTTAAATTATGGTATGAACAGCCGGCCGACAAATGGGAGGAGGCACTACCCGTCGGAAACGGACATATCGGCGCTATGGTCTTCGGACGCGTGGACGACGAACTCATTCAAATCAACGACGGGACGCTCTGGTCGGGAATTCCACAGCCGGAGTCTGTCAATCCCGACGCATTTCAATATCTCAAGCCTATTCGTGAGGCCATCGACAGGAAAGACTATGCCACTGCCAACGAACTGTGCAAGAAAATGCAGGGATTCTACTCCGAGAGCTATATGCCACTTGGAGACATTCGAATACACCAGACTTTCAAGCGGCAGAACCAGTACAGCGGAATCGGTAGCTATAACAGGGAGCTATCGCTCAACGACGCGTTGGCAACAACCTCATACAGCATCGAAGGGGTCAATTATTCGCACCAGGTGCTCGTCTCTGCGCCGGACGACGTCTTGGCCATACGCTATGAGGCTTCGAAGCCTGGGATGCTAAACCTGCACCTCAGCATCAGCTCTCAACTCAAACCGCAAATCGACGCAAATGGACTGGTGCTTACAATGAAAGGACATGCTCCGGGAAAGGTCGACCCGAGCTACTATAAAAGGAAAGAGGGGGAAAGTGTCAGATTCGGCGACTCGGAATTGACTTACGGAATGAGATACCTCACCAACGTGACTGCCAGAAACGAAGGGGGAACGGTCATCGCTGATAAGGACGGAATCAGGGTCAAAGATGCGGATAACGTCACTTTCTACATCACTACGGCTACCAGCTACAACGGACCATATAAGCACCCATATATAGAGGGAAAGGACGAGAAGGCGATGGCGGACAACGCGCTCGATAAGGCTTTGGCCAAGTCGTATGACCAAATCAAGGATGCTCATATAAGGGATTTTAAAAGATTTTTCGACAGGGTACAGCTCAATTTGGACAACGAAACACAATCAAAGGTGGCCAGCAAAATGCCTACTGACCTCAGACTCAGGGTCTACAGCTACGGTACACCTGACCCGGAACTGGAGGAAATATTTTTCCAATACGGACGATACCTGCTCATTTCCTGCTCTCGGCCAGGTGGTATGCCGGCCAACCTACAGGGAATATGGAATCCGCATCTCAGAGCACCTTGGTCTTCTAACTACACTATCAACATCAACACCGAGATGAACTACTGGCTCGCGGAACCGGCCAATCTGTCGGAACTACACATGCCACTGCTCAACTGGATACAACAACTTGAGCGTAACGGCACGAACACCGCGCGTGAGTTCTATCATGCCAGAGGATGGGTTGCACATCATAACTCCGACATCTGGGCGCTCACCACGGCTGTCGGAGACAAGGGAAACGGCGATCCTATGTGGGCAAATTGGTACATGGGTGGGGCATGGCTATGCCAGCACCTCTGGGAACATTATGCGTTTACGGGCGACAAGGAATACCTGGCAAGGGTATATCCGACCATGAGAAACGCGGCGCTATTCTGCATGGACTGGCTCATCGAGAACAAGGACCCGGACGGAAACACCTATCTCGTCACATCGCCTTCCACTTCTCCGGAGAACACTTTCAGATACCAGGGAAAGACCTATGCCGTCAACAAGGGGACTACCATGGACATCGCCATCATACGAGACCTCTTTACCAACGTCATCAAGGCATCGGAGATTCTCGACACCGACAAGAAGCTGCGTAAGCAAATCGCTGAGAAGAAGGCAAGGCTTCAGCCGTATAAAATCGGTAAGCTGAACCGACTGCAGGAATGGTATGAGGACTACGAAGACGTGGATCCTCACCACAGGCACATATCGCATCTCTTCGGCCTGCATCCGGGAAAAGACATCTCGCCTATCACGACCCCGGACCTCGCTAAGGCGGCCGACAAGACGTTCCAAATCCGTGGAGACGAGGGCACGGGATGGAGCAAGGCCTGGAAAATCAATTTTGCAGCTCGCCTCCTCGATGGATCGCATGCCTACAAGATGCTGCGCGAGACGATGAGCTATGTCGACCCCAAGCAACCCACGCATGGAGGAACATTCCCTAATCTCTTCGACGCACATCCTCCGTTCCAAATCGACGGAAATTTTGGAGCTACGGCCGGAATCATTGAGATGCTGCTCCAAAGTCACCTCGGAGAAATCCACCTACTGCCCGCACTGCCGAAAGAGTGGGGGAAAGGAAGTGTGAAAGGACTCAAGGCCAGAGGTAATTTCTGTGTCGACATCTCATGGGACAACGGAAAGCTCTGCAACGCCACGATCACCTCGGGCATAGGTTGCGACTGCACGCTCAGGGCTGATGTGCCTTTCCTGGTGGACGGAGTGGACACACAATGCCGGAACGACGGAAAATATTATCTGATGTCTTTCAAAACGGAAAAGGGAAAAATATATAGCGTAAAGTCAAAATGACACTTTTTTGATGACTTTTTGCGCAAAATGTAATAAAATACTCAAAAAACTTTCTTTTGTAAATTTTTTTTTATATCTTTGCACCATTGTGACGAATTTATTTATTTCTAATAAAATTTGTAATAAATTATGCGAGTAGTTATTAAAGACGATTTTGACGGAGTCTCCAGATGGGCCGCTGATTATGTCGCACAGAGAATCAACGACGCCAAACCTACAGAGGAGAACCCGTTCGTTCTGGGATGTCCCACGGGCAGTTCACCGCTTGGACTCTACAAGAATCTCATCGAGATGAACAAGAGCGGGAAAGTAAGTTTTAAGCATGTCATCACTTTCAATATGGACGAGTATGTGGGACTTCCTGAGGACCACCCTGAGAGCTATCACAGCTTTATGTGGAACAACTTCTTCAGCCATATCGATATCAACCCTAAGAATGTGCATATTCTCAATGGTAACGCAGAAAACCTCATCGAGGAGTGCGACGCATACGAGAAGGCTATCGAGGAGGCTGGTGGTATCGACCTCTTCATGGGAGGTATCGGACCCGACGGACATATCGCGTTCAACGAGCCGTTCTCTTCTCTTGGTTCCAAGACACGTGTGAAGACCCTTGCCACGGACACTATCCATGCCAACAGCAGATTCTTCGACAACGACTTCGACAAGGTGCCAAAGCAGGCCCTCACGGTCGGTGTTGACACAGTACTTGCTGCACGCGAGGTGCTTATCCTCTGCAACGGACACAACAAGGCACGTGCGCTCAAGCACGCCATCGAGCAGCCTATCAGCCATGTTTGGACCATCAGTGCCATTCAGTTGCACAAGCACGCCATCATCGTCTGCGACGAGGCTGCATGCGCCGAACTCAAGGTTGGCACCTACAAGTACTTCCTCGAGAAAGAAAAAGGACAGCCCCTCATCAACTGGAGCGTACAGAAATAAATTCCTTTCAATAAAATGAACAATGCCGGGCAAAGAATCTCCTCTGCCCGGCATTTTGCTGTAGAGACGCCCCGTGGGGCGTCTTGTAACTTTACCTGTCTGCGTCCCCTTATCTCATGACCTTCACCGTCTGCATAGACTGATACCATCAGCACTGGGGGCGTGGACGTCTCGTCCGCGCCAACCGTCGAGGGCTCGATGCCCGAGACGGTTGAAAAAAACTTTCAACTAAAACAACTCATAGTTTTTCCGCACAATGGGGGCAGTACTTAAATTCTTCCTCCACCTTCTTTCCGCAGCGCGGGCAGCGTCCGTTTTTCACGCGTTTGCGAGTCTCGTTGATGTAGTTGGCCGATATGATTCCGGTCGGGACTGCGATGATTGTATAACCCAGCACCATCACCAGCGCTGACAGCAGTCGGCCCGTAGTCGTCACGGGGGTGATGTCGCCGTAGCCCACAGTCGTCATCGTCACAATCGCCCAATAGATGCTCGAAGGCAGGTCAGTGAATCCGCTGCCGGGCTCGCCGTTTTCTATCACATACTCTATCGTGCCGATGATGGTCACGAGTATCAGCACAAAAAGCAGATAAACCAGTATCTTGCTCAGGCTCCTTTTCAGCGACTGCATCAGAAGGATGCCTTCGTTCACGTAGGTGAACATCCGGAAGATCCTGAACACGCGTGTCAGACGGAAGGCGCGGATCATCACCAGATAATGGGCGCCGGGCAATATCAGCGACAAATACAAGGGGAGGGTAGACAACAGGTCCACGACGCCGAAGAAGCTGAAGATATAATCCTTGGGGCGGGGGTGGCAATAGATACGTACGGCATATTCCAATGTGAATATAAGCGTAATCGCATATTCCATCACCGTCAGAACCGTCTTCACCATCGGACTCGGACGGGGAGTGCTCTCCCATATCGCCACGATCACACTGATGAAAATCACCACCAGCAGGGCGATGTCATATCCTTTCCCTGCGGGGGTGTCTGTTCCGAAGATCACCTCATATAGGTTCTTCTTGCTATACCATTTGCGTCGTCTCACTTTTGCTTCCTTCTCTTATGCTTGTAGAGACGCCCCGTGGGGCGTCTTGTAACTTTCCCCACGCGGCAAAACCTCAATCTTAAAAAATCTCAGGATACAGCATCCCCTTGCATATTTCGTCGGCCACGTCCTGGCCGCAGAAATAGGCCACGATTTCGTAACTCAGCTGAAGCACGGCGGCTGGGCCTTTGCCTAAGAAGAACTGTCCGTCGTGTACCACCAGCTCGCCTGTGGTCTTTGCACCGGTCAGATAGTCCTCAAATCCAGGATAGCATGTGGCGTTCTTTCCCTCAAGCAGCCCCAGGTTGCCATATACCAGTGGAGCGGCACAGATAGCGGCCAGTGGCTTGCCAGACTCGTAGTGTTGCATGATCAGGCCGCGAAGACCGGTGTGGTTGTCAAGGTTCGTGGCGCCGGGCATTCCGCCAGGCAGATACAGCAGGCAGGCGTCCGAGAAGTCTATGTCATCGAAAAGAGCGTCGGCCACGATGCCCACGTTGTGGGCGCTGCTCACCACTTTGTCGCCTGTTACTGACACCATGCACACCGGCAAGTTTGCGCGACGGCATACATCTACAAATCCAAGGGCCTCCACATCTTCAAAGCCCGTAGCTAAAAACACATAAATCTTATCCATTTTTTTATATTTTATTATCGTAATAGCTTTTCCTATTCTTTCCTGTAGGCCGCAGTTTTCTGCGGCACATCTGGCCGGCGAAGCACGGCCCATAAACCTCAAACTAAAATCATCTTTGCTTAAACCGATACGTAATCGTTCCTCTCTCTGCGTTGTTTTCGCTTGAGCTGAACTTCGCCCGTTTGGCAGCCGCCAATGCTGCGTTCTTCAGTGCCTGCGACGTGTTGCCGCTGGCCACCGACGCACTCGTCACGTTTCCCTGGGCGTTCACAACGATGCTCACCACCACCGTGCCCTCACTCGTCTGGTCGGTGTAGGCGGGCTTCGGCAAGCTCACGACTTTGCGTGAGCCGACACTGGCTGAGTTGCTCACTCCGCTGTTGCCGTTCGTATGGCCGTTCACGCCGTTTCCGTTGGAATTTCCCTGGCTGCCTTGGCCAGACGTGTTGCCGCTGCTGTTTTGGTTCTTACCCTTGCCAAATCCGCCCATACGGCTGTTGGCTCTGGCCTGGGCCTCGGCTTTGGCTTTTGCAGCTGCCTCGGCTCTGGCTTTGGCCTCAGCTTCTGCACGGGCTTTGGCTTCTGCTTCAGCTTTACGCTTGGACTCGGCTTCTGCTCTGGCTTTCGCCTCGGCTTCAGCACGCTTCCGGGCAGCGGCCTCATCGGCGGCTCGTTTAGCCTTTGCCTCTTCGGCAGCACGTGCTTTCGCCTCTTCGGCGGCTTCCTTCCTTGCAGCGGCGGCAGCGTCGGCTTTCTTCTTCGCTTCCAATGCGGCGGCTTCTTTGGCTTTCTTCTCGGCGGCGGCTTTTGCGGCGGCTTCTGCGCGTTTCTTCGCAGCGGCCTCTGCTGCACGCTTCTTGGCCTCGCTATTGTCGTTCGCAGCCAGGCTCTTCTCGTTTTTCTGAGTCAGCTGGGCTTTCTTGTTGCTTTCGTTTGTGCGGTTCTCTTTAGCTTTCGGCAACGAGGGAGATGTACGGGTAGGCTCAGCTTTTTTCGGAGTCTTGTTCGTGGCTTTCTGCTCTGCTGGTCTCGACACCTTCTTCTCAGGTGCAACCTCGGCTTTTTGAGCGGGGGCGGATGGGGAAGCGGGAGCTGCAGGCTCGGCCTTGGGGGGTGTCGAGGCATGGGAGCCGCCGGCGTTTGCCTGGCTGCCTGCGGCTGAGGGGGTGCCAAGTCCTTCATCAGGACCGTCAACCTCCAGACTGATTATCTTCTGTACTGGAGGCGTCTTCGGTACTTCTGGCTCAATGGGGGGCTCTTCCTCTTTCTCTTCTTCAAGCTCCTCCTCCTCTTCCAACTGCGTGTCGAGAATCACAGGAATGCCGTCGTCACGCAACGTCGGGCTTACGGCATTCATCGTCAGAAACGACAAAAGCAGCAACAACAGTGCGTGGATGCCCAGCGAAATGCCGGCCGACAAAAACTTACGTCCTTTATGGCTCTCTTCTTCGTGTTGTATCATCCTCCTGGTTTCTTTTGACTGTGTTTCAATAAAATATGTGTCAAATCAGCATAGATGTTCGTGTAATATGCTGACTGCAAAAGTAACTACACTTTTCACTTTTCACTATTCACTCTTCACTCTTCTCTTCGCTTTTCGCTTCCTTCGGAGGTCGTGTAGCCAGCACCATCTTGAACTTGTAGTCGTTGGCCACGTTCAGCACGTCTACAATATGTTTGTAGGCTACTTTCTCGTCGGCATAAAGCGACACAAACAGGTCGGTGCTGTCATTCTCTTTAGCACTGCTCAGGAAGCTGCCAAGACTGTCGAGTGTCAGCTCCACCTCCTCTTTGCCGTCGGCCGAAGCATAGATATGCTCCAGGCTGTCTATCGTCACATAAGCCGCTCCCTGCATCGTCGTCTGCTTCTTGCTTTGGGGAAGGTTCACCTTCAACGCGTTGGGCGACACCAACGTGCTGGTGATCATGAAGAATATCAGCAGCAGGAAGATGATGTCGGTCATCGACGACATGTTGAACAACGGGGTCACTTTCGTTCGTCTGTGTAGTGCCATAATCCTCACTCTTCGTTCATGATGTCCATAAATGCCAGCGACTTGCGCTCCAGCTCGTTAACCACGCCGTCTACTTTCGCAACGAGGTAGTTGTAGGCAAACAATGCCACGATGCCCACTATCAGACCGCCAACAGTTGTGATCATGGCTTGGTAGATTCCGCCAGACAACATCGAGATGTCGAGGTTGCCACCGGCTTCCGACATCTGCCAGAATGCCTGAACCATACCGATCACGGTGCCAAGGAAGCCTATCATCGGGGCGCCGCCGGAAATCGTGGCCAACACGTGAAGACGTTTTTCCAATGCGGCTACCTCCAGGTTTCCGGTGTTCTCTATCGCTGTCTGAATTTCTGGCGCAGGCTGGCCCATTCGGCTGATGCCCCGCTCGATGATGCGGGAGCCGGGGGTGTTTGTCACACGGCAGAAGTTGATGGCGGCTTTTGTCTCACCGCTCTTGATGTAGTCGCGGATGCGATCCATGAATAACGGGTCGTTCTTCTCGGCGGAACGGATGGCGATAAACCGCTCGATAAAAATGTATATCGCTATCAGCGACAACACGCCTAACACAATCATTATCCAGCCGCCTTTCTCCAGCAGCTCAAGAATACTTAATTCATTCATTTGTTTCTCTTGTATTTGCTTTGTTTGTTTATTTTGTTTCTCTGTTATCCTGTCAATAATTTTCGTGCAAGCGAGAGCAGAATGAAGCTTGCTTCAATTATGCCGAGCGCAGCCGAAAATCATGTCAATAAACCTCAAATTATGAAATCCTCGAACGAAACCGTCCGGATGGCTAAATTTCAATTTTCGTGCAAGCGAGAGCAGAATGAAGCTTGCTTCAATTATGCCGAGCGCAGCCGAAAATCATGTCAATAAACCTCAAATTTCAAACCTCAAACTTTCAAACATTCCTTATATTTCCGAATCGTTTCCTTCAGACCGAGATAAAGTGCGTCGCATATCAGTGCATGGCCGATGCTCACTTCGTCGGTCCAGGGAATCTGCTCATGGTAGTAAGCCAGGTTCTCTAAGCTCAGGTCGTGCCCGGCGTTCAAGCCCAGACCGTTCTTTTTAGCCACGCTGGCAGCTTCCACGAACGGGGCTATAGCGGATGCTGGGGCTTTGGAGTAGCCCGATGCATAGGGCTCTGTATATAGCTCTATACGGTCTGTGCCGGTCTTGGCAGCATATTCCACCATCTCGGGGTCTGCGTCGATAAAGAGGCTCGTGCGGATGCCGTGTTCATTGAAGTCACTCACCAAATCGCTCAGCAGGCTGAAGTATTCTTTTGTGTTCCACCCGTGGTTCGACGTCAGCTGGTCGGGACTGTCGGGCACAAGCGTCACCTGTGTCGGGCGAACCAGCTTCACCAGGTCCACGAAGCTTTTCTGGGGATAGCCTTCGATGTTGAATTCGGTCGTTAAGATCGGTTTCAGAGAAATCACGTCGTTGTAACGGATGTGGCGCTCGTCGGGACGGGGATGGACCGTGATGCCGTCGGCACCAAAGGACTCGCAGTCACGCGCCACTTGTAGGATATCGGGGTTGTTGCCACCGCGGGCGTTGCGGATTGTGGCGACTTTGTTGATATTTACACTTAATTTTGTCATTTATAACTTATATGGTTTGGTTTTCTGAATTCTTTGTAGTATTTTTGCAAATAATTATGCGGTATTTCATGCAAAAATAGTGAATTTTTTCCTATCTAACATAAAAACGCCGATATTTTGTGGAAAAATAACATTTGATTGTCAATTTGTTAATATGATTGAACAAAATAACAACTTAAAATTCGCCCTTTTCGGGAATCTTTATCAGGAGAAGAAGGCGGT
>OCTX012241026.1_pt1 | contig 30269 bp, 13 predicted proteins | sample 1539691 | NCBI WGS metagenome assembly OCTX01 (sample SAMN02144231, study PRJEB22623) | gut metagenome | biome: sheep rumen | host: Ovis aries | place: New Zealand
TTGCAGAAAACGTGGCGGGTTTTGCAGAAAACGTGGCGGGTTTTGCAGAAAACGTGGCGGGTTTTGCTGAAGACGTGGCGGGTTATGAAAAATAGGCGGCGGTTGTTGGCAAAAAGTCGGTATTACACGCAAACGATTACGGGGCTTAATTGTTAAAATTACACTTAACGAAAAAAAAGTTGCTGATTTTTTTCGTTGGTTTAAAAAAAATTATTAACTTTGCGCCATATTCTGAAGTTTTTATAGCAAAAACTGTATGAAGTGGCTGAAAATATATTAAAATTACTTTACTATTCATCTAAAAACTTAAAGCTTATGAAATTCAAAAAACTACTCGTGATGAGTGTCATGGCCCTGACAGGGACCACGACCTACGCAAGTGTGCCCGACGGCATCTGGACGATGCCCGAGCCACAGGGGTTGGAGTTTACGACGTTTACCGACGACGGGACTCGTTATTATCTCTACAACCCAGGTGCAAAGATGTTCTTTGCCAGCGGTAACTCTTGGAACACTCAGGCCAGTGCCAGAGTCTATGGCTATGCCTTCTGGTTGGAGCCTGCTACCGAAGCGGGTGCTCCCGAAGGTACCTATGAGTTGTGGAACTATGTCGATAATCCTCAGCGCACTGATGTAACTGGTAACCACAATGTGTTCTTTGATGGTGGCTCCTTCTTTGTAGACCACGGCACACAGGCCGGTTACACGTTCAATTATGTCATTAATGGCGACTTTGTTCGTTTTGAGGCTGTCACCAAACCCGGTTACTACATCGGTTGGGACGGAACTTACATTGACAGCGACGACGAGGGTGCCACCTGCAGTAGCGTCCTGAAGAACCTGGATCCCGCTACCGAAGGCGTTTGCGTGGACTGGAAGGCCGTTACAGAAGAGTCGTATGAGGCTTTTGTGTATGGAGATGACTATCAGGCCTACTGTGACGGCGTGAAGCTTTACATTGCATCTATCGGCCTGAAGAAAGCCTTAGAGGATGCTGAGGCAGCCGGTCTGAATTGCGCAGCTACCATTGCTGTGTACTCCAACACTGCCAGCACCATCGAGAATTTGAGGGCTGGAAAGGACCTTACCAATGCTCGCATCGCCCTGAAGAAAGCTGTTGACGCTGCCAAGGCTCTCTTTGTTGACGTTGCTGCTGCTGAGGCAGTCCTCGCTGACGAGTCCACAGCTATTGCCGATGTCAACAAGGCTGAAACAAGCCTGAAGGACATTACAGCCGCCAAGCAGAAGCTGAAGAACCTTATCGATGACTGCAAGTCAAAGGGCTATACAGAGACTGCTGCTGCTGAGGCTGTGCTGCAGAATACCGCTGCCACAAAGGCCGAGGTTGAGAAGGCTGAGAGCGATCTTGCTGCTGCTTACGCAGAGTGGGGAAAGAGCCACGCTTCTGTGGAGAAGCCTGCCGACATGAGTTCCAAGATTGTGAACCCGAACTTCGACAATGCCAGCTCTTCAGGTTGGAGTGGTTCTACTCCTAATATGGTTGGTAGCGGTGCTCATGGTCCTGCCAACGTTGCCGAGACCTGGAATGCTACGTTCGACATGTATCAGGATATCGAGGGTCTGCCCGCAGGTGTCTATGCACTGGGTGCCCAGACCATGTGGCGTTGCAACTATGTTGATATGGTGAATGGTATCGCCCCGGCTGCTAAGCTCTATGCTGTGGTTGGCGAGAACGAGACACAGGTTCCCTTCAACTACGCTTTTGCACCCCTGGTTACTGAGGCTCCTGACGGCTCGAACACATCTTGGGGTGTTGGTGCTGGCTTCACAACCACCACTGACGATGAGACGGGTAACGTTTACTACATTCCTAACGATCCTTCTGCATTCCGTATCTTTGCAGAACTGGGTTACTATGACACCAAGCTTCTGTTCGGTGTATCAGAGGGCGAAAAGGTTCGCATTGGTGTGAAGAACCCCGCCATGAAGGGTACTTGGGACAACTGGAGCTGCTATGACACCTTCACGCTGACCTACTACGGTACAGGTGCTGACGCTGCCAAGCTGTATCTGGATGAGACCATTAAGAACTACAGTGAGAAGACCATCGAAGAGGGTATCATCTACACGAAGTCTTACTTGGACGCTTATAACGAGGCTCTGAAGGCAGAAATCAGTGTCAATTCGTTCGAAGAGGTGGCTACTGCACTGGCTGGCATCGATGCTGCTAACAAGGCTATTGATAAGAACATCCAGCTCTGGCAGGACTGGCAGGAACTGGTCGACAAGGTGCGCAGCACCTACGTCGTCAACGACGAGTACATGAGCATCACGCCCGAGATCGACGACCTTGCTGACTACGTCGACGAGCAAGAGGTGATCGACATTCTCGACGCCCACGAGTGGACCAACGAGGAGCTGCAGGCCGAGATGGACAAGGTGAACGAGTGGGTTGAGAGCCTCGTCGAGAAGTCGAAGCAGGATGTTTGGGATGGCAAGAACATGACCAGCTACATTACGAATCCCACCTTCGAGACAAGCACAACCAAGAACACTGGTACCAGCCAGGGTTGGACAGTTGACCGCATCGACGGCGGTAACGTGACGCCCGGCCCGATTAACGGCGACGGTGACACCTTCCTTGAGAAGTGCGGTTATTACAACGGCTGCTTCGAGTCGTGGCACTGCCACAAGTGGGACGTCTGGCAGGAAATCAAGAATCTGCCTGTCGGTATGTACGAGCTTGAGGTTCAGGGCTATGTCCGCTGCGAGGTTGACGGTTACGTCAAGGGCGACGAGCTCGGCGAAAACTTCCCCTCGCCTGTGTACCTCTATATGAATAGTGCCATGAGCCAGTTCCCCAGCGTTTACTCTGAGATTCCCGCTGAGAACGGCATTGACGAGTTCCAGATTATTGAGAACTGGACCCAGGAGGAAATCAACGGTAACTACTTCCCCAACTCAATGGGTGGTGCCGCACAGTGCTTCTACATCAACAAGGATCAGGGTCGCGAGGGTATGTACAAGACCACTGCTTACGGTCTGATTGCCCAGCCCGGCGACGTGTTCCGCATTGGTGTGAAGATGGATGCTGACCAGAATTGGTGGTGCATCTGGGATAACTTCAAGCTGACCTACCGCAAGCCGACGGCCGACATCGTGAAGCCCGTGCTGACCGACGCCATCAAGACCATCGACGTCTCGCAGCCCATGGGTAAGACCCAGCTCGAGACCGCCCAGAAGGCTAACGACGCTGCTAACGCCGCCCTCGCCGGCGACGACGGCCAGGCTATGTTCGACGCCTTGGTGGCTGTCTACGACGCTACCGACGCCGTGAGCTCTTCAGTAGCCCTGTTCAAGACGCTGCAGAAGTCGCTCGAGAACCTCGCAAGTGCCATCTCGATGAGCAACGGCGCCAAGGAGACCATCACTGCTGCCGAGGCCCTCTACAGCCAGATTGCCGACGGCATCCAGGCCTACAGCTATGAGAACGACGACGTCGAGGGTCTGAAGACCGAGATTGCCAAGATGATTACCCAGCTGGGTCTGCCCGCCGACATGGCCAGCGCCACCGACGCTGCTCCCGTGGAGTGCACCAGCGCCATCGTGAACTACGACTACGCCGAGGGTAACGACAACGGCTGGACCGGCAGTGCCGCCATCAACGCTGAGTGGATGGACGCTGAGAAGTTCAACACCAACTACGACTACTACCAGGTGCTGCAGGGCATGCCCGCAGGTGTCTACCAGGTCGAGCTGCAGGGCTTCTACCGTGCTGGCTCCGCCAACGAGGACTACGACGCCTACCAGGCTGACCCCGCTGCCAACAACAACGCCTTCCTGTATGCCGTGGGCGAGAATGCCGACACCTGCGCCGTGCCCCTGATGCGCCTCTGCTCGCAGGCCTTCCTGACTGAGACGCTCGAAGACGGTTACGCATGGGCCTCGGAGGCTTCGCAGATGGCTGTGCCCAACTTGATGAATACCGGCGGCAACATGTTCATGACCTACAACGAGGCTACCGAGAAGAACTACTACGAGGGCAACGTCGTCACCGTGAAGGTGGGCGAGGATGGCCGTCTGGTCATCGGTCTGAAGAAGACTACCCTCATTGCCAACGACTGGACCCTGTGGAACGCCTGGAAGCTGACCTACTTCGGCAAGGACAGCCAGCTGAAGCCCGACGGCGATGCCTCTGGCATCAGCAGCGCCAAGGTGGCTGCCGTCGATACCGAGTACTTCACCGTGGGCGGTGCCCGCGTGAGCAAGCCCGGCAAGGGTGTGACCATCGTCAAGCAGAAGCTCGCCGACGGTTCGGTCAAGGTGAAGAAGATCATCGTCAAGTAGTGTGAAAGAAACCAAGTCTACACATATAGAGACAGTCTGAACGAGGGCTGGAGGCGGTCGCAGCGACCGTCTCCGGTTCCTTGTTTTCATTTATACCTTATTATATATAATACTATTCACTCACTCTTCGAAACTAAAAACCGCCAGAGAGGCCAAGGGCCGACTGGCCACCGGACAAGAAAACTCACCGAAAACAAGATATAATCAAAATAATAAAAAAACAAAGAAAGTATGAAACAAAGTCACATCGTAAGACAAGGACGGCGCGTGGCGCTGCTTTCCTGCGGCTTGCTTGTGAGCCTGTGGTCACTACAGTCGTGCAAGGACGACGACATCCTGCTGACCGGACAACCATCGTGGCTGGGTAACTCCATCTACGAACGGTTGCAGGAGGAGGGTACCTACAAGACCGTGATACGGCTCATCGACGACCTCGGGCAGACGGAAGTGCTCAGCCACACTGGCTCGAAGACGCTCTTCGCCGCGCCCGACAGTGCCTATGAGGTTTGGTTCAAGACCAACTCATGGGGAGTGCGTAACTATGAACAGCTGTCATCGGCTCAGAAGAAGATGCTGCTGAATAACTCGATGATCAACAACGCCTACCTCATCGAGCTCATGTCAAACTCGAAGGCACAGGGCGATGCCGGCACACCCGAGGAGGGACGCACCATGCGCCGCGAGACGGCCGCCAGCATCTATGACTCGGTCTACGTCATGCCCGCCTCGAAGATGCCGACCACCAAGGCCTGGAACAGCTACCGCGAGCGCGGCAAGTCGATGCCCATCTTCATGGACGCCACCACGCCCCCGATGATCCACTTCCTGCCGGCCTACATGCAGCACAACAACATTAAGGACATCGACCTCGAGATCCTGACCAACGGACGCTCGAAGAGCATCGCCGACGCATGGGTCAACGGCCAGAAGGTCGTCGAGCGCGACATCACCTGCAAGAACGGCTACATTCAGAAGGTGGACGGTGTGATACAGTCGAACCCCAACATGGCGCAGATTATCCGCGAGCACGCCAACATGTCGATGTGGAGCCATCTGCTCGACCGCTTCTCGGCACCCTATTATACTGCTGAGGGCACGCGCGAGTATAACCGTATCTTCAATAACGAGGACTCGGTATTCATCCTGCGCTACTACAGCGACCGCTCGGCTGGCGGCCAGCAGCTGGCTACCGACCCCAGCGGCAGCCCCGTCACGGCTCTGCTGAAGTTCGACCCGGGCTGGAACCAGTATATCGACGCCAACGACCAGAACGACCTGCACAACGACGCCGGCGTCATGATAGTGCCTACCAATGAGGCCCTGAAGGCCTGGTGGGACGGTGCCGGACGCGACCTGCAGGACGAGTACAAGGTGTGGGACTCCATCCCCGACGCCACGCTGGCCAAGCTGCTGCGCGTCAACATGCTCGGCACGTTCTCTGAGGCCGTGCCCTCGAAGTTCGACGGCGTGCTCAACGACGCCAAGGAGTCGCTGGGCATCACCATCGAGGACGTCGACTCGTGCTTCATGGGCTGCAACGGCGTGGTCTACCTGACCAACCGCGTGTTCACCCCGGCCGAGTATTCGTCGGTGGCCTATCCGGCACTGGCCCACGCCTCGACCATGAACATCATCTACTGGGGCATCGACCAGCGCAACTTCCTGCCCTACCTGCTCTCAATGGACTCGAAGTACGCACTCATACTGCCCACGAACGACGCCATGAAGTACTTCCTCGACCCCGCCAGCTACGGCACCACGAGCAACGTCACCAGCGAGGAGGACGGCTCGACATCGGTCGTCGAGGCACCCGACCTCATTGAGTTCCGCTACGACCGCACCAAGGCCCTCTCTGCACGTGTGCAGGCCAGCCGCTTCACCGCTGCTATCGACGACGAGGGCAACATTTCGAAGGCCGTGGAGCGCACCACCCAGCAGGAGGTGCCGCAGAACGTCATCGCTACGCTCTTCGACCAGATGATGAACCAGCTCATCATCGTCATCCCCGACAAGTCGAGGACGCTCGAGGACTACGTCAGCGACGGCTATAACTACTTCAAGACCAAGGGCGGTTCGACCGTGCGCGTCACCCGCGGCCCCGACGGCAACATGGCCTTCGAGGGCGGATGGCAGATGGAGCACAACCACAAGACGATTCCCGCCACGCAGGTCTACGACAAGGTGAACGGACGCTCATACCAGGTGGAGAGCCAGGTGCCCATGGGCGCCACCAAGTCGCTCTACCTGACGCTGCAGGAGCACCCCGAGTACGCTGCTTTCCTCAACCTGCTTGAGAACGACTACATGAGCGACGCCGCAACGGCACTGCTCGTCAGCAAGCTCAACAACAAGTATAATCCCGGTATGCTGGCTCAGGGCAACAAGAACCTGCGCCTGTTTGACAACTACAACTACACCGTCTACGTGCCCACGAACGCCTCAATCGAGCAACTGCAGAAGGATGGCAAGCTGCCCACATGGGAAGAGCTGGAGATCGGCGACGACGACGAGTATCTCGACTCGATCTGCCAGCACGAGGGCTGGTACGAACTCGGCAAGGACCGCACCACCGTGCAGACCACCGTCGAGCAGACCATACGCACCATCCTGACCGACTTCATACGCTACCACGTGCAGGACTACTCGGTGGCCGTCGGCATGGCTCCCGACCCCACACGCGACGGAACCTACGAGAGCATGAAGCGTAACCCAGAGACGGGACGTTTCTACCCGCTCGAAGTCGTCTACAACCAGAACAGCATGACCGTGAAGGATGCCATCGGCAACCCCCGCCAAGTCGTGACCACCCCAGGACTCTACAACAACATCTGCCGTGAGTACTGGTTCGAAGGCTCAGGCAAGAGCCAGCGCCTGTTCATGGCCAGCGACGTCGTCGTCCACCAGATTGACGGCCCGCTGCAGTACGAGAACATGCGGCCCTGGCGAGAGGTGGTGATTGAAGCACTTAACAAATAAGAAGAGAGGAGGACACATCGTATGAGAAGACTAAAAGCCATCATGATGACACTGATGCTGTTGGCAGCAGCCACGACTGTCAGTGCACAGACGATAACATCGGTCCACGGTACGCTGAGCGACGACATGGGACCGCTGATGGGGGCCACGGTGTGCGAGATCGACGGTACCGGACGTATCATCAACTCGGCCATCACCGACCTCAACGGTAACTTCACCATGAAGGTGAAGAACCAGAACGATAAGATACGATTCAGCTACGTCGGTCTGCAGACCCAGACCTTGGCCATCAACAAGACCACGTACAATATCAAGATGTCGTCGAAGACCACCATCAAGGAGGTCGTCGTCAAGTCGAAAAGACGCGCACAGGGTAACGGACTGCCCATCCCCGAGCGCGAAATATCCTATGCCTCGCAGACCGTCTCGATGAAGGAATTCGAGGGTCTGGGCATCACGTCGGTCGACGAGGCCCTGCAGGGCCGTATCGCCGGTCTCGACATTATCAGCAACTCGGGTGACCTGGGAGCTGGCTCTACCATGCGTCTGCGTGGTGCCGGCTCGCTCTCGACGCTCACCGACGGCAACCCCCTGATCGTCGTCGACGGTAACATCCGTGAGGTGAACCTCGACAACTTCGACCTGGCCGGTGCCAACAACGAGAAGTTCGCCGAGCTGCTGAACATCAACCCTGAGGACATCGCCTCAATCACCGTGAAGAAGGACGCCGCCGCCTGTGCCATCTACGGCTCGCAGGGTGGTAACGGTGTCATCGAGCTCACCACAAAGCGTGGTGTCAGGGGACGTCCCCACGTCACCTACTCGCTGAAGCTCACCGCCACCCACCAGCCCAAGGGCTACGACCTGCTCAGCGGTGACGACTACACGATGATGCTGAAGGAGGCCTACTTCAACCCCCGTCAGGACGACAACGCATCGGACGCCGGCCGCATTCCCGAAATCAACTACCTCGACAACACGGGCGGCTTCTCGGAGTGGCGCCAGTACCGCGACAACACCGACTGGCGTGACGCCGTCACCCAGACCGGTCTGCGCCAGAACCACTACGTCACCATCGGCGGTGGCGGTGAGAAGGCCACATTCCGTATCGGCGGCGGTTTCGACCACGAGACGGGTACGATGATCATGCAGAAGCTGAACCGATTCTCTACCCGCGTCGCCCTCGACTACAACGTCTCGGAGCGCATACGCGTGCAGACCAACTTCGCACTGACCTACACCAAGAACGACATGAACTCGGACGACCTGCTGGCCATCGCCCTGAAGAAGATGCCGAACATGAGCATCTACGAGAAGGACCCCGTCACGGGCGAGAACACCGACGCTTATTATAATATGTTGCAGTCAGGACCGTACATCGGCTCCGAGGTCTTTGCCAAGGACCAGCGCGGATACGTCAACCCCGTGGCCTCGGCTCACCTGGCCAAGAAGGAGCGCCGCACCTACGACATGTCGCCTGAGCTCGTCATCAACTACCGCCTGCTGGGCCTCGACGAGGACCACTGGCAGCTCGACTGGCGCGGCTCGGTCTATATGAACATCTTCAACCAGTACGACGACTCGTTCTACCCGCAGGAGCTGAAGACCCTGCGCTGGGAGGACCGCGTCAACACGTCGTACGCCGGTTCAAACAAGAGCGTCTCGTTCAACACCAAGCAGACCCTGACGCTCACGCCCGCCTTCGCCAACAAGGACCACCAGGTCATGGCCATGGGACGCTTCGAGCTGACCTCCGGCTCGAGCAGCTCGCAGGGAACGACGGGCTACGGACTGCCCTCTACCGACGGAGTCATCGTCAGCCCGGCTGCCGGCGGACTCATCTCCGAGCTCAGCTCAGGCTATAACCAGTGGCGCTCGATGTACTACACCTTCTCAGCCCACTACTCCTATAAGGGCCGCTACGTGGCCGACTTCACCGTCCGCATTGACGGTACCACGAAGTTCGGACCCGGCAACCGCTGGGGTTACTTCCCCTCAGTCTCGCTGAAGTGGATCATGAGCGACGAGCCCTGGATGCAGAAGCTCAAGCCCACGCTCTCGATGCTCGGCCTGCGCGCCAGCTGGGCCAAGAACGGCCGCCAGCCTGGCCAGAACTACCTCTACACCTCGAAGTACGGCACCACTGCTGCCTACATCGACATGTCGGGTGCCATGCGCCCGCTGAACATCCGCCTCACCGACCTCCGCTGGGAGCGCAGGATCGGTTACAACGGCGGTGTCGACCTCGGCTTCATGGACGGCCGACTGCAGATGGGACTCGAGGTCTACAACGAGACGACGTCGGACATGCTGATGTCCAACTTCCGCATCCCCTCGAACGCCGGCTTTACCACCGTGCCCACCCATAACACGGGTAAGATGCGCAACTCGGGTTGGGAGTTCAACATCAGCACCAACCGCCTCATACAGAAAGGGAAGTTCTCGATGGACATCAACGCCAACTTCGGTAACAACCGCAACGAGATTCTTGAGCTCGACGAGTATATCCTCAACAACAAGAACTCCACCTACGGCTACGCCAACGGCGAGACGCTCACCCGCGTCCAGCTGCACAACCCGTTCGGCGCCATCTACGGCTTCCGCTACAACGGTGTCTATCAGTACAACTACAACACGTTCAAGAACGCCGTCGCCGGCATGAGCGAGGCTGAGGTGCGCAACTACTGGAAGGAGTTCACCGCCGCCGGCAAGACAGCCCCCGTGGCCGTCAACGCCATGGGCGACATCATCCTCGACGGTAACAACGTGCCCAAGCGCATGATGTACGACTACCGCATCGACGGAACGGGCCACGACGGCGCATTCCCCGGCTTCAACGGTGGTGACGCCATCTACGAGGATATCAACCACGACGGACAGATCAACGCCCTCGACATCACCTACCTCGGTTCGTCGCTGCCTAAGCTGACCGGTGGCTTCGGCTTCTCGTTCAACTACGGCGACTGGCGCCTGTCGACACAGTTCACCTACCGCGTGGGCAACAAGATTATCAACAAGGCACGCCTCAACGCCGAGGCCATGATCGGCAACGACAACCAGGCGCAGGCCGTCAACTACCGCTGGCGTAAAGAGGGCGACCAGACGAGCATCCCGCGCGCCATGTTCGGCTCGACCAGCAACTACAACACGCTTATCAGCGACCGCTTCGTCGAGGATGGCTCTTACCTGCGTATGAGCTACGCCCAGCTGTCGTATGCCATCAAGAAGAAGTACCTGACGTGGATTGGCCTGAACCGTGTCTCGTTCTACGCCTCCATCAACAACCCCTTCGTACTGACCAAGTACACGGGTGTTGACCCTGACATCGCCTTCGGCGGCGAGTCGCCGGCCATCGACTGGGCCCAGACGCCGCGCTCGCGCTCATACACATTAGGTATCACTGTTGACTTTTAAACACCACTCACGATTATGAAACGCATTCAAGACAAGATAAAGAATATAGGCCTGATGGGCCTCACGGGACTCATGCTCGCCTCGTGTGCCGACTTCCTGGAGATCAAACCCCAGAACGAAATCATCATGGAAGACTTCTGGAACGAGAAGGCCGACGTCGAGAATATCGTGGCCGGCTGCTACTCGGCACTGCTCGGCGACGGTGTCCGCCGGCGCATGATGGTCTGGGGTGAGGGGCGCAGCGACAATATGATGTCGGGAGTGAACGTCACTTCAGACGCCAGCCTGTACAACATCCTCAAGGAGAACCTCACCGCCATGAACGGCTATACCACGTGGGACGGCTTCTACGACGTCATCAACCGTTGCAACACCGTCCTGAAGTACGCGCCGGGCGTGGCACAGATTGACCCAGCCTACACCGATGGTGACCTGAAGGCTACCATTGCCGAGGTGTCGGCCCTGCGCGACCTCTGCTATTTCTACCTCATCCGCACCTTCCGCGACGTACCCTACTCTGAAGAGGCCTTCACCGACGACGACCAGGTGATGGACCTGCCGGCAACGCCCTTCGAGACGGTGCTGTCGAACCTCATCGCCGACCTGGAGAAGGTCAAGGACGACGCCGTGGTGCGCTATCCCGAGGAAAAGCCCCGCTACCAGACGGGCCGCATCACGCGCGACGCCATCTACGCCATGCTCTGCGAGATGTACCTCTGGAAGAAGGACTACGACAACTGCATCCGCTACGCCGAGCTGGTCATCCAGTCGAAGAAGGCCCTCTATGAGGAGGAGCAGAACAAGGGCGGCAACCGTTCGTCAATCAGAGGCGGCAACCAGGCGGTCATTGAGGCACGCCTCAACGGCTACCCCCTGGTGAACGAGAACTGGTCGGGAACGGCCAGCAACTTCGGCCAGGCCTACGAGCAAATCTTCATCGACGGCGGTAGCCGCGAGACCATCTTCGAGCTGAGCTATGAAAACCGTCCCGCCGACGCCAACCGTACCAACAACTCGGCCATCAGCGCCCTCTACGGCCATTCCAACGTGTCGAAGGGCCTCATGGCAGCCTCGTCGGCCGTCACCGATGACGCCACGCAGACGTCGGGCCGACTCATCTTCGAGGACAAGAACGGCATGCTCGACGCCCGCCTCTACGAGAACTGCGACCGCGAGAGCGGTGCCATCCTGAAGTACGTGGCCCAGTCGTTCACCATCGACGCCACCAGCGCCAACAAGACGACGGCCCCGAAGGTGAGCCATTCGGAATTCGCCGAGAACAACAACGGCAGCAAGTGGATTATCTACCGTCTGCCCGACATCATGCTGCTCGAGGCCGAGGCCCTCTGCCAGCAGATGAAGGACGGCAACGACTCGACCACGCTGGCTCAGAACGAGCCGCTGATGAAGAAGGCCTTCACGCTGGTGAACGCCATCAACAAGCGCTCCATCCTGAAGACCATCCTCACCGACGCCGACACGCTGAAGATGTCGGACTACACGACGAAGAACCTCATGACCGAGCTCGTCAAGCGTGAGCGCCACCGCGAGCTGATGTTCGAGGGCAAGCGCTGGTACGACCTCGTGCGCTACTGCATGCGTTCCGGCACGACCGAGGAAGTCATGGCCGTGGCTGGCAAGCGCGACGACGTGAACAGCCAGTTCGTGCAGAGCTTCTTCCGCAAGATGGACGCCATCTTCTGGCCCTACAACAACGAGGAGATGAAGGTGAACCTGAACCTCATTCCCAACCCGGCCTTCGGAACGGGCGAGAACAGCAGCTATGAGAAGACCAAGTAAAGTTGAACTTTGAATACAGCAATGAAGACTATGAACATCAAGAACAACATACGAGTAGCGTTGACGGCCCTGGCAGCCCTGCTGACCATCGGGGGTACGTTGACGAGTTGCTCCGACGAGCCCGACACCGAGAACTTCTACACGTTCACGGGCGAGATGATGAGCGACTACCTGAAGAACCGCACTCAGTACAGCGAGTTTGCGGCCATCGTCGAAAGGGCCAACCTGATGGACCTGCTGGGCACCTACGGCAAGTACACTTGCTTCCTGCCCTCGAACGATGCCGTCAACAAGTATCTCAGCGACAAGGGCCTGAACAGCATCGACCAGCTGAGCGCCGCCGACTGCGACACCATAGCCCGCACCCACATCGTGGCTAACATGTACTCCACCTACGAGATGAGCCAGGACCGCCTGCCCACGGCCAACCTGCTGGGCCGCTACCTGGCCACGTCGGTCGACACGCTGACGGCCGAGATCGTGCTCGAGGGACTGGTACACATCAATTACGACCTGAAGGACGACTCCGTTGAGAACGGCATCGTGCAGCCCATCGACATGGTCATCGAGAAGTCGAACAGCTACATCGCCGACATCCTGCGCGACAACCCCAAGATCAGCATCTTCTTCAACGCCCTCCTCGCCACCGGCGTCAGGGAACAGATTCTGCCCGTCGAGGACCCCGACTACGACAGCAAGAACCAGAAGAAGTACTACTACAAGTCGCACACCTGGAACGAGGTAGCCTGGGTGCCCGCCACCCATAAGTACGGCTTCACCGCCTTCGTAGAGCCCGACTCGATCTACCGCGCCAAGTTCAAGGAGTACGGCATCTCGACCGCCGACGGCGACCTGCGTGCCCTCTACGACCTGGCCTGCAAGATTTACGACCCCGTTTACCCCGGTGACGTCAGTGCCCCCGGCCACAGCTTCGACAACCTGACCGACAGCGTCAATCCGCTGAGGCGCTTCATCCAGTACCACATCATGACGCGCTACGTGCCGGGCACGAGCGACCTGACGGCCCTCGTCTGTCCTGAGACGAAGGAGGCCTTCGGCTTCGACTCCAAGCTTGTCAACCCCATCGACTGGTATCAGACGCTGCTGCCCCACACCATGCTCAAGGTCGAGCAGCTCACGATGAATAAGGACGAGGCCGGCAACGACTGCCGCGGCACCGACGCTCCCTACGTCAACCGCCACTTCCTCAACCGCCGCTATGCCTCGCCGGAATATGAGTTCCGCGGCGTACTGGTCGACAACACCGTAGAGCGCGAGCCCAACCACGACGCCCTCAACGGCCACTACTTCTACGTCGACGACCTCGTGGTGTTCAGCTACGACGTTCAGAACAAGGTGCAGAACCAGCGTATCCGCATGGACTTCTCGACCGTCTGGCCCGAGGTCATGACCAACGACATGCGTCTGAAGGGTAACTACACCGTCGACGACAACGCCGCCTCGCCCGACGACGCCAACGAGCCCAAGAACGGTAAGAACTACTACTTCCCCAACGGCTACCTCGACGGCGTGACCATCAAGAACGGCGGTACGCTCGTCATGCGCCGCCCCCACTGCAACTTCTGGTCGTGGCAGGGCGACGAGTGGAACCTCTTCGGCGACTACGACATGACGTTCCGCATACCGCCCGTGCCCTACTCGGGTGAGTGGCAGCTGCGACTGGGCTTCTGCTCCATCGAGACGCGCGGCGTCATGCAGGTCTACTTCGACGGCGTGCCTCAGGGCATACCCCTCGACATGACCAAGTTCCTCAACTCAGAGCTCTACATGGGCGACCGCTACGTCATCGACGAGTCGCTGGGCGACTACAAGAAGAAGACCGACGAGGAGAAGGCCGAGGAGCAGAAGCTGCTCAAGAACCTGGGCGCCTACCGTGCCGGCCGCGGCATGTACCACTTCCCGCCTGCCGGCAACAAGTTCTACTTCCTCGGTAACGAGCGTACTTACCGCAGGATACTCTGCCAGACCTACATCGACGCCACCAAGGACCACTTCGTGCGCTTCCGCGTGGCCTCCGACGGTAAGCAGGGTAACAACAACGAGTTCATGCTCGACTACTTTGAGATGGTTCCCAAGAGCGTCTACGGCGTCGATGGCGACGGCGACATGGAGGACGACCTGTAAAGAATTGATAATTGATTATTGAAAATTGATAGTTATGACAACCAAGATAAAAGATATCATCTGCGGAGGGCTCCTGGGGTGCGGCATCGCCGTCGCACTCACGGCCTGCTCCGACACGTGGGATGAGCACTACGACAGTCTCGGCAGCGGCACCGTCCATGAGGGCACGCTCTGGCAGGCCATCAAGGCGAACCCCGACCTGAGCAACTTCGCGCGGGTCATCGAGGCCTGCGACTATGCCAAGTCGCTCAACGGCAGCCAGGTGTTCACCGTCTTTGCTCCCACCAACAGCCAGTTCAGCTCGGCCGAGGCCGACCAGCTCATCAGCCAATTCCAGAAGGAGGAGGCCGCCAAGGTCACCGAGGAGGACAACACTGTCATCAAGGAGTTCGTCCAGAACCACATCGCGCTGTACAACTACTCAGTCAACGACAACAGCAGCGACACCATCATGCTCATGAACGGTAAGTACGCCGTGCTCAGCGGCAATACCGTCGACGGCATCGACATGCTCACCAAGAACCAGCTCTACGGCAACGGCGTGCTCTACACGCTCGGCAGCAAGGTGGCTTTCCTGTCGAACATCTTCGAGTACATGCGCAAGGACCCCGAGCTCGACAGCGTCAGCTCGTTCTTCTACAACAGCCACTATTACTACAAGGAGTTCATGCCCGAGCGCAGTGTCGCCGGTAGTATCGTCGACGGTAAGACGCAGTATCTCGACTCCGTCTTCGTGCAGCGCAACGAGCTCTTTGGCGAGCTCGCCAGCCAGCTCAACACTGAGGACAGTACCTACATCTTCGTGGCGCCCACCAACGAGGCCTGGGCCAAGCTCATCAGCGAGGTCGAGCCCATGTTCGACTATGCCGAGGGCGTCGAGGACCGCGACTCGCTGGCCTACACCATGCCCCGCCTGGCCCTGCTCAGCGGAACGACCTTCAGCCGCACGTTCAACACCGACGAGAGCCTGCGCGACTCAGCCATGTCGACCATGTGCGTTCGCGACTACACGATGCGTAAGTCGCTCTGGGGCGTACCCTTCGAGTACTACGAGTATCGTAACGCCCTGACGTCACCCTTCGGTGCGCTGAGCCAGAGTCCCGCCGACATCGTGAAGTGCAGCAACGGACAGCTGCACAAGGCGCGCCAGTGGAACATCGACAAGCTACAGTCGTTCCACCAGTACATCATCGTCGAGGCCGAGGGCCGCAACAGCATCAAGGAGGTCAGCAAGATTAAGGACAACCACGGCGACTCCATCGCCACGGTGACGCCCATCACGCGCGATGTCACCTCCGACAACGTCTTCTACAACCGCGTCTGGAGCAACTCCTTCGTCGAGTTCAGTCCCGACATTGCCACCACCAACCCCTCGGTGACGTTCAACCTGCCCAACGTGCTCTCGAACGTCGGCTACGACATCTATCTCGTCATGCAGCCCGCCCTGGCCAACGACAGCAACGCCACCGTCACGCAGCGCCTGCCGACGGTCGTGCAGTGTACGGTCAGCGTGCCCGGCGCCGGCTCCACCCGTCTGGAGAACCCCGCCGGCGGCAGCACCTTCACCACGACGCCCGATACCATCGACTACATGCTGCTGGCCGAGGACTTCAAGTTCGCCCACTGCACCCTGGGCCTGACCGACATTAACCAGCAGGCCACGCTGAAGGTCGAGACCCGCGTGTCGAACTCTCAGCTGCGCAACGGCGTCTACACCCGTACCATGCGTATCGACTGTATCCTGCTCGTGCCTCACGGCACACTTGAGCTCACTGAGAGCCTGCCTGACGACCCCAGTGTCTACTCCACGCACGTAGGTAAGCCCGGCGTACTGATGTATCCCCACGGCCGCTACGACGACAGGCCCTACAGGTGGTGGTATATGCAACGTTAATGTTTCACGAACAAATATTAAGGAAAGATTTATGAAACGATATATCTTATTTGGACTTTCGCTGCTGCTGGCTTTCCCCTTGGGCGTCTGTGCACAGGACGACACCGAGACGGACGAGGACATGGACTACCTGAAGCCGAAGCGCACCATAACTGTGAAGAAGAACTACGAGACGCGCACCGTGAAGGGCACCGTGCTCGACGGAGCCACACAGCGCCCCATAGCCGGTGCCATGGTACGGGCCGCCGACATCGAGGGCTTCAGCGTGCTCACCGACGAGGACGGTACCTACGAGCTGAAGCTGCCGCTCTTCTCGAGCGCCCTCTACATCACCTCGCCCGACTACAACGCCGTCCGCGTGGGTCTGACGAAGGCTGAGGGGCAGAAGACCGTGAAGCTCTACTCCACCAACTTCGCCCCCGAGTACGGCCCGCAGACCAACGTCCGCGGCGACCGCGAGGCTACCGACTTCAAGTACACCAACGCCATCAACATCAAGGACGAGATCCAGAAGCAGCTCGGCTCGCAGGTCTACACCATCAGCCGCAACGGCACGCCCGGCGTGGGCAGCGTGATGTTCATGCAGGGTCTCAACTCGCTCAACGTCAATGCCCAGCCCCTGGTCGTCATCGACGGCGTCATCGTCGACCAGCAGTACGGCCGCACCCTGCTGCACGACGGCTTCTACAACGACGTGCTGACCAACCTCAACCCGGCCGACATCGAGCGCGTCACCGTCATGCGCAACGGAACGGCACTCTACGGCGCCAAGGGCTCCAACGGTGTCATCCTCGTCCAGACGCGGCGCAACAAGTCGATGGCCACCCGCATCACGGCCAACGTCTCGGCCGGCGTCGTGCTCGAGCCTAAGTACATCTCGGTGATGGACGCCGGGCAGTATCGCAGCTATGCCTCCGAGCTGCTCAAGACGACCAACACCACCATCCGTAAGTTCAAGTTCCTCAACGAGGACCGCGACTACTACTACTACGACCAGTACCACCAGCAGACCGACTGGAAGGACCTCGTCTACCACACGGCGATGACCCAGAACTACGGCATCAACGTCGAGGGTGGCGACGCCGTGGCCAACTACAACCTGTCGGTGGGCTACACCTCGGCCCAGAGCTCGCTGAAGTTCAACGACATGGACCGCCTGAACGTGCGCTTCAACACCGACATCGCCCTCTGGCGCAACCTTGACGTCCGCTTCGACGCCTCGTTTGCCAACCAGACGCGCAACATCCGCAACGACGGTGCCCCCGAGAGCTACGACGAGGGAACACCCACGTCGCCCGCCTTCCTGGCCTACGTCAAGAGCCCGTTCATGAGCCCCTACAGCTACGGTCACGACGAGAGCGGCCGCGGCCGCTTCTCTGACTCGCACTACGACATCGACCAGGAGTCATACCTCTCTGAGGCCCTGTCCAACTACACCGGCTACAACTGGCAGTTGGGCAACCCCGCCGCCATCAACGACTACGGCGACGCCGCCAACAAGAACCGCTTCGAGACCTCGATGCTCAACCTGACCATCACGCCGAAGTACAACATCAGGCCCAACCTCTACGTCAGCGAGCACTTCAGCTACAACCTGGTCAACACCAACGAGATGTTCTACATCCCCATCAACGGTACGCCCAGCTACTACGTCACCAGCCTCGGCGGCAAGCGCGAGAACGAGGTACGCTCGCTCGCCTCGAAGCAGAACTCCGTGCAGAGCGACACCCGCATCGACTGGAACCAGCGCTTCGGCGCCCACCAGCTGCACGCCTTCGCCGGCGCTCGCATCAACTGGGAGTCGTTCAGCACCACCTCGCAGGTGGGCTACAACACCGGTAGCGACAAGACCCCGTTCATGAGCGGTAGCCTGACCGACAAGGACGTCGTGGGCGTCAACGAGAGCTGGAACACCATGTCGTGGTATCTGCAGGCCGAGTACAACTACCTCTCGCGCTACTATCTGCAGGCCAACGTCACCGTCGACGGCTCCTCGCGCTACGGCGCCGACGCCGGCGACTTCAAGCTGTTCAAGGCCCCCTGGGCCGTCTTCCCCGGCGTGCAGGCCTCGTGGGTCATCACCAACGAGCCTTGGATGGCCGGCGTCAGTGGTCTCGACTACCTGCGCCTGTCGGCCGGCTACGAGATGACCGGTAACGACGACATCGACTACTACGCCGCCAGCAGCTACTTCCGCGCTTCACAGTATCTGCACACCATCTCGGGCCTCGCCTTCGAGGGCATCGGTAACAACGAGATACAGTGGGAGACGACCGGCCGCCTGAACGTCGGCCTGGAGTCGAACTTCGCCAACAACCGCCTGGGCTTCAGCGTCAACTACTTCCGCTCGAAAACCAGCAACCTGCTGACCCGCCAGTCGCTGGGCTTCCTCAGCGGACTCGACATGAACTGGTCGAACGGCGGTAAGCTCGAGAACGAGGGCTTCGACGTCAGCCTCAACGGCAAAATCATCGCCCTGAAGGACTGGCAGTGGCAGGTCGGCGTCAGCGCCGGCCACTACAAGAACAAGATTACCGAGCTGCCCGACGGTGCACAGTATGTTGACAACGAGCTCTACGGCGCTACCATCCGCACGCAGATCGGCCAGGCCGCCAATCTCTTCTACGGCTACAAGTCGCTCGGCGTCTTCGCCTCCACCGGCGAGGCCAAGGCCGCCGGCACCACCGATCCCGAGGGTCTCTACTTCCTGGCCGAGAACGGTGTCGACCGCAACTACTTCAAGGCCGGCGACGTCCACTTTGCCGACCTCAACGGCGACGGCATGATCACCGAGGCCGACCGCACCGTCATCGGCGACCCCAACCCCGACATCTACGGTAACATCTTCACCACCCTGTCGTGGAAGCGCCTCAAGCTCGACGTCCGCTTCAACTACTCGCTCGGCGGCGACGTCTACAACTACATGCGCTCGCAGCTCGAGGGCGGCTCGCGCTTCCTCAACCAGACGACGGCCATGCTGCGCCGCTGGCAGGTGGAGGACCAGCAGACCGACATTCCCCGCATCTCGTTCCAGGACCCCATGGGCAACTCGCGCTTCAGCGACCGCTGGATTGAGGACGGCTCCTACCTGCGTCTGAAGACTGCCACGCTGAGCTACGACCTGCCCCTGAACTCGGAGTACATCCAGGGCCTGCAGTTCTGGATTCAGGGCAACAACCTGCTTACGTTCACCAAGTACCTGGGCAGCGATCCTGAGTTCTCAATGACGTCGAGCGTCATCGGCCAGGGCATCGACCTGGGCCGACTGGGCATGAGCCGCTCTATCGTGGCCGGCGTTAAAATTAACCTCTAATTCTGAAGTATTAAGTAATAAGTAAGAAGTAAGAATTATGATTACCAAAAGCATAAAAACCCTCATTACCGTCTGTCTCCTGTGCTGCAACATCGTTGCGGCCCTCACGTCCTGCGACGACTTCTTCAAGCAGGAGTCCGACGACGTGCTCTATGCCGACCAGGAACACCTCAACAATGCCGTGGATACCATCTACTCCGTCACCGGCATACTCAACAAGCTGCAGGCTTTGGCCGACCGCACCGTCCTGCTGGGCGAAGTGCGCGCTGACCTCGTCAGCCTGACCAACGAGGCTAACAGCGACCTGCGCGACCTGGCCAGCTTCAGTGCTAACGACAGCAACCGCTACAATGCGCCCAGCGATTACTATGCCGTCATCAACAACTGCAACTACTTCATCGCACACGCCGACACCGCGCTGCGCACCAACCGCAACGAGGCCGTCTTCATGAAGGAGTATGCAGCCGTGAAGGCTATACGCGCCTGGACCTACCTGCAGCTCGTGCTCAACTACGGCAGCGTGCCCTTCGTCACTGAGCCCCTGCTCAGCAAGACCGAGGCCGAGGAGGCCGAGCGCGCCAGCCGCGCCGACCTGCAGGCCGTCTGCTCGTACTTCATCAACGACCTGGCCAACATCCCCGAGCGCTACAACACCGAGCTGCCCGGCTATCGTGCCATCCGCGGCTTGGAGTCGCGACTGATGTTCTTCCCCCTGAGCATCGTCCGCGGCGACCTCTACCTCTGGCGCGCATCCGTCACCGGCAGCAAGGAGGACTACCGCCAGGCCGCCCTGAACTACTACAAGTACATCAGCGAGCGCAACGGCATGAACTCGGCCTATCCCACCACGCTGGCCTACGTCATGTGGATGCCAGGCTCGTCGACGTGGCTCTCGCGCACGATTTCCAACATGTCGAACAGTGAGTCCATCGCTGCCAACGCCGAGACCATCACCCTCATAGCCGGCGACTCCATACGCGCCGAGGGTAACTACAGCGAGCTGCGCAACCTGTTCAACTCGCGCGAGGAGAACGACTACAAGTTCAGCATCAAGCCCTCGCTCCGCATCTCTGAAATCTCCGAGGCTCAGCAGTACTGCCATCCCTCGCTCGACGGTACCAGCGTCATCTATGCCCCCAAGGGACTTACCGACCACCAGTCGGGCGACCTGCGCCTGTCGTGGTACTGGAGCGAAGGCTATCGCATCGACCGTCTGTCGGGCGAGCGTCTCGAGACCCAGAGCATCGACAAGTTCAGCTCACGCAACGTCCACATCTACCGCCGCACGATGGTCTATCTGCGCATGGCTGAGGCCCTCAACATGGCCGGCTACCCGAAGATGGCCTTCAGCATCCTCGCCGAGGGACTCGACAACGACCTCATCCAGAACGACATCATTCCCTACTACATGACCGAGACCGACAAGAGCGACTCGACGTTCCTGGCCCGCTTCGACTTCCCCCGCACGCGCTACCAGGTGGCCGACGTCACCGACTTCACCGGCCATGGCGGCGGTTCGTCGCAGCACAACATGATGGGTATCCACTCGCGCGGATCAGGCTTCACGCCCCTCAACGAGTACTACGTGCTGCCCAACGACACGCTCGAGACCGACGACGCCAAGCGCAAGCAGCTCGTGGCCGAGCAGCAGGCCTTCGTCGACAGCCTGATACTGAACGAGAGCGCCCTGGAGTTCGCCTTCGAGGGCACGCGCTACTACGACGTCATGCGCTACGCACTGCGCCAGTCGAATCCCGGCCAGGTCATGGCCAGTATCATCGGTGCACGCCAGGGCGACGCCAACCGCTCGTCGATGGCTGCCATCGTTGCCAAGCTGGCCGACCAGCGCAACTGGTATCTCAGCTGGAAGGGCAAGATTGGCATGTAGCCCATAGCCCGTCATCACGCATCAACACCCCGGGGGGCAGGCGCCGATTGTGGCGTCTGCCCCCTGTTTTGCTATATAGTTGCGCTGGTGAACAGTGGTAGCGACGTCGGTTCAGTAGAGCAGCAGCAGGCCGGCGAAGGCCGCGTAGCAAATCATGCGTATGGGATTGATCTTGAGGTAGCCCGTGCCGAAGGCCGTGGCCGCAAAGAGGGCCACGCTGACGCCAAACTGCCAGGGGTTGGCCGTCGGCGTCGAGAAGTTCTCGGCGTTGCAGAGCAGCAGCGTGGCGGCGGCCAGCAGGCCCACCACGGCGGGCCGCAGTCCGGCGAAGACCGAGCGCACGGGGCGCGTGTTCATGTACTTCATGAACAGGCGGCTGATCATTATCATCAGTATGAACGACGGCAGCACCAGTGCCGTGGTAGCCGTGGCCGAGCCGAGGACGGCCATCAGGTGGCCGTAGCCGGCGTTGTGGATGGCGGTGTAGCCGCAGTAGGTGGCCGAGTTGATGCCGATGGGTCCTGGCGTCATCTGCGATATGGCCACGATGTCGGTAAACTCAGCCGTCGAGAGCCAGTGTGCGCGCTCCACCGTCTCGTGCTGAATGAGCGAGAGCATGCCGTAGCCTCCGCCGAATCCGAACAGGCCTATCTTGAAGAAGGTGACGAAGAGGTCGAGGTAAATCATGACTCAGTGGGTTTGATGTAGGTGCCGTAGATGTAGCCGGAAAGACCTGCTGCCAGTATAATATAAATAGGTGAGACGCCGAGGAGCCAGATGGCCAGGGCCGAGACGACGGGAATCCAGCAGTTGGTCCAGCCGATCTTGGCCGACTGCGCCATGCGGAACGTCGGCACGGCTATCAGCGCCACCACCGCCGGACGTATGCCGCGGAACATGGCCGCCACGACGGCGTTGTCCTTGAACGCGCTGAAGAAGACGGCGATGGCCAGGATGATGAGAAACGAGGGTAGGGCGGTGCCCACGGCCGTGGCCAGTGCGCCGCGCAGGCGGCGCAGCTTGTAGCCTACGAAGATGGCAATGTTGATGGCGAAGACGCCAGGACAGCTCTGCGCGATGGCTATCAGGTCGAGCAGCTCGTCTTTGGCTACCCAGCGGTGGCGGTTCACCACCTCCTCCTCGATCAGTGGAATCATGGCATAACCGCCGCCGAGCGTGAACAGGCCAATCTTAAAGAAGGTCGTAAAGAGCCCACCCCCATCCCCTCCCCAAGGGAGGGGGGCTTGGGTGCTGCTGTTGTTGTTATCGTCAGTCATGGTCGTGCCTGCCTATTCAGACTCCCCTCCCTTGGGGAGGGGTTGGGGGTGGGCTTTTATCCACTCCCTCGCGTTGACAAACGCCTCGATCCAGGGCGTCACCTCGTCGTTGCGGCGGTCGGCGGGGTACCACGCGTTCTGCCAGGGGAAGATGGCGCGCTCCAGGTGGGGCATCATGCACAGGTGGCGACCGTCGGCCGAGCAGATGCCGGCCACGTCGTAGTCAGAGCCGTTGGGGTTGGCGGGGTAGCCGTGGTAGTTGTACTTCGCCACGACGTTGTAGGCGCTCTCAGGCTCGGGCAGGGAGAACTTACCCTCGCCGTGGGCCACCCACAGGCCGAGCTTGCTGCCCGAGAGCGAGCCGAACATGACGGAGTCGTTCTGCGGAATCTGCAGCGTGATGAACTCCGACTCGAACTTATGCGAGTCGTTGTGCAGCATCTTGGCGCCCTTGGCCCCAGTCAGCCCAAGTTCCACCATCAGCTGGCAACCGTTGCAGATGCCCAGCGAGAGCGTGTCCTTGCGGGCGTAGAAGCGGTCGAGGGCCTCCTTGGCCTTCGGGTTGAAGAGGAAGGCGCCGGCCCAGCCCTTGGCCGAGCCCAGCACGTCGCTGTTCGAGAAGCCGCCGCAGAAGACGATGAGGTTCACGTCGTCCAGCGTCTCGCGGCCGCTGATGAGGTCGGTCATCATCACGTCCTTCACGTCGAAGCCGGCCAGATACATCGAGTAGGCCATTTCGCGCTCGCCGTTGGTGCCCTTCTCGCGGATGATGGCGGCCTTGATGCCCGTGGACTTGCGCCGGTCGGCGCTGATGCCATACTGCGACAGCTTGCCGGTGAAGCCCTTCGGGAACTTCATCTCCAGGGGCTGCTGCTTGTAGTTCTCATAGCGCTCGCGGGCCTTGCCGCCAAACGACTGCTTGCGGTCGAGCAGGTAGCTCGTCTTGTACCACACGTCGCGCAGGTGGTCGATGTCGAAGCTGAGGGTCCGCTGTGAAGCGTCGTCGCCGTTGCCATAGACCACCTCAATGCTGCGGCTGTCCTCCACGGGGTAGCCAATCTTGGCAAAGCCGACGCCCTGCTCCTCCATGAAGTCGCGGAACTCGAACTTATGCTCGTCGCTCACCTCGATCACCACGCCGGGGTTCTCGGCAAAGAGCGTCTTGACGATGTCGCCGTCCTGGCACAGGTCGTGCAGGTTGATGTGCAGTCCGCCGCGCCGGTTGGCAAACGTCATCTCCAGCAGCGTGGTGATGAGTCCGCCCGCCGAGATGTCGTGGCCGGCCATTACCCAGCCGCGGTTTATCAGCTCCTGAATGGCGTTGAAGGCGTCGGCAAAGTATTCGGCGTTCTTCACCGTCGGCACGTCGTCGCCCACCTTGCCTAACGACTGGGCGAAGGCCGAGCCGCCGAGGCGCTGCTCGTCGAACGAGAAGTCGATGTGGTAGAGCGAGGCCCGCTTGTCGTTGACGATGACGGGCGAGACGACCTTCTTGATGTCGCTCACCTCGCCGCCGGCCGAGACGATGACCGTGCCCGGCGAGATGATCTTCTCGCCGTTGGGGTACTGCTGGCTCAGGCTGAGCGAGTCCTTGCCCGTGGGCACGTTGATGTGCAGGTCGCAGCAGAAGTCGCTCAGGGCCCTGACGGCGCTGTACAGACGGGCGTCCTCGCCCTCCTGCGAGCGGCAGGGCCACATCCAGTTGGCCGACAGCGAGACGCTGGAGAGACCCTCGCTGAGCGGTGCCCAGACGATGTTGGTCAGCGCCTCGGCCACGCTCAGCACCGAGCCGGCCTCGGGCGAGGCCAGACCAGCCTGCGGGGCGTGGCCCAGAGCGGTGGCAATGCCCTTCTGGCCGCGGTAGTCGAGGGCCACCACGCCGCAGTCGCTCAGCGGCAGCTGTATCTCGCCCTGGCACTGCTGGCGGGCTATCTTTCCCGTCACCGAGCGGTCCACCTTGTTGGTCAGCCAGTCCTTGCAGGCCACGGCCTCCAGCTGGAGCACGCGCTCCAGATATTCTAGAATCTCTAGATTATCTAGATGCTCTAGATTATATTTCACGTCGGCGTAGTGGCGCTCGACGGTGTTGTCGCGCATCACCGTCTTCGGCGAGTGGCCGAACATCTGGGCCACGTCGAGGTCGAAGGGCTTCACGCCGTCGCCCTGGCGGAACGAGAAGTGGGCGTCGCCGGTGGTCTCGCCGACCACGTAGAGCGGGGCACGCTCGCGCTCGGCAATGCGGCGCACGTGCTCAATGTGCTTCTCGTCGATGAGCAGACCCATGCGCTCCTGGCTCTCGTTGGCTATGATCTCCTTGCTTGAGAGCGTCTGGTCGCCGATGGGCAGTTTCGTCATGTCAATCTCGCCGCCGCACTCCTCGACCAGCTCGCTGAGGCAGTTCAGGTGGCCGGCCGAGCCGTGGTCGTGGATGGAGACGACGGGGTTCACGTCCTCCTCGCAGAGCGCACGCACCAGGTTGTAGGCGCGCTTCTGCATCTCGGGGTTGGCGCGCTGAACGGCGTTCAGCTCGATGCCGCTGGTGTAGCGGCCCGTGTCGACCGACGACACTGAGCCGCCGCCGAGGCCGATGCGGTAGTTGTCGCCGCCGACGACGACGATCTTGTTGCCCTTCTGCGGCTCCTTCTTCAGGCAGTCGCGCTTCGTGCCGTAGCCCACGCCGCCGGCCAGCATGATGACCTTGTCGTAGGCATATTTGGTCTGCTGTGCAGCGGCGGTGCCGCTGCTCTCCTGGTGCTCGAACGTGAGCACCGAGCCGCAGATGAGCGGCTGGCCGAACTTGTTGCCGAAGTCTGAGGCACCGTTCGAGGCCTTGATGAGTATCTGCTCCGGCGTCTGGTAGAGCCACTGGCGCACGGGCAGTATGTCTTCCCAGTCGCGGGTCGTCTGGTCGTCGTCGGTCAGCCGCGGGTAGGCTGTCATGTAGACCGCCGTGCCGGCGATGGGCCACGAGCCCGTGCCGCCGCCCATGCGGTCGCGTATCTCGCCGCCGGTGCCGGTGGCAGCGCCGTTGAAGGGCTCCACCGTCGTAGGGAAGTTGTGGGTCTCGGCCTTCAGCGAGATGACGCTCTCGATGTCCTTCACCTGGAAGTAGTCGGCCGTCGACTGGTCCTTCGGTGCAAACTGCTCGACCACGGGGCCCTGTGCGAAGGCCACGTTGTCCTTGTAGGCCGACAGTATCTTGTTGGGGTTCTCCTGCGTGGTCTTCTTGATCATCTGGAACAGGCTCGACTCCATCTCCTTGCCGTCGATGATGAACGTGCCGCCGAAGATCTTGTGGCGGCAGTGCTCGGAGTTGATCTGGGCGAAGCCGAATATCTCGCTGTCGGTCAGCGGGCGCCCGTTCTGCTTCTCCAGCCCGTGCAGATACTCTATCTCCTCGGGGCTGAGGGCCAGGCCCTCCTGCTCGTTGTACTCCTCCAGGTTCTCGACGTGCTTGATGGGCTCGGGCTTGATGTTGACGGTGAAGATGTCCTGGCCGAGCCCGTTGTACATGCGCTGGAGCATCGGGTCGTGGTCGGCGTCAGGGCTGTCTACGGCCCAGTACTCCTCGATGCGGCGAATGCCGCTGATGCCCATGTTCTGGGTAATCTCGACGGCGTTGGTCGACCATGGTGTTACCATCTCGCGGCGCGGACCGACGTAGTAGCCTTCCAGCTGCTCGGCGTCCAGCTGCTCTGCCTCGCCGTAGAGCCAGCAGAGTTCCTTGATCTCGCTCGGCGTGAGTGCCTGGCCGGTCTCGGTGGCTATCACGCTGTTCTGTTGTGTCTTGAAAAATAGAATCATATCGTTGTCGTTTTGTTTGTTTCGCTATTTCACGTTCAGCAGGCGCAGGCTGTGGTCAACCCAGGCCTTCGGCTTCGACTGCGGCTTGCGCAGGTTGTTGATGAGGTCCTGGCGGCTCTTGGCGTCGGAGGCGCAGGCACGGCTGACGAAGTCGAACTCCTCGCGCTCGGCGTCGGTCTGCAGACGCTCGCGCTGCCGGCTCAGGATGTCTTTCGTCTCTAACGGCCGCATCAGCGCCAGCCGGTAGGCCATCTCGGTGTAGTCGCTCTCGGCGAAGAGGGGGTCGCTGTGCGACTGCCAGATGTCGTACAGCTGGTTGACCACCTGCGGCGCGCTGGCCGAGGTGGCCATCTTGCGGATGATGGTCTGGCGGCACTCGGGGCGCCGGTTCTCGGGCAGCAGGTCCATGATACACTGCTCAAGCGTCTGCCGCTCGGAGAGCACCTTGCGGTCGGTGGCGATCTCCATCATGTGGTCGACGGCTAACTGCATGACCGTGGGCGTCTTCTCGCTGAGCATGTCGCGGTAGAGCTCGCCGAAGTAGCTGGCGGGCACGCGCCCCATCTTGTAGTTGTCGAAGGTGGTCTCGAGCAGGGCGTAGCGGTTCAGGTCGTCGCGCGTCACCATGATGCGCAGCGGCAGTTGCTTGGTGTAGTTGTCGTCTAACGTGAAGTGGCCGTAGCCGCGCCCGCTGAAGTTGGGGATGATGCAGCTGGGCTGGTTCTTCAGCTTGATGCGGGTCACGGGCTGGCTCATGTTGACGTCTATCGTGCGGCTCTTCTCGAAGTCGTAGATCAGCCTGACGTCAAACTGCTGGGGCCAGAAGGCCGGCGTGCCTGCCGGGGGCGTCTGGCTGATGACGAGGTAGCCGTCCTGGTAGCTGGTGTGGATGGTGGGCAGCCCGCTCTGCTTCACCCAGGTGTCGTTGAACTGGCTGACGTTCTCGCCCGGCAACTGCTTCTCAAGCATGCTGATGAAGTCGTTCCACGAGGCCGGCTTGTAGAAGTATTTCAGCAGGAACTGCTGGAGCGTGGGCTGTAGCTTCTCGCCGGCGATGCCCTCTAAGTAGCGCATCATCACGGCGCCGCGGTCGGCGTCGGTGCCCTCGGCGCTCTTGGCGCGTGCCAGGGTGGTGGTCAGAAACTCCATCTCGTATTCCGTGCGGGCACGCTTCGACTGGTAGGCCATCTTGTGGGCCATGTAGGCGGCCAGCAGGTCGATGCCCCAGGCGTCCTTGGCTTCGCGCGGCGTCACCATGTTGCCAAACCAGAGGCGCGCCGTCTCGTAGGCTATCAGCTCGCTCTGCTTCAGGCTCTCCTCGCTCGTCGGCTTCTTCGGGGTGAAGACGCGGCTGTCCGTCAGGCGGATGATGCCGGGATTGTCGATGCCCTGCGACGCGGGACCCGTCAGCAGCAGCAGGCCGCACTCGTTGAACGGATAGGCCACGCCCGTGAAGCCCTCCATCCATCTGAGCGAGTGCGCCGACTCCTCAAGAATCTTGGGCAGCTGGCTCGCGTCGGCGATGTCGCTCTGGCGGTAGAGCGCCCTGACGGTGTGCCCTGAGAGGGCCACGATCTTCTCGTCAAACCGTCCGGCCAGAAACGAGTACAGCTGCAGGCTGATGGGCCGCTGGCTCTCGCTGCTCATCGCCTTCCAGCCGTCGGGCAGGTTCAGGTGGGTGACGAACTTGGCAGGAATGTCGGGCTGGTCGAAGCAGGGGAAACAGCTGCTGGGGCGGCCCTCGCTGAACTTCGTCGTGAGCAGGCCGTCGCTGCGGTGGAGCGCGTCGTCGGTGCTCTCGAAGCTGACCACTACGCGGTTGGCTCCGGCCTCGGTGTATTTCTTGGGAATGAGGAGGTGCCCGTTTTCGAAGCGCAGCTTGCGCTTCTTGTCGTTGACGACGGTGGGTCCGGTGAACTGTCCGCCGAAGTCAAGGGCCATGTCGGCCTCGTCGCGCAGCGCGAAGGTCACCACTGCCATGCCCGTCAGCTTCTCTGTCGGGGCGGAGGGAATGTAGAAGGTCAGGTCGTAGCTGACGTCTGATACCAGTTGCGAACGGACTGCCGGCCAGTTGACCGCCGGGGCTTGCTTCCGCTTTTTGGCCTGGCTCGTTATCGCCGTCAGGCACAGCAGCAGAGTGAGTAGGGTGAGCGTCTTTCTCATTTTTCTGAATTTTTGTGCAAAGGTACAAAAAAAGGCTGATATGGCGGCCTCGTTCATCGTTAGTGGAGGTTAAATAAACATAAAGAAATAAACAATTCTTCGCTTTTGCCCGTTCTATAGCTAAATTTGCAGCCGAAACACGCGCTATGCGCCAATTTGTCTAACTTAAAAATAGGTACATGAAAAAGAATGTTTTGATGATGACCGCAGTTGCCGGACTGCTCTTCGCCAGCTGCGCAAGTAAGAAAGACTTGGTCAACTGCCAGACCGAGAACAAGTCGCTCACCGAGAAGCTGACCTCGGCAAAGGAGGACCTCGCCGCCAGGACGGCAAGGGTGGCCAGCCTGGAGGAGCAGCTCGCCGCACAGCAAAAACAGCTGGCCGAGCAGAAAAGAGCCTACGCACAGCTGCAGCGCACACTCGACAAGAGCCTGACCAACGCCTCGCAGAACAACGTGTCTATCGAGAAACTGGTTGACCAGATTAACGAGTCGAACCAGTACATCCGACATCTCGTTGAGGTGAAGTCGAAGAGCGACTCGCTGAACCTCGTGCTGCAGAACAACCTTACACGCTCGCTCTCGAAAGAGGAACTCAAGGAGGTCGACGTCCAGGTGCTCAAGGGCGTGGTCTATATCTCGCTGGCCGACAACATGCTCTACAAGAGCGGCTCCTACGAGATTAACAGCCGGGCATCGGAGACGCTCTCGAAGATTGCCAAGATTATCAAGGACTACAAGGACTACGACGTGCTCATCGAGGGTAACACCGACAACGTGCCCATCCAGCGCGAGAACATCCGTAACAACTGGGACCTCTCCTGCCTGCGCGCATCGAGCGTCGTCCAGGCCTTGCAGAATGAGTATGGCGTCGACCCGAAGCGCCTGACCGCCGGCGGACGCGGCGAGTACAACCCCCTGGCCGGCAACGACACCGAGCTCGGCAAGCAGCGCAACCGTCGCACGCAGATTATCATCACGCCGAAACTCGATGAGTTTATGGACCTCATCGGACAGGCTCCGAAAGAGAATTAACCCTCTCCCTTATGTATTATATAAGGTAAAGCCCTCTTTTGGGCTTGACGAATATCAAGAGTCGCGGGAACTTTGCATGAAAACTGCAAATTTCCCGCAAAAAGTTTTGGTGGTTCAGAAAAAAGCCGTACCTTTGCACCCGCTTTCCGAGAGGGAGCACAACAAGAAAGCGTTCTTTGAGAGATTTACATAAACAGACAAGTAGTACAAGAAGCGAGTGCTCTTTATATGAGAGTACTTGGGTAATTATACG
>OCTX012254595.1_pt1 | contig 30240 bp, 33 predicted proteins | sample 1539691 | NCBI WGS metagenome assembly OCTX01 (sample SAMN02144231, study PRJEB22623) | gut metagenome | biome: sheep rumen | host: Ovis aries | place: New Zealand
GTATCCTCTTCCGCACAACTCCTCATCAGTTTCAGCTGATTTGATAACTATTGAATCGTTTATTTCTTCCATACAATCCTCATTTATATTCAAAGATAAATTCAAACCACCCTATATCCTTTTTCTTCCAAAACACTCATTGCTTTTTCAAAATTCTCTGACTTAACAAGTATATAGTCCGTATTGTATGTCGAGACAGCAAAAATACCTATTTCATTTTCTGCAAGGATAGTTGACAGTTTAGACAGTATCCCGATCAGTGAAAAATCAAGTATTCCCTGAATCCGAAATCCGTTCCATCCATCCTCGCGCTCGATAGTACCTGTAGGTGTATCTTCTGTTTTGCAAACAAGTGAGATTTCTTCATCAGTCTTTCCTATAAAGAAAAACTCTGTATCAAAGCAAATGTCTTTTATACTATTGACTTTACACACTGTTAAGTTATGTGATAATCTCTTTAATTCCATATCAACCTCGTAGACGTTTTAATAAAAAAGTTAAAACTACTTCATCCTCTTTTCAAACTTGAACATTCCATCCGGAAACTGCTCCTCTATCTGACCAGTCATTTCGGGATCATTCGGATCCGGATGATGACTGTTAAAGAACTCCACAATATGAAATCCGCATCTATTCACATAGAAATGAATATTTCGCTTCTCAAAATAAGGAGTCACTGTCTCCCATACCTTTACTTCAGGATGCAGTTTTTCTACCTCGCACCAAGCAGCATAACCAATGCCTTTGCTATGGACTTTAGGTGATGTGAAAAGGATATCCAAGTCTCCCTTGTCACCATCAACTTTTATGATGACTCCACCAACAGGCTTGCCATCGTCCATGATATGATACGCTTCGCCACTATCAATGGTTTTCTCTATTGTCTCACGGGAAATAATCTGCTCATCCTCTTCAAAATGGTTATCGCGCATACCAAATTCTTCTAACGCACCATAGTTGAAGGCCTCCTGATTGTCTTTTATAAATTGCTCTCTGTCAGGCTCCTGTAATGGAGATAATGTTATCAATGTTTCAAGCTCTCCTTCCGTCTTAGCACGATATCATAAAAAATATTATGTTCCAGCATTTATTTCTTCAAATCAGACTCTTTCTTATCATTAGTACGTTTCGACTTTCCTAACACGCCTTTTGTTATATAGAATATCGACATAAGTGCTCCGATAACTATGAAGGCAATACCCACCTTTCTGACTCCCTTAACATCATCTTTCAATATATATTCCTGATACCATACATCTGTCTTCGATATCCATACATTAGGATTGTCAGGATTACAGAATAAAGTGAAGTTATCACCTTCTTTATAACTTGACGAGCTCGTATAGTCCCCGCTGTATTTTCGCCCGCTAACTTCATAGGTAAAGAACACCTTGTAATGCTCCATAACTGTGCGCTCAATACCGTTTTCATCTTTCTCTGTCTCTTCATAGTACTCCACTTTGTTTATAGGAGCATCTACCTTTAAAGTGCAGACCTTTATCAACTCCTCATTTTTATTGTATTTCACATAACTGAAATGCGAATATACCAAAGCTCCTGCTCCTAATACAAAAAGGAACAAACATCTGAGCATCCTATAATATGTTCTGTTTTTTTTCATAAACTCTCACTCCAGATAAATCGACGGTATATCATTTAATACTTGCTTTTGCTTCATCTACCGAAGCAAACAATCTGCTTTCATGAACCCTGATGCCACCGCCAGTATCCATGAACTTTATTATATACGAACCGCCTGCATACTTCTTGATCATAACCTCTTTGATGAAACGGTTTGATTCCACTATATAGGCGATGTCCCCAATATTATATTTCTGTGCCATACCATACCTCAATCAGGGTTACTAAGTCCCTTTTCATCAGCTTCATCCCAGGTTATCCCATAAGGTGCACCACCTGATGTATATCCTGCTATAAAGTAAAATGTATCATTCTGAAAAGAATTATCATACTCAGGTTCTGGTTGTTTTTTCTTTCTTTTCTTCGCAGCCTTGGCTTTGAGTATATCTTCATATGCTTTCTGCTTTTCCGGACTCAGCACATTCAGCATACACAGTTCTTTCATCGCACAGTTATTATCAACGTTAAACCGAACTCTGTATGCTTTTACTATATGCGATTCATCCGTAAAGTTTTGAGCTTCAAACCACTTTCGCGCTTCGCTCAGTCTTTTCTGCCTTGCTTTCGACATATTCTTCTCCATCTCCAAATACTATCATAAGCATAAATATACCATATAACCGCAACCCTTAACAGCCGGAACATTAACAAAAATAACGGGGATGCCCGGAGACATCCCCTTGGAGGAATATATACAGGATCCTTACTAATTGTTTATCCTATTGCCACATTCTTCTGTCTAGATTTCTGTGGCTGTGGACGGGTCGCTTCCTTCTGAGCAATCTTCTCTTTTTTATTGGATATTCTGTCAGCAAGTGACTTCTGCTGTTTCTCGCACTTTTCAGTTGATTTGTCCTCAGCTTTCTTTTCAGCATTTTTCACATCAGCTTTCTCTTCACTTTTTTTATCCTGAATCTTATCAGCTTTTTCGACAGAAGCTTCCTTCTCCTGCTTTCTCTCTTCCATCTTATCCATACGGACAAGTTCATGAGCCTCGGAGTCATATATGAATGCATGGTCTGAAAGCTTATCTTCCGGACTTACAACTCCACCGTTTATCTCATGGATCATACTGTCCAGAGTGCCGGATTCCATGTTGTCATCAATAGGCAGGATTATAGTCTCATGCACACTGCTCGGAAGGACCACGAAGTCACCGCCAAGCTTTTCAGCTATCTCATCCATGGCTTTCTGATTCATTATCTCCGCAGCACCATTCAGATTATGCTCATTTGAAAGAACATACATCTGCGGTCCATCCTCCGGTGGCAGCATCATATCAACCATCGGATCATTCTCCGGAATTCCGTCCGGGAACATCATATCCACAAGCACATCCCTCATACTCTTAAATGAGTAATCCTGCTCTGACAGATTAGCCTTTGCAGTCTCCATAAGTGTAGCCTGATCCACGCCCAGCTCATCCATTATCTCGTTTGTGATAGGAGCTGTCGCAAGACCTTCCTTAGTTTCGCCCACTACTATAACAAACGCAGCAGAAATGTCTTCCATCTGCTCATGTGGTCTGTTCTGGAGCTTATCCTGATTATTCTCTGTGTTCATTAACCTTAAGGAAATATCTTCCTTTATCTCATCGAAATTTAACATTATGCTTTACCTCCTATCCTGTCAGCTTTTGCCTTGCTCTCTGCTTCTGCATCACCCTTCATTTTGTACTTTCTCACGCCCTTGATATAGGCTGCCATTCTTGCCCTGTATGCTTCTATACTGAAGAAATCATTTGAAGCACCAGGTATATAAGTTGTGTTATCAATCATTTCTTTCGTCTCCTTTATGTTTTTTTATTTAATTGAAAGAGGCAGGATTTCTCCCGCCTCAAAGTTACTGTTTACTTATTCTTTTGAAAGTCCATTTTGAACTTGAACTGCTTTCCACTCGCTTCAGTACCATCCTGCTTTTTGTAACAGTAATCGACGATGCCGTCCGGAGTGAGGTAGGCATTAAATGTACCGTCACCCTTTTTCTTCTTTATCCCTTTAACAAGGATTCTCTTTCCATCCAACAGATTCTTCAGCTGTGCTTCAGAAAGGACTATTCCCATGGCACTTTTTAGATTCATGCTGCATTTATTCCTGCAATAGAAACCATATATCCCTTTAACAACATCTCCACCACAGTTAGGACATCTGCCAAGAACATCACCTCTAGAAAATAGATTCCTATCTTCATCACTGACTGAGTGATAAGTTCTCACAAGCTCCTGAACCATTCCTGTTATACCGGAAATGAAATCATCATACACAGCTTCTCCCTTGGCTATCTGAGAAAGAGTATTCTCCCACTCAGCTGTAAGTTTAGCTGATTTAATATTGTCAGGAAGAATTGTTATAAGCCTGATTCCATTATCAGTTGGAATGAGGTTTTTCTTTTCACGCTTCACAAACCCATCCTTTACCAGCTTCTCTATGATGTCAGCTCTGGTTGCCGGAGTACCAAGACCTTTACGCTCTACATCCGAATCCATATCTTCAGTTCCCGCTTTCTCCATGGCTGATAATAAGCTTGATTCAGTGTATCTAAATGGTGGCTTTGTAAAATGTTCTGTCACCTTGCCGTCCACCTTTTCAAACACTTCACCTTCCCTTATATCCGGAAGACTTGTTTCGTCTTCGGTGTCTTCCTCCTTTTCAGTCTTATAGATTGACCTCAGCGTATCCTCAAACATCTTCCAACCTGGATCAATGGTACTGCTGCCCTTGGCTGTGAACTCTGCTCCGGCACATTCAAATACTACTCTCTGACTTAAATATCTATATGGTCCTGAAACAGCTTCCAGTAGTCTGGCAGCTGTCATATACAGTATCTTCTTTTCACCATCATCCAGACTATTAAGATCCGCTTTAGTTATCTCAGCTGTCGGGATTATCGCATGGTGGTCTGATACCTTCTTTGAATTCAGAACCCTTCCGATATCCGGTTCTTCTATAACTCCCGGAATAAATGAAAATGTACTCCTAACTGCTTTTATCAGATCTGCTGCTGTATCTCCCATATCATCTGTCAGATAACAGCTGTCCGTTCTCGGATATGTCACAAGCTTACCTTCATCGTTCTCCCCTTTATTCATATAACGTAATAAATAAAGTGTAGCACAATGTTCAGTATAATAATACCGTAAAATATAAGAAGCGCCATAAGTAACATATATACTCATAGCGCCTTATAGATTATTTACTTCGCTAATTCATCTACAATCACATTTCCTGTTGGATAATAGATTATATGTCTCAGACCTTCTTCATCATCAAACAGGATTCTGTCATTATCATATTCGATATCAAATCTGCCTTCATATGTCGCTATAACATCGCCCTCAACATCATAGACTGTTATTCTTCTTTCTATTCCACCGCCGAAGTTACTCTGCTGAGTTTTGATTGCACGCTTACCAGCTTCAGTCCCATTGAAGTACCAGGCTCCTATCGCCCATGCAGCAGCAAGAATTATTATTCCGGCAATTACACTGACTATTCTTGCCTTTTTATAATAAACACATATAGCGCCAACAGTTATAATAACAACAATTGACAAAAGTGATAATCCTATAATTGCTCCTACTGTCATAATACTTATCCCTCCAGAATACTTACATCAGCTTTAGATGCTGACTTATCAGTTCTATTCTTCTTGCCTATTGCAAATATTCCACCTGCTACGCTGCATCCTAACCCTGCAACTGAAAGTGCAACTATAATGCTTCTAAGTGTCCAATCACTCATGAGTGGTGTAATGATCATAAGCTCCCAGATAACTCCTACTGCAAATCCTATGACTGCTCCCTTAAGTACTTCCATCTTATTAACCTCATTTATATTCTCCATTTTATTATTCTCATCTTTCATTTATTTCTGCGATTTGTTCGCTTTGTTTTATCTTATGTCTGGATAATACACCAACCAATACAGTGAAAGCTACAATCTGTTGTGAGTTGCATTTTAAATGTCGTAAATGGTATTTCGATATAATCGAGGGACGGATGAACGGTCCGCCCCTCATTGAAAGGAGGTTATCTCTGGGCAGCGAACGATAACTGCCCATATGATAGAATCTGAAACTCTATACCACATCATGTGATGCAAAAGAGAATCTATTTATATAATCAATGTCGCGTTCGACATCAATATCTATTTCAATATGAAGGATTCCAAATACAGCTTTATCCATGTTCTCCAGTTCATCAACTACAACAATCAAATCCATATAATCTCTTTTATCCATGATGGACTCCTTTCTCAAATGGACACTGTGTCCATTCATCTTTTCTATTGTTAATATGTTTTTTGTACAATACTATAAAATGACAAGATCATAACTAAAGAAAAGTCTTTCCAAAATACAGTTTCGTCATAGGAAAAGCACTTTTAACGCAAAAAAAGCGAGTATGAGTTCTTTTCCTAAGTGGAAATTCTATAAACTCATACTCGCTTTTATTTTTTCGGACTATTACAAATGGACACTGTGTCCATTTTTCATGTTTTAAATTAATATTTCCGACTAAAAAACGATATTTCTTATTGAATAATTCTTTATTTTCGACTGTACTCGCTTGTATTCGATTGAATATTTGCTACAAATTTGCTACAAAACCGAGTTTCATATTCTCTGAACCCTTGATTTTACTGGGTTTTCTTAGCTCAACGACTTTAACGTCGGGAATTTTCCATACCTAAGACCATATAAACTCATTATCAATTACCATTATGTTTTTTATCATCACGGATTTTTTATGATAAAGTACCATTATGTACCATTCATTTTTTTTATCCGCGCAATTGGCATACTACTGGCATACCGTATATATTTTGGCATACTCATAGGAAAGCATTACCACTTTCCTAGAATATTACTAAATCATTTGCTAATTGTCTAAATACTTTCTGCTTCTTTCCATTCGTAACCTCTGCGTATATATCTAGCGTAGTCTGTATATCTTTATGTCCCATTACCGACTGAATAACTTTGACATTTACATCCTGTTCGCAGAGTCTAGCACAAAACGTATGTCTGGCTATATGGTTACTAAATGCCGGAATCATAATCGGTTCTCTATGCTCTCTTGCAGCCTTAACTTCTTCCATAGCATTATGGTTTGTTACAAGTCTCTTAATCTCTCGATTAATGGTTGCTGGATTATGAAGCTTTCCAAATCTATTGCAGAATATAAAGCCCTTCATTCCTTTTACTTCTGACTCGCATGATATCCCCAAAAGTTCCTGCTGTTCCTTTTCTCTTATAAACGCCTCTCGAACCTGTGGCAGCATAGGAATAGTTCTTATACCTGCGGGAGTCTTCGGGAGAGATACATCAAACTCGCATTTATGTGATCCTTCAACTCTAGGATAATATGTCACATTATGATTCACTTCAATGGACTCTTCATCTAAATCTATGTCTTCCCATCTGAGACCAATTAATTCTCCAACTCTCATGCCGGTACCAAACATAACCACGAAGAGATTTCTCCACCTTGCATAATCATCATCCTTTATGAAATCAAGAAATGCTCTCTGTTGCTCAATGGTAAGTGCTCTCCTTACACCGATATGTCTTCCAAGTTTTTTCTTCAGATCAGCCATAACTCTGTCAGATGGATTGCTACGTATTATTTCATCACGTACTGCCATTTGAAACACTGGATGAAGAAGTGTATGAACACTATCTACTGTATTGATACTGAATCCCCGTTTATCCAGAAGATCTTTATAGAATAATACAACATCTGAATACTTGGTCTCAGCGATTTTCCTCTTTCCAAATGTATCCCTTACAAAATGATTATATGTATATAGATAACCACTTAATGTATTCGGTTTCAGCTCTGATTTTGTCCTAATATATCTATCAAAACAATCATTAATTGTAGCCGTGCCTCTCACATACATATTTAGACCATCTCGCCTATCGCTCGCAATATCATCCTCGCGCTTTCTTAATGTGATTAAATCACGCTCATATATTGCATGTCTATTTCCTAATTCATCTGTATATCGATACACATATAAACCTTTATTTTTATAAAAACTTTCTCCAACTCGAAACTGACGTCCACGACTGTCTTTTCTAACCTTTTTCCTTCCTGCCATATAGGTTCCTCCTTCTCTTCAAGAAGGAAAGCGGTAAATACATTAGCTCTTTTGTTCACTCCAAGATTCCTTTAATAACTCCAACCCCTTCAGAACAGCCTCACTTATTGTCATGTCATGAGAAGCGACATCAGACTTGAGTTTTTTATACTCATCCTCAGTAAGCCTGACACCAATAGCAATTTTCCGCGGATTATCTATTTTAGGTCTTCCTGTTTTTGCCATAGCTGCGCCTCCTCAATCAACACTATAGTGTATTATACTTTGTGTTGAACAATAATACAAGTTTTTTGCTTCTGTATCACCTGCTCCCACACATACTTCTATCCGAGATTTGTAATAATACGAAATGATTCCAGATACTCATCCAAAACATCTGTATTAACAAGAACAAGCTTATTAATCTTATAAATAGCATTTGCATCCTTAGCAAGTCTCTCAAACTTCGACTGTGACATGCAATACAACTCCGCGCCCTCCTTGTATCTCACAAAATGAGATTTTTTCTTTTCTGACTCTTTCACCGGATTCACCCCCTTTCAAACAAATGTATATAATTAATAATAAATCTTAATGTTTTATTTTACGTTATATTAACATTCAAGTGTCCGAATCCTCCGAACAAATCAATTATTTTCATAAGATTTTGGGAAGACAAATCAAATAACTAAATGCATAACATATTTTTATTATGCATTATCCTATCAGAAACCCGTCTCACTATATGCGTCTAAGTATAAAAAAGTTTTATGGTATATTATTCATTAACACAAAGCTGTTCTTATAATAAATGTATCACTAAAAGTGACAGCCATTGTCACCTTTAAAATCATGACAGACCGGAAAGCTAGTAAAATAGGCACTCACATGCATCAAAAAAATATTGACAAGACTCTAACCATTCAATTTTTTTGCACAATAAAAGACGACGGTCTATACCAAAACCATCGTCTATATTATTAACAATTATTATTTGAATACTCTATCCATCAACCGCCTATAAAATTCAATCACTTCATCATATGATAGATTATCAGAGATAAGACCTTTAGTTCTGTTTTCATAATCATCTTTATAGAAGTCTTCATCAGAGAGCTTTCTAACTACCCCTAAGATATCTACATCATCTCTTGCAGCTGGAGCAACCTTTTTATCCATCTTCGATCTATGCAACCGCACTTCCTCAACAAGATCATAAAACCCATCATCTTCAGTAACATGAGGATACAGCTTATAAATATCATAAAGGTGCCTGGAGTTTCTACGAGCCTTGTCAAGTATATAATAGTCACATACCGCAAACATCTTGTCTATCAGCGTCCTGTCAACTGATTGCACTTTCATAGAGAATGGTAACAAATCATATTGTTCCAGAATCTCTTTATCAGATTCCCATAAATATTCATAAATGATACTGGTAATCTCTTTCTCTTCAATAGGAAATGCATAAGACATTAATGCAGTCTCCAATATAACCGTCGAAGGAATCGGATTTTGAATTTCTGAAATGCTCTCATAGCCAAAATCGTAGTGGTTATATTCCTTATCACTTTCAATTTTGTTCCAATTCAGAATTGGAAGCCCAATCTCTTCACTGATTTTCCCAATTATGTCATATTTCAGCTTCTTTCTTCTGGCAGATCCAATATGCTCCGTAAATGTAATATCTACATCTTCAGAAAAACGATCTATAATATGATGTGCCTTAGACAAAGAAGTTCCACCTTTGAAAACTATCTCAGCATTCCTTCTTGCCAGTTCTCTCAGAATTAGCGTTATATAATAATCCTTTTCAATGATATCATATGTTATTCCACTTCTGTTAGAAACATCCATAACAATATCTTTGAAATAATCCTCTTTATGCAAATACATTTTCTATCCTCATTTCATAATAGTTTTTATAAACTACGAGTGGGAAGAGTCCGATATATTTATCAATATCACATTTTTTAATATCATTTGCAACTATATAATCCTTAATCTTCTCTCCAGCTTCTTCATAGGTTCCGTCCATATAGTCATTTACTATTTTTATCATTTCCAGCAGTTGTAATACAAGATAGTTTTCCTTTGTTACTTCAACCACAGGATGTCTCACAACATATACCATCTTTCCAATAGTTATCTCTTTTATCTTTGCAGCCATATAGTTGCTAACAATTTCCGGTTTTCTCGGAACCTGTGTTGATATACCAAATCTGTTAGCAAGAGAATTGCCAGCATAATATCCATCTACTCTTCCTCTTCTGGAAATATATTTATAGCTTGCAACCACATCTGCACTCGGTCCAATCGGATTCTTTAAAACAGTTTTCTTAGGAATATAATAAATGCCTTTATCGTATTTACATATCTTTCCTTCTTCACAAAGAATCCTTAATTCTCTTGAAATCTCAGGCTTAGGTTTATCCATAAGAGGAATATCACTAAAAAAAATTGGTTCAGTTTCTTTATAATTTTCAATTAAGTATTCGTATAACATTCCTCTCACCTCCTGATAATAAATATAACCCTTCGAGTTACTTTTATTATAATGTATAATATCCGTTTGTCAAGAACACAATTACGATGTATAATCAAGCCATAAATCTCAAATTCAACTGCTACTATCAGAAGGGCGTATTGCGTCCCATTGGTGGTAGCAGTTTTTTATTTAAAAATTTGCTTAACTCCCGAAGGGGTTCTGGCAAAAAATCGCAAGCATTGGCGGAACATCCCATTCCGTCCCCATTTTCAAAATTTGTATTTCTGACAAAAATCCAAATTATCGAAAATGAACCTTGGTGCCGAGCCCCAAACCCCACAATATTATAAAGGAAGGTAATTGTAAAATGAAAAATAAATATAATGAACTACACATCCGTATTGACGATGACGAACTTCGGATACTTAACAAATATAAAAAATTCTTTGAAACTTATTCATATACTCAGATTATACGATCATTTATTCGCGATAGCTTCTGTATAAAAATAAATTACTCTGCAGATCTGGAAATAGCTACTCAGATAGCCCGCATCGGTAATAACATCAATCAAATTGCAAAAGTAGCAAATGAATCCGGTTCTTTGACAGCAAAACAGATGGAGACGATAAACGATGAATTGCTAAAGGTGAACAACCGTGTGAATGCTCTTTTTAAGTATCGTGGTGAATTCATAAAGTACAGCATCCTTGATGGAAGAGATAATTATATCAGAGAAAACATTCTTCCAGATGAATACAACGAAAACAATAATGTAAGTTATAATCATACTCCTGCGATTGAAACAATGGAGGATCCTGCAAATGGCAATAACTAAAATCATTAAGATTAAAGGAAGTGTAGGTTCCTGTCTTGATTACATTACAGATAAAAATAAAACATCCAATCAAACATATGTTACCTATGATGGATGCAGCAATAACACTGTTTCTTATATATTTGACCAGGCAAATCGAATGAATCCGCATTTTACTAACAATGATGATTCTATCAAGGCCTATCATATCATTCAGTCATTTTCCAAGGACGATGATATAACTCCTGAAACCGCAAACCAGATTGGCGCTGAACTAATGAACCGACTATTTAATAACAAATATTCATTTGTCTGCGCCACTCACATAGATCACGACCATACACATAATCATATATTGGTCTGCGCAGCTGAAAGAACCATGACTGGAAAAAAGATAAATGACAATCTTGCTCTTCTTCATAAGCTTCAGCGGTGTAGCGATGATTTATGCCTGGAACATGGATTAAATGTTATCAAAAAGCCAAAAGAAAAAGGAAAGAACTACAGAGAATGGTACGAGGATCTGAATAACCCTAATGGTTCAAAGAAAACTCAGCTAAGAAAACTAATTGATTCTAAGATAAAAACCTCTTCCAACTTTGATGATTTCATAGAACAGATGAGAAATGCAGGCGCAGGAGTTGAATTTGTCAATACATCTAAATATGGAAAAGTAGCAAAGTATCGTCTGCCAGACGCTACAGAAAAAGACAGATGGAATCGTGGATACAATCTCGGTGCTGGATATTCAGATCAGGTAATTGAAAGAAGAATCAGGCGAAGATTAGAATTCATAGAAAAACGTGATCGATTAAGAGCTGAACGCGAAACAAAGAATGCTAATATGACTCTTGCCGAAAAAGCCATTGATAAAAGTACCTTAAAGATATCTTCTATGATTGATACTTCCAATGACACCATATCCAGTGACACCATAGGACTTACCAAATGGAAAAACAAGCAAAACGCTATGCGTATGCAGCAGATCATAGAAGAACTCCGAGATAACTATAATATAAGCTATACTGATGTTAAAGCAAAGATACGAACTCTCGAAGCTGAGAACAACCGACTCGAGGCAGATATAAGAGATACTAATAAATCGATTAATAACTTCACCAAAATTATTCAGTATTGCAAAATCTATGCCTCATCTTATAGCCTTGCCTGTAATTATGGCGAAGCCACGGATAAAGAAGTCTTCTATCAAAATCATTCTTCAGAACTCAGTGCTTTTTTTGAAGCAGATGAATTTTTGTCACGAACTGCTATGGATAAAAACTCATTTTTGAAAAATTCTGATAAATATATTTCGTTCCTCAGCGAAAGACTATCCGATATAGAGGAAAATGTATCTCATGCAAAGGAACAGATCAGGGAAAATAAACAGATTATCAGAGAGCTTCACTCATATCAGAAAGAAATTGATTTATACCTTGGTCGAAATATAGATCGTGGTGCCAGATAAGTATATTGCCCATCTGAAAATCAATTCAGATGGGCAAGTTCATGTTATGAATATATCAGCCAAACATATCTTTACATATAAAAGCCATCTTCATCAAAAACAATCTTTAATTGATCATTCGTTATGCATTTCAGGACTTTATTTCTAATAGAACCTTTAGACATATCCAATCTTCTGAACTTATCCTTGCCGGTAATATGGTCTTTCTCCTTACGGATTAACTGAATCCTTCCAATACCAGTATTCTGTCTTGCATACTCCGCAAAACCCTTTGCCTTACCAAGATTATCGTCAAAATCAGGATTATGCGGTTCAAGAATATCTATGACATATCCAAGTATGGCATCTTTACGAACAATAAGGAAATCAGGATATGTAGGTTTTATTTCATTATCATTTTCATACGGAATGCAGAGAGCCCATGAGCCTCTAGATGGATTTCTAATCCAGCAGACAAAGTCATCCCGTTTTTCTTCTTCCTCAATAACCCCAGCTTCCCAGGTATTTAGCTTCAGCTTTGCTGTGCCAGTCTCTTCACTAACGAAAAGATGGTCTCGATATTCCTTGCCATCGGCATCATGCGGTACCTGAATAGTCTCTGGAAGGCGGAAATTATGCTTACTGACAATATCACCATCTGAAACGATAGAATCGTACTGTCTACGAATCCTGTCAGATTCAATAGTGGCAATGTAACGTCTGTAATTATCATTCAAATCATGGAACTTCTGCTCAGCATACTGATGCAGCTTAGAAAGACATCTGTCATCTGCCGCAAAAAGGATAACATCCAGCTTAAATTCCAACGGAGTCATGGAATTATAATGTCTCCGTCCATATTCATTGCCTATTCCTTCATTGCCCAGCTTCACATCCGCAAGTCTAAACTGCCTATCGATATCCGTATCAGTAGTACTGAAAATGTCAGTCTGATAATATCCTGAAGCCTTTTCCCCAAACACATCGAAGGTCTGTGTAGAAAGCTTGAACTGCTTTACCTGAGTTACAAGGTCATTATATTTCCCATCTGCTTTAAGTCCGGCCACGTAGTCTTCAATCATCTTTACAATATCATCATTCACATCGCTGACTGCGGCAGAATAGAGATTAGACATATTAAGCAAACGCACCATCTTGAACATTGATGTTAGGTAATTGCTGATAACAACCTTACGCACATCATAAGTCAGAAGACCGGCATCGTTGATGAATTTCATTACAGCCTCACGGTCAAACATATCCTCCGGAATCTGTTCTGGCTCTAAAATAGTCTGAGCAGATGTGACTTTTTCTGTCTGATGCGTATTCTGTTCCATACTAACTTCTGGCATAGCCTGTTCTTCGCCCAGTGTCGATGCAACATCTGATGTAACAGTATCAGCGATGTTCTGTGGCTGAAATACAGGTTGTTCCATGGCCGTATTTGTATTTTCTATAGTTTCGATGCAAGCTCTTGGTGTATACTTAGTCTCATTTGTATCAGAAGGTATTCCCGATTCTACAGGTTCAGGAACATTAAGTCCATTCTCTCCTAAGGAAATCTGTCCAGGAGTCTGCTTAAGTATTCTGGCATAAGCTGCGAGGTGCTGTGTCTGACGCTTTACCGTCAAAGTGTCATACTGTTTTCTGCCCAACAGCTCGCCATGAACATCGGTCGGAATTTCTCCGCCTTCCTCACTTTGGAGAGCCTCGACCACCTTTCCTACGGTAGCCTCATCAAAATGCGGCAGATAGAGATGTACATCATTTAAGACATCATCTACCTGAATGTGCGATTGCAGGGGAGTCCGCACCATACGACCGAGAAGTTGTGCAATGTAAGTGGCATCTGTTGCCCTGCGGAAGCTCATCATAGTTTCTGCACGAGGGCAGTCCCAGCCCGTGGACAGGCTTTCCTTAAAGAAAACTACCTTGATATTCTTATCATCCGCTATGCGGGACGGTTCCTCATATCTAACTTCTAACCCATTAATTGTGATGGAGGTATTCTTATCGCCAAAAACATGTACCACCTGTCCCTTCTCAAAGTGGAAGCCAATACGTTCCTCAATTTTCTGCAAGCAATCATCGAGATCTGTTTCAGAAACCGTGTCATTGTTTCCATTCAGAACCTGAATCACAAATACCGGATTCACATAAGCCGTATGTTGTTCATAACAATATTGTGACCAGTGATCCCATTTCTCCTTCCAATCGTCAGCCGCAGCCTGAAGGACAGCCATGTCCTTATTGATATTGCTCTCTTCCGGATAAATGATAACAATCCTGTCTTTTAAAAGACCTGAAGATCGTACTTCATCCGGCGTGACTTGTACCTTGTGCATTGTTGAAGATGACGCTCCCTCAACCAGCTTGTTGAAACGTTCCGTGGTAGCAGACATACCAATCACCACCGGCATCGGAGGCAACTTATCTTCTTCGCTGCCTTTGATGAACTTCTGCATAATGGTGGTCTGTTTTCCTGCTGCCGTTCCCTGCATTCCGCGATGTGCCTCATCTATGATGACATAGAATCGGTCGCTCTTTTCCCTTGCGGTATTTGCAAGTGTCTCCCAAATGGTATAATTCCTATCTCCCGATTTAGTGAGGTTAGATGTTTTCGATAGCTTCTGAGTGTTCAGAAAATAGATATTTCCGTCATCAAACATCTCCTGATCAAAGGAATCCTCCGTAACGGTAACCGTCTGTGATACGCGGATTCGATCTGACTTTGTATCGATTTTCAACTTGCTCTGCTCATTCAGCTGGGGGGAATCGGAAAGCCAAACGAATACAGCATTCGGCTGATCCGGATATTTATCATCACCAAACATGATATCCTCGATCAGGGAAGACATAATGATTGTCTTGCCCGCTCCGGTAGGAGCAGTAAAAGAAACCACCTGCGGCACATGTGTCCGCTTGTAGCCTCCCAATGACTCTGCCGTGAACATCCGTAGTTCGCTCAGAGCTTTTTTCTGAAAAGGGAATAAATTAACCTTCATGTGTTACCTCCCTGTATTAATCCTGAAATTATCCAGATAATCTCTGTAAAGCTGGTAGGTGGTCTTATCCTCCATGTCCCTCACCATCTCTCTATATGCACCCACAGAATCTGTGATTATAAAGACTGTATTTATCTCCGGATGTATGCTAAGCTCCTTCTCGAAAGCAGCATAGGACATTTCATTAATAAGCACAGCAAATTTATTCTCCGGGTATATAACCATATCCGGCAAGTTATCTGATTTCAACATCGGACATTTACCGATACAGCCTGACTTCATCCAAAGAACGGAGAGCAGTTCCTTAAACTGTGCACCAAGGGCAACCATTGTCTTATCAAGAAATCCAAGTTTGAAATAGATAGCATTCGCCTTAAGTCCTTCCGACATCGGAATATCGCTACCGAAATAATTTCCTTTAAGTGGCTTTCCATTCACATCATGCCCTTCAATACTGCATACCGTGCGAGGCCATGTAACATAACGGGCAATGCCAAGCTTCTCCCATTCCTCATCACCAGGTTTAAAGCCCTGTTTCTGTAACAATTTAGCTTCATTATCTGATACTTCGTTATTCGTAACCATAATACATCGGCGATGTCCGCCATCTTCAGCATTAAGCAGGTTTACTGCATGAAGCGTCGTACCCGAACCAGCAAAAAAATCAACGATTACAGCATCTGGCTTATTTGCAACAAAAAACTTAATCGGATCGCATTCCGAATAAATTGATTTCGGATAAGAAAATCTCTTACCAATGATGGAAGACAGTAATACTGATCCATATAAACTTGCATCATGTGATTTTCTATTCCATACCGATTTAGCTGAATTTAGTTTATCTGTTTTTCTTTCAAGTAGTACAGCTCCCTTTTCATCTTTTCCTGTAATTGTGACACTACCATCCTCAATTTCTTTAATAAGACCCTGGTTTAAATAATTTATAGACCATTGTCCCAGTTTATTTTTTCTTCCAAGTTTTGCTGTTCCATCTTGCAACGCCTGAACAAATTTTGGTCTGCTCAATTGCCAGCAACCTTCTATTCCATCTGCGTGCATTGGCCAAACGGCAACGCATCCATTAGGAACTTCTATTACTTCACGACTATTTCCTTTTCCCGGAGGGTAGCCTACTGATTCAATTATTTCTTTATCTTCATTTACAAAAATCGGATAAAAACAATTTTCCGAATGTTCCCTATGAGAATTGCTACCTCTTCGTAGCATTCGAGCCCAAGGTATAGAATCACCTGCACTTTGTTTGTAATTTCCCGTCATTTCAAAATCAAGCATACTATCATTTACGAGAGCAGGTTTTGCGTTTCCCATCTGAACGAAATAAATATACTCTTCAACCCGTGAAAACTGATTTATTCTTGCCACACCTTTCGCATTTATAACATCCGTAATCATCTGTATACTTGCTTCTGGAAATAATTCCTCCAACAAACACCCAAGATGCAGGTACTCTTTTTCATCAATCGTAACAATAAGAACTGAGTCTTGTGGATTCAATAATTTTTTCGCAATTTTCAGTCTCTTTTCCATCATGGACAGCCACTTGCTATGACGATAGGTGTCGCTACCATCAACATAATCGTTGTTATACTTCCAGTCCCTCGCTCCGGTATTGTACGGTGGATCGATATAGATACAGTCCACCTTTCCGGCATAAAGATACTCCAGAAGCTGAAGTGCATGATAATTATCTGCTTCAATCAGTGTATGCCAGAGGTCGCTGTCGGGAGCATTACACACTTCTCCCATCGGCTTCAGGTATGGATATATCGGCTCGCCAAATTCAGCTACCGCAACAAGCTCGTCCATCTTGAAAATTGTTTCGTCATGTGTTTCCTTGCGGTCACAAAGTACATCATCCCCCTCTATCTTTAGAACCTCATATATATCGCTGACATAACCTGTCTTGGCTGCAACTGTCTGTCCAACACGGATAGGAATATCATAAAGCGGTGTACATTCCGGCAGATGTTCTTCAAATACTAGTCCAAATTTCTTTTGCTTAAGTAGCTTATTAGCTTCAGATAGAATACGCTCACGCAGAGCCACATCTTCAATCTGTCCTATCAAATCCTGTAAAACAGCCATTATCCGTCCTCCTGATCAAATATAACCTCATAAAGGGCATTCTTAAAATCACGAATGCCCTTTATATTATATCACTTAATCAAACAACTTTTCCCCATCAACAGAGAGATTATCTAAATCAACATCCTCTTCCTTGATAGGAATAGTCCACTCATTATTACTCATGGTATCAGTAAATTCTTCATCTAATTTCAGATTATATTTTCTTACATAATATACGAGATCTCCCGGCCATATCCATGTACCATCAGTATATGACGATGGCACACCCGCATTACCTGATGAAGGATCAATTACATCCTCAACTGTTCCTGCACATATTGCGACAGGAATACCCGTTTCCAGATAATTACATATATTATCCTTGTAATCTTTATCATAAGAATAATTAATATAATCCTTAATACTTGGATCAGAATCTAAACCATGAGGCATTTCCTTAAAATAGCCTTTTCTAATTAAATCCATACTTATGACCTGCCTTTCTTCTTAGGATAAAATGTCTTCCATTTTCCTGTATTCTTATACATTGTTGGACCAATAACCATTTTACCGTTTGAATATATCCATAAAGTATCTGTTGGTGCCTTAACCTTAACACCCATCTTGTTTGCAAGATTCTGAGCAAATCCCTCGTCAAGCTTGCCGGTTCCACAAGATAGCAGTCTTATTGCACCTGATTTATAACCAGAATCCTTTTTTAATAATGTTGCTAACCTTCTTTGATCAAGAAGTACCCAATTCCCATTATGCATTATTTTAACTTTTTCCGCAGTACCATGGATAGCTACATCTGTAAAACCAGGTTCTTCTTTTATCCACTTTGTAGCATTTTTTAAGGATTCCCCTTCACCTTTACCTACAAAGGCTGAAGATGCACTGACAACATCAATTTTTCGGGAGCCTAATGTATTGCCAAAGCCCCCATGATAACCAGTTCCCATTATGATACCTCCTTTTTCTTAATTGAGGCACCATAATCACTTATAAAGCTGTATATCTCTATTCCAGAATCTCTATACTTCTTAAAGATATAATCCGGAGCAGCGCCATATACAATTATGGCTTTCGGATTCAAATGGTTGATAACTACGTCTAGACCATCTATAAAAATCTTTCTATCAATTCTGTTCTTTATTGTACCATGTGTACCAATAGCTATTACGCATCCCTTAGATATACCGTCTGAGCAGCATTTATATGTACGTCTGTCACCATAACGAATATTTGGAATTACCATAATACCATTCGTTTGAAGCCAGGCACCTATAGCTCTGCTTCTGTATATATTCCACAGCTGCATGACTAAAGGCATGTCCCGATAGAGACTAAAATCCGGTAATATAATACCATTGAACTTACGTAGCAGCTCTAGATATCGTTGGGGATTACGCCACAAACGTTCGAATAGATAATCATCCTCATAAAAGTGTATCCAGCAATTATAATCCTTGGAGGATACAGCTTTAGAAAATGGAATCAGCCGATTAGGTATCTGATATGTTGGTGCAATTACTGGGAATTCAAACAGTCCAGCAAAGCTCGCCATACACACCAAAAAAGCATTAAATACATCTTTACAATTAGATCTTTTACTATTAATTCTACTCATATTAAGACCTCCTTTCTGAGGTTACAACTGGAGAAGATCAGACTATCCCCAGAGGTTCCGTTCGAGGCTTAATATGAATTGCTTAGGTTCAAATAGAAGCACTCGAACTTGATTAAATAGTTGAAACTTAGTCTGTTTTTTGTTACTATAATAAATGCTTAGGTTCGAGTAGAAACACTCGACTTGCACTATATAGGTAGTTAGCGCTATCTATATAGTGCTTTTTTATTACTTTCATAAGAACACCACCTCCTTCGTTGTAATTTTTAATAAAAGCTTATGATACAAAGCTATTATTTCTCATATAACTATTCCAATATGATATCTTCTTCCGCCAGATTATATATATCAATTCTATTCTGAATATCCACAGTATTGACAATCCAGTTTCTCATCATACAAAGCTTTATAAATTCACTAATCCTATTGACTCCATTCATTTCAGATAATGTAATTACAACACCAAACTGAAGACTTCTATCAGTACTTGAATCAGATCTATCCTTGCTTTTAATGCTCAGCCCCCATAGTCCCGACTCATACTGTTTTTTTGCTTTACCATTATCTCTAACCTTCTCAGCGATATGCTTAACATTATCCCATTTACGGTAGATCTGTCTCATTTTCGCTTCGTACAAAGCCACAAAATCACCTTCAGCCTGTATATTATTATCAATTGACTTGATAGTTGCCTTACCATCCTTTTCCATTATTCGTCCAAAATGAATATCCAATTCTGTACTTGTATAGTCTACACCTTGATTCCTATCACATTTAGGAAAATATACCAATGTTGCCTTTGCAAAGTACGGAAACCCCTTATCATCACGAGGAACAGGAATATTATAAGTAAATGTCTCATATTCTTCAGCTGTTCCGTTAATATAAAACTTTATTTCGTTATTCTGTGATGTAAGAATATCCTCTATCTTTATTGGAACAATGCCATACCCCATTTTGTCAGAATTAATATCTTTACGATTCCATCCTGCTGCCGAATCAATAATCAGTGCCTTCGCAACTTCTCTGCTGAAGCCCATAATATGTATCAGATATGCCATCTTCCTTGTAATCCATGGAGCAGCAAAGGATGTCCCTGAAACAAATGCCTCACCTGTAGGATCACATACCTTGATTTTCTTATCTGTATCACCACCATAATATGATATATCAGGTTTATAGAAAAAGCTTAGTACCGGTCCTTTTCTGGAGTAACTTGCCGATTTATTATTAAAGTCTACCGAATTAACAACCAAGGAATTCAGCGAATCCGCAGGTGATCCTATCTTCATATTCTTATTATCACCCTTATTATTTGTTCCTGCTACAATAAAGATAACATCATACTCATACTGTATTCTATCCAGTTCTGCAGCAGCCGGAGATATAAAATTAGGTTCAATCTCAATCGGTGAGCCTAAAGATAAATTCCACACCTTTATGTCTCTATTCGCAGCTACAATATCCCTAATCATTTTTATAACAGTTACAAAATAAAAACCTTTCTGAAGAGCAACCCCAAAATGTCTTACTCTGAAACGTCCACAGTTATCCTCCAGCTCTGGATTAAATGAAGGACCATCCACAATAATAGATGAGACTGCAGTGCCATGTTTTTTGTCATCAGTTCCTATAGGTATTTCTTCCACAAGACAATTCCTGTAATCTACCCATTTTGAGAAATAAACACTGTCATCAAAATGAGTATCAATCACACCGACAATCGGCTCATTTGCAGGATTTGGAATAGTAATTATGTCTTCTTCCGCTACTACCGCATTATAATCAGCCTTTGAAAAATCATATATCTGAGCAGCAATCATATAAGGCATACTATTATGCAACAATTCCAATTGTTCTTTTTTGAGAACTACAGTAGCATCATCTATCATTACTACACTATTAGAATCTATACCAACCATCTTTAAAATATTTTTCGCAGGAATCTTAGTCTTATACAACGTAACTGCAGCTTGTTCTACATCCAGCAAATCTGCCTTATCTATTTCAAAACTACTCACCCAGTAAGCATCAACTACCGCTTTTACAAATGCAGTTTTTTTCAGTTTTCCAATATCCTTCTTGCTCTTATTAATATTTTCTATATCGTTATAATCTATCCTTCCACCATATGATTTTTGCAGTGTATCATAGCATGAATCAAGAATCTCTATCGACCTTTCAAGCGCTTCAATTGAATTATAATATGTAAATACGTGCTTTTCATCACCCTTAGCACCTTCAAACTTGGCACCTCTTATTGATGCATTAGGATTTTTACCTTTTTCTCCTAATAAAACTTTTAATCTATTGCTCTTTGCAACAACAAAAATATAGTGAACACTAATCAATGCGCCTTCAATTCTCTTATCCCTCTGCCAGAACAATAAAATACTTTCAAGCTCTTTTTTTAGCCTCATTATTTTATCAGCTTCTACAAATCCACTCTTAGGAAGATTAATAGGTCCTGGACGGTTACTATTAGGTCTATGATTTATTTGTCCCTTTAACTGTAAAATATTATTCATTCGAATCCCCTTTCAGAACTCGTGAAACAGTACTTTTTGAAACATGTGTTAACATCTCAATTTCTCTAACAGAAAAGCCTTCAGAATTAAGCCGCATAATGTCATCTGGTTTTCGCCCTGTAATAGTTGAATATATTCTTTTGAAATAATCCATATTATCCTCAACATCACTGAATGCCACTGAACTTTTTATAAGATTTCTAAGATCACCCGGATAAGGAATAGTTTCATACATTTCAATTATTTTTCTGAATAACCTTTTATTTTTTGTTTTTATATCAAACAATTTTAAATATTGATCCAGTAAAGCTTCTGCAACACTAATTAAATCCTCTCTCGAATATCTGTTAAAATCAATAACCGCATCAAATCGTCTGATTATTGCCTTGTCAAAATTCTTAAACAAATTAGTAGTTGCAATCAGAAGTATTCTGTCATCCAGCATATCCAAGCCTTTAAGAATTGATGTTACAGCTCGCCCCATCTCTCTCACATCATTTGTATTGGTTCTGTCAAGTGCGACGGCATCTAATTCATCAAATAATATAATTACCTTATCAGGATATCCAAATCCATTTATCTCCTGAAAAAGCTCAGATATATTCTTTTGTGTCTGTCCAAGTTTACTGTCGATAATAAAATTAAAATCGACCATATATATTTCTCTATCAAGGATTCTTGCAAGTTGCTTTACTGCCTCAGTCTTACCCGTTCCTGGCGCTCCTTGAAACAAAAACTTATTCACACCAGCCTTATGTGAAATAGCATTTACTATTCCGAACAAATCCTGAGTAATCTCATCAGATAGCCATAATGTATCAGATGATGATGGTATTTTCTGAAAAAAATCTGTATTATTATAATTCATTTGAGGCACAAACAAATCAGCACTTGAAAGTAACGATGTTATATATTCAGCAAGCTGAACATCTCCACTTTGATCAAAATCGTTAGCAACCTCAAAGGCTTCATTTCTAAAACCGGCTTCATTATTCTCTACATGATACTTTATTAGATTAATGATATTCTTTTTCTTCATGTCTATCACCTCTCTATCTTAATGATTTGATAATATCATTTGGGACACATATTGTCAATATTGAAACACATATCTTGTAACAAAATAAAAAGGTGCATATTTAAATGCACCCTTACATTGAATCATTAATCAATCATTGCATTGCAGAAAACTGCTTCTGCCCCAACCCCAACCAGATCATCCTCAACCCCACTAAGCATCAGATATTCGAAAAAATCAGATGTTGCATCAAAAAGCTCAGGTGTCATCACATAATTAACATCATTATACCTGAATTGCTCACTGGCTGATTTGACAGGACAATACCATTTATAATCCTTATATTTTCGTCTGTATCTATCAGCTTTATATCTCCAGAGTTCAACTACCTTCCTTAATTCCTCTGGAAGTCCGGCAATATTCTCATCACTTATAAATATAAACGGAGCCTCAAGAGATGAATATGTAGCTTTGTATCCCTTATCCATACTATCACCATCCCTTCTATAATACGAATACCATTTCATTCAGCATTATTTCCATTACTCTAGCGCGAATGGATGTCATACGCTTCACCCATTCCATCTGGTCTTCCGCCTTTAAAGCTTCGTTGACGCCCTCTCTCTCCATAAAGCTTTTTGTTATTCTTTCATCTCGTTCTTCAGCCTGCTTCTGAAATTCTAGGCATTCTTTATATATTTCACCAGTCAACAATTTTGCTATATAAAGCGGAGTATGGTAAGTTTTTAAGAAATCCATTCTCATCAATCCATATATTGTCAGGTCTTCACCCTCAAGTTCTTCCATCTTAAAATCTGGAATTTGATAATCCTCCTCTTGTCTATAAGGTATAAGCATCTTTTTTCTCCTCCCTTAATTATTTTAGTTAACATAACATTTTTAAAATGTCAAGTAATTTGTTTATATCCATACAAATCATGATTCACCTTTTGCTTATAATATGCATTCATAGCAATCGGGGCGTTATAAAGCGTTGCAAGCATATAGTTCTTGATATTCTTGATATCACTCGTATTATTGCGAAGGCATTCAACAACATACTGAACTGTCATCATATCATATTTTTCAAACCTTGATATAATTATAGATTTGGGAACGTGCTTATCAGATATAGTTATGATATCACCACCTGTGATAACTATCTCAGCCATAAGCTCAACCATGGTATCTACATATTCCATATCTGAATCACTGTAATCCTGTTTTAGAATCTCATAATCAATATTATCCTTTATGAACTCTATATACTCTTCATAAGTCAGACTATACATACCTGATTTATTCTGAAGCTGGGAATCTGTCCTATCCATCCCATCCGTTTTTCTTTCGGATAGATTGATAAGATTATTCTCACTATTGTCTTTATCACTTATATTAGTATTATTAGATACGGTTTCACCGACTTCTTGAGATATGTTTTTCCGAACCCTTGAGGTCTGATTTTCAGAATCCTTGAATTCTGATTTTCCGAATTCTTTATTATTATTGCCTTTGCAGGCACTTTTTGAAGTATTATTACTTTTTATTCCATCATTATCCGAATTATCATTTATTATTACAAAGCTTTTAACATATATAATATCCGGCTTTCCAAGACCTCTTTTAACCTTTTCAATCAGACCTATCCCTTTAATTGTATCCAGTTCTCCAGAAACCTTAACTGCCTTATCTTTGCCACATCCAAGATCCTCTGCAATCTGTTCCACAGTATAGATAATATAGGTTCTATCCTGATCATCCTGCCACCCGTTCTTTATCGAAAGCGACATCCTATCCAGCATCAAACCATAAAGCAGCTTTGCATCATTAGAAAGTCCCTTAAAATGCGTATCAGTAAAAAGCAGCTTCGGAATCCTATAAAATGTAAATTGATCCGCTTCCTTCCCATAATAATAATTGAATTCTAATCCGTTACTCATAGCAACCTCCGCATCTTATGCCATTCTTGACATATCAAATTAAAACTATAAGCGAAAAGGCACCTTCCGAAAGGATATTATCCTTCAGGAAAGTGCCTTAAGAGCTAATGCATTTTATTCGGTTTTCCTATGAGTAACAGCCAAAATGCCGTATTATTATATACCATAGTGTACCAAATTGGCATACATTTTGGCATACAACCTTAGTAGAACACCTTACAAATGGCTATTTTACTGAGTTTACTTCTTTTCTGACTTCAGAGTCGGGAACAGTAGGACGTCCCTAATAGCAGGACTATCTGTCATTATCATAACTAGACGATCTATTCCGTAACCGATACCGCCTGTAGGTGGCATACCTACTTCAAGTGCGTTAAGGAAGTCCTCATCTGTATGGTTTGCTTCGTCATCACCTGCAGCAGCAAGTGCATCCTGAGCTGCAAATCTTTCTCTCTGATCGATAGGATCGTTAAGCTCTGAGTAAGCATTTGCCATTTCCCATCCATTCATGAAGAACTCGAATCTCTCTACATACTCTGGATTCTCAGGCTTCTTCTTTGTAAGTGGTGATATCTCGATAGGATGATCCATAACAAAAGTCGGCTGGATAAGGTGTTCCTCTACATATGTCTCAAAGAAGAGATTGAGAATATCACCCTTCTTATGGAAGTCTTCGAATTCGATATGATGCTCCTTAGCGAGTGCGCGGGCAGCTTCGAGATCCTTTACTTCATTCCAATCAACACCACTGTACTTCTTAACAGCATCAACCATAGTAATTCTTTCAAATGGCTTTCCAAGATCCATTTCTACTCCCTGGTAAGTGATAGTTGTAGAACCATTTACCTCCTGAGCGATATGGCGGTACATAGCCTCTGTAAGGTCCATCATACCATGATAATCTGTGAATGCCTGATAGAGTTCCATAAGTGTGAACTCCGGGTTATGACGTGTATCAACGCCCTCATTTCTGAATACTCGACCTATCTCGTATACACGCTCCATACCACCTACTATAAGTCTCTTAAGATAGAGTTCTAGTGATATACGAAGCTTAAGGTCCTCATCAAGAGCATTGAAATGTGTCTCAAAAGGACGAGCTGCTGCACCACCTGCATTTGAAACAAGCATAGGTGTCTCAACTTCCATAAATCCCTGGTCATCAAGGAATCTTCTAATAGTTGATATAATCTTTGATCTCTTAATAAATGTTTCCTTAACATCAGCATTCATTACAAGATCTACATATCTCTGACGATATCTTATATCTGTATTTGTAAGTCCGTGGAACTTCTCAGGAAGAATCTGAAGTGACTTTGAAAGAAGTGTTACTGAATCTGCATGAATAGATACTTCTCCCATCATTGTACGGAATACATATCCTGTAACACCGATAATATCACCTACATCAAACTTCTTGAAGTCTGCATAGTCATCTGTTCCAAGCTCATCTCTGGATACGAATACCTGAATATTTCCGCTCTTATCCTGTACATTACAGAATGAAGCTTTACCCATTACACGCTTAGACATCATTCTTCCTGCTATACTTACCTGAATAGGATTAGCATCCATAATAGCACGTCTCTCATTATATGCTTCTGTTTTAACAGCTTTAGCCTCTTCAGGTTCCATTCCTTCTGTATCAGGCATATCTTTACCAACAAGAAGCTTTTCTTCTAAAGCAATATATTCCTGTCTTGCCTGCTCTGTGTGGTATGACTGATTGAACTTTGTAATTACAAATGGATCTTTTCCAGCAGCCTGAAGATTAGCAAGCTTCTCACGACGAACCTTTAAAAGCTGATTAATATCCTGCTGTTGTCCACCCTTCTGATTATTGTTATTTTGGTTATTCTGATCTGACATGCAGTACCTCCTAAAAAGAAAACCGCCGGACTAATCCAGCGGTTCATATTATTCATAGACTAAATTTAGTTTCTTGTAAAATCAAGAACCTTATAACTGTATTTTCCGCTTGGTGCATCAATTGTTATTACCTGTCCAACCTTTGAACCAATAAGCTTTGAACCAATCGGAGATTCGTTAGATATACTTCCCTCTAATATATTAGACTCTGTAGAACCTGAAAGCTTATATGTATATTCCTGCTTTGATTCCATGTCCTCAAAATGTACTGTACATCCAAAGTTTACTGATTCTGTATCAAGATTATCCTCATCGATAACTTCTACATTTTTCAGTATTTTTTCTATTTCAGCTATACGAGCTTCAATATCTCTCTGCTCATCTTTAGCAGCATCATACTCAGCGTTCTCTGATAAGTCTCCCTGCTCACGAGCTTCTTTTATCTTCTGAGCAACCTCACGACGACGGTTAACTTTAAGATCTGAGAGTTCATCTTCGAGTTTCTTAAGTCCTTCATAGGTTAAGATATTTTTCTTTTCTTCTGCCATAATGAGCTCCTTTCGATGGAAAGAAAATGGATTAATGGGTATCTTATTATTGCAGATGACGGGACTCGAACCCGAACCCACGTAATGTGGACATGAACCTGAATCATGCGCGTATACCAATTCCGCCACATCTGCATAATTTAGCCACTGAACGATTGTAACACTATAAAATCAAAGTGTCAACCTTTCAGTGGCTAATAATTTTTTATTTATTAACTATTATGTTATTTCTCTTCTGTTGTACCGTAGTCGTCAACCATCTCTGTTGTTTTAGCGCTATCATCTGCAGCATCTGTTTCAGTTGCCTCTACCTGTTTAGCGTTGTTATATACAAGATCAACAACTTTCTTATAAACTATCTCATAAGAGAAATCTTCATCATTATATCCGTAAGCCTGCTTAAGCTGCTCGATATCAGTCATTCCTGTCTGATCAAGAAGTTCCTGCTTCTTAGCTTCAACTTCATCGTCCTCTGCAGAAATGCCTTCCTTCTCAGCTATTGTAAGGATTATCATCTTCTCACGAATATAAGTTTCTACAGATGTCTTAACCTGTGTCTTAAATCCTTCTTCATCCATACCATAGTATGAAAGATATGTTGCAAGATCTATTCCATTTGACTCAGCTGACTCAGTAACATTACTGATAAGGCTGTCTATACGATCATTTACTTCCTGTTCTGGAAGCTCTGATACCTGAGAAGCATCTATAACCTTGCCAATAAGTGTTGACTTATCTGCTTCAAGATCTGTCTCTGCATTTTCCTTCTCAAGTTCTTCTCTCTTAGCCTGTTCGAACTCTTTAGTAGTCTTATAATCTGTAGCTGAAGCTACGAGAACATCATCGTACTTAGGAACTGTTGGTGATGCCACTACATAATTAAGTGTTGTAGCAAATACAGCAGCCTTTCCGTTTAATTCTTCATTACCATATTCCTTTGGAAATGTAACATTTACATCAAATGAATCTCCAGGCTTATGGCCAACTATCTGCTCATCAAAGTTATCGATATATCCGCTACTTCCAAGTGTTATTTCAGTACCAGCTCCCTGTGTACTTCCACCATCGAACTCCTTGCCATCAACAGAACCTACATAGTCTATATTAACTGCATCGCCCATTGTAGCAACTTTCTTATAATCTTTATTCTCAATAGTGTTATCTTCTATCAGACGATCTATCTCTGATTGAATATCTTCATCAGTAACTTCTGTGTTTGACGGTGTATATTCAACGCCCTTATACTCTCCAAGTGTAACATACTGAGCATATTTATTCTGCTTATCCTTGAGAGATGCCTCATCTGATTTTCCGCATCCTGCAAGTGCTGAAAGAACCATGGTTCCTATAAGCACTGCGCTTACTTTTCTGAACTTCATAATGTCATCCTTTCATTTTCAGACAATTTTCAACCGTATGATAATACCACATTCCTTTTTAAAAATAAAGTGATTTTTGTGATATTCTTGTTAATTGTACGAAAATAGCCAATTTTTCGTGCTTTTTATCTCTACTCATGATATACTTTTTTTGCTTCGCATTAACAAATGCAATTATTATATGTAGAAAGAGAATCAAAAATGCCTCAAACAAAAGAATTAAATATAAAAAAACTTAAACCTAACGCAATTATTCCTACATACGGTTCAGAGTTCTCTGCCGGTGCAGACTTATATGCATGTCTAGATGCTACTGTATCCATAAAGCCGGGAGAAACTTTCCTTGTTAAGACAGGGCTCGCCATAGAGCTTCCCACAGGATACGCCGGACTGATATATGCAAGAAGTGGTCTTGCAACAAAGAAAGGTCTTGCGCCGGCAAATAAGGTTGGCGTCATCGATTCTGATTACCGTGGAGAGATTATGGTTCCTCTTCTGAATCATTCTTCTGAAGTTCAACAAATAGAGCCGGGCGAAAGAATAGCCCAGCTGATTATAACTCCTTACTTAAAAGGAATATTTAATGAAGTTGATGAGCTTACAGAAACTGTTCGCGGCACCGGCGGTTTCGGTTCAACAGGAAGAATATAAAAAAAGCACCAAGGGTTTGTTACTGCCCTTGGTGTTTTATTTATCCTTGCGTATGAAGGCCAAAATATGTTCCCCTGGCCTGTACTTGTCCATAGGCCATTTCCATATCCATAGCAGCCTCCAGCATATTCATTCTTACTCCAGAATAAATATTATCTGTAGTAATTATCTGTTCACCTATATTTGTTGTAATCGAATCAGCTTCCTCATTATACGGAGCAGAGGTAAGTATTTCCTTCATTGCCGCTGAGAAATGTGGCATAGAATCAGGAAGTGATATATACTTCTGACTTATTACTTTACTCTGGAAACCATCCTTAAGAATACACAGCCTCTTCTTTGAAGTCTTTTCCATGGCATTTGTTACAAATGCATGCGCTGCACTCTTCATAACTCCACGTCTTACATCGCTGTCAAACGACACAAACATTGCATTGATATCCTGCATAGATGGATGCTTATCAGCAAATGCAACTGATATAACCTTTTCATTTGGGTATACCCCAAGACCAAGCAGGAAATTCTTATATATATGCTCCATATCTGAAGCAATAGGAACAGCCCTGTCACCATTTATATCTGCTTCATGGTTAACCATCATATTAATGATACCTGTTCTGAACTGCTCGATACGTTCTTCTGTTATATAGTCTGAAGGAAGAAATTCATGTCTCTTCGCATCTGTAAGAGTATAATCAACTATCTGCCTTCCCTTCGCTGCCAGATCCTGGACTGCATTTCTCAGATCCTGGCCAAACTGTTCATATGTATCACTTAACTGTTCTGCTCTCTGCCTAAGTTGTCTTATGATATCTCCGAATACATCCTGTGCATTCAGTTCTTCAACTAGCATAGTACGTTCTTTCGCAAGGGCATTTTTTAGACAAGCATCATAGTATCCGTCTTCTGTCTCTCTTTTTGCAGATGGAAATGTAAAGAATCTCTTCTTAACTATCTGAAGTATAGAATCCACGATTCTCTCATATTCAGTAGACGGCTTATACTCTGACAGTTTTTGCTCAAGGTTCTTGGCCTCATTTACCATTCCCTGATCCTGGTCACATCCGCCAATTCCTTTAGCTCCTATAATTCTCATTGTTATATATGG
>OCTX012275932.1_pt1 | contig 30229 bp, 29 predicted proteins | sample 1539691 | NCBI WGS metagenome assembly OCTX01 (sample SAMN02144231, study PRJEB22623) | gut metagenome | biome: sheep rumen | host: Ovis aries | place: New Zealand
GAGCAGTATTACGGCTCGTTCCTTCTGCAGCGTCGGGACGCCGAGAGCCTGACCGTCATCAACGCAGTTGGTCTGGAGGACTACGTCAAGGGCGTTATCCCGTATGAGATGAGCCCGGCCTGGCCGGTGGAAGCGCTGAAGGCCCAGGCCGTCTGCGCCCGCACCTATGCGGCATACAACTTGGGCGCCTATGAAGAGGAATACGGCTTCGACCTGACGAACGACACGGAGAGCCAGGTTTACCGCGGCGCCAACGGCGCAGACGCGGTGACCGACGCCGCCGTTGAGGCAACAAGCGGACAGTTCGTGCGCTATGAGGGGCAGCTTTGCGAGGTGTATTATTTCTCCTCGGACGGCGGCGCGACAGAGGACGGCGCAAAGGTTTTCGGCTCCGAACAGCCGTATCTGGCCGGGAAGACCGATCCCTTCGAGTCAGCGCTCAAATTTGCGGTCGTCAAATGGGAACGCTGGCGCAGCGGCGACGACATGGCGCGATGGCTGCGGCAGAAGGGCTATGAGATCGGCAGCGTAACGAAGCTTGAGCCACTTTACTCCGAGCTCGGAAACGTCGTCGGCATGAGCTATTATGACGAAAGCGGCGCCTGCGTCAGACTCGACCACCGCGAGAGCTATTCTCTGCTGTCGTTGGATAACTGCCGTTTTCACGCCGTTAAAGACGGAGACGGTTATCGATTCAGCGGGAGAGGTTGGGGGCACAACTGCGGCATGAGCCAGTGGGGCGCGCACGCGATGGCCTCCGTTTACGGCTATACCGCCGATGATATCATCAGATTTTATTTTACCGGAGCTTATATAGGATGAAAAAATCAGACTTTTATTTTGATCTGCCGGAGGAGCTGATCGCCCAGACGCCGCTGCAGCAGCGCGACCATTCGCGCCTGATGCTGCTTGACAAAGTCAGCGGCGACATTCAGCACCGTCATTTTTATGAACTGCCGGAGCTGCTGCGGGAGGGCGACTGCCTTATCATGAACGATTCCCGCGTGCTTCCGGCGCGTCTGCTCGGCTCGCGCATGAGCGGGGGCGGCGTGGAACTGGTGCTGCTTCGCGACCTCGGCGATGGCCGCTGGGAGTGCCTGAGCCGTCCCGGCCGGAAAACGAAGCCGGGCACTGAGCTGCAGTTCGGAGACGGCGAGCTGACCGCTACTGTGACGGACGTCGTCGAGGGCGGCAACCGGATCGTCCAGTTCCACTATGAGGGCATTTTCCTCGAAATCCTGGAGCGACTCGGCAAAATGCCGCTGCCTCCGTACATCAAGGAAGAGCTGCAGGACGCCGAGCGCTATCAGACGGTTTATTCCCGCGAGATCGGAAGCGCCGCTGCGCCGACCGCCGGCCTCCATTTTACGGACGAGCTGCTCGATGAGATCCGCGCCAGAGGCGTGAAGACCGGTTTCGTCACGCTTCATGTCGGCCTCGGCACCTTCCGTCCGGTCAAAGAGGACGAGATTGAAAAGCACGATATGCACTCGGAGTTTTGCATGATTCCCGAGGAGACCGCCCGCCTGATCAACGAGACGAAACGGCAGGGCGGCCGGGTGATCGCCGTCGGAACGACCTCCTGCCGCACCCTGGAAAGCTTCGCGGCGGAGGATGGAACGATCCAGGCGAGCTCCGGCTGGACCAGCATTTTTATCTATCCCGGTTATCATTTCCGCTGCATCGACGCCTTGATTACGAATTTCCACCTGCCGGAAAGCACGCTGATCATGCTCGTCTCGGCGCTGGCTGGCCGGGAACATGTCCTGAACGCTTATCGGGCGGCGGTCGAGGAGAGGTACCGCTTCTTCTCGTTCGGCGACGCGATGTTCATCTCATGAGAAGGGAGATTTCCTATGTTTCAGCTTATCAAGCAGGAGGGGCACGCCCGCCGCGGCAGCTTTGAAACGCCGCACGGCACGGTACAGACGCCTGTTTTTATGAATGTCGGCACGCAGGGAGCCATTAAGGGCGCCTTGTCCGCGCGCGATCTCCGGGAAATCGGCTGCCAGGTTGAGCTCTCCAATACTTACCACCTGCATGTACGCCCCGGCGACGAGCTCGTCAAGGAAATGGGCGGCCTGCACCGTTTTATGACCTGGGATGGCCCGATTCTGACCGACAGCGGCGGCTTTCAGATCTTTTCCCTGGCGCAGCTCAGAAAAATCACCGAAGACGGTGTGAAATTCAACTCCCACGTGGACGGCCGCCATATTTTTATGGGCCCGGAGGAGAGTATGCGCATCCAGTCAAACCTCGGCTCCGATATTGCGATGGCCTTTGATGAATGCATTAAAATTCCATCGCCGAAGGATTATGTCCAGCGATCCTGCGACCGGACGGTGCGCTGGCTGGAGCGATCCAAGAAGGCGCTGCAGGACTATAACAGCCGGGAAGACGCGGTAAACCCCGGGCAGATGCTGTTCGGCATCAACCAGGGAACGATTTTTCATGACATCCGCATTTCCCACATGAAGCAGATCGCCGCGCTGGATCTGCCGGGATATGCAATCGGCGGCCTTGCGGTAGGGGAGACCCACCAGGAAATGTATGACACCATCGAGGCGGTGGAGGGATATATGCCGAAGGATAAGCCCCGCTATCTGATGGGCGTCGGCACGCCGGGCAATATTATTGAAGGCGTGGCGCGCGGCGTTGACTTTTTCGACTGCGTCATGCCGGCCCGCAACGGCAGACACGGCCACCTCTTTACCTGGAGCGGCATTATCAACATCAAGAACGAAAAATACTCGAGAGACAGCCTGCCGATTGACCCGGGCTGCCAGTGTCCGGTGTGCCGCCGCTATTCCCGCGCCTATCTCCGGCATTTATTCAAGGCCGAAGAAATGCTGGCCATGCGCTTCGCCGTGATGCACAATCTCTTCTTCTATAACGAACTGACACGAAGAATTCGCGAAAGCCTTGAACAGGGCCGCTTTGCGCAATTCCGATCCGAATACACACAAATCCTGGATAAACGCATATAAGTGACTTGCAAAAGTAATCGCGTCCATGTATAATAAACACACCACAGATATGGAGGTAACACAAGAATGAATCTCTTTTTGGAAGCAGCTGCAGCTCAGGCCGGCACCGGCAGCATGATTACGATGCTTATTCCTCTGATTTTGATGTTCGGTCTGATGTATCTGCTGATCATCCGTCCGGAGAATAAAAAGAAGAAGAAAGCCGAAGAAATGCGCAACGCGCTCTCGCTGGGCGATGAGATCACCACCATCGGCGGCATCACCGGCAAGATCGTTCAGGTCACCGAAGACACCATTACCTTTGAAACCGGCGAAGACCGCGTCCGGATCCAGGTGAAGAAGTGGGCGATTTCTACGACAGCAAAGATGGAGGCTGAAGAGGCCGCTGCCGGAAAGCGCAAATAAAACGTTTATCCCTCTGGCATGAATCCACACCCCCGACCAATAAGATGTACTACATCATGTTGGCGGGGGTGTTTTATTATGAGAAAAGAAGGGAAAGAACATGGTTGGGCGATCGGCAGAGCTCTGGCGTCCTGGTGCTTAGCGACGTTGTTGCTCGTGCCGGTTGTGACATTTCTGGCGACTCGTTTGCATATGAACGCTCAGCAGCTCCCGTGGCTGTCATGCGCGGTTTTGTTTTTCAGCGCATTGATGGCAGGCTTTGTTTTAGGACGGGATGCGCAGAGACAGAGAGCGGTTTTCCCGTCCGTACTGTGTGGTTTGACGGCAGCGGTGCTGCAGCTGATGATCGGCTTTATCAGCTTTGGCGAGGAAATGAATCTGATGGGTTTGCTTCGTGTTGCCTTCTCCTGTGTCATTGGCGCTGTCCTCGGCGGACTGTTGAGCAGTAGGCATCGGCGTAACCCCGGAAAAGGGAAGTTCGTGATAAAGAAAGCAGGTTGACATAACACTGATTCTTTAATAACTCAATTCTATAAATCTAATTCCGCTTTCTACATTTTGTACGGGATTTCAGCATTGATACAAGCTATTGATGTTCGGCAAATATAAAGTAAAGCGGGTTAACATAAGCTGAAATTATTTTTAAGAAAATTTAAAAAAGGACTTGATTTAAATGCAGAAATGTAATATATTGTTACTGCGCTGTTGTTATGTTAATCGTTTTGTTATGCAATTCGGTTACAAATTATTACTTGTTAAAGCGGCATGAGATATAACAGCAGAGCAGACGAGAAGCCGGGGAGCATGCTGTTTCTCTTCCTTCCCTTTATGTTGGGCTTTGGGCTTTCCCGTTTTTTTGAAATAAACGTTGAAGATAATATTTGTTACCTCGCTGCTGTTTCACTGTATTTCATTATGTTTGCAGGTGCCTCTCTATACGGCCGTGTGACTCTCGCGGCAGCGTTTGTGATCCTGGGCTCCTGCGCGTCTACTGTGATGTCGGGTTTTTCTTTCCTTGCGCTGGTAGAACATCGCCTCTGGAAAAAGGTTCTCTTTTTGATTCCGCTTTTTGTCGGTGTGTTTTGCTCCGCATACCTCGGCCTTCGCGGAAGCCTATGCCTGAGCGTCAGACGTTTTCCATCGGCCGGCAGCCGAATGAAAGAGAGCATCGCAACAAGCCTTATCCAGGGACTAATGTTACTTGCCACGGCAATTCTTGTCTTTATTTTAAAACCTTAAAAGGGGAGGTGAACCACAGATGCTTGATCGGGAATGCATCGAGCTCTTCGAATCGTATTTAAAAAATGAGAAGAAAGCTTCTTCCAACACCTTAAGTTCCTATATGCGCGATATTCGCCAGTTTTCCGAGTATCAAGAATCCGTCGGCGGTTCACCTATTATTGAAGCGACAGAAGAAGATCTGGCCGAATACATTGAGCATTTGAAAGCGGTCGGGAAATCGGTTTCGACCGTCTCCAGAAATATCGCTTCACTGAAAAATCTTTATTCCTATTTGACGATCAATCGCTTTTTGCAAAAGAATCCGGCGACCAAACTGGTTCCCGAAAAGAGCACGCAGAAACTTCCGCAGATTCTCACCAGCAAGGAAGTAGATCAGCTTCTGGCGCAGCCGGAATGCATTGACGCCAAGGGTTATCGCGATCGCGCCATGCTGGAATTACTGTACGCGACCGGTATCCGCGTGACGGAGCTGATAGATCTGAATCTTGCGGACGTCAATTTGCCGGAGGGCGTGATTCGCTGCCACAGCCGCGATAAAGAGCGATTTATCCCGATGTATCCCAAGGCGGTCAAAGCGCTTGCGGATTATCTGGAGCTTGTTCGCCCGCAAATGATCGCCATGCCGGACGAAGAAGCTCTGTTCGTCAATGTCAGCGGAGAGCGTATGTCCCGACAGGGCTTCTGGAAGCTGATTAAGCATTATCAAAAAAAAGCAAAAATCGAAAAAGAGATTACCCCGCACACCCTGCGCCATTCCTTTGCCGCACATCTGCTGGAAAACGGCGCGGATATCCACGCGATTCAAGAAATGCTGGGTCACGCCGATATTTCTTCCACACAGGTTTATTCTCAGCTCGTCAAGAAGCAGCTGAAAGAAATGTATATTATGGCTCACCCAAGGGCATAAGACCACAATATTTCGAAAAGCAGGAGAAATCCTGCTTTTTCTTTTTTGGTTGAACTTCGGACGGCCTTATGGTAAAATCGTCATAGGATGTGAGATTATGCGTATTTTGGGCATTGACCCCGGGATTGCCACGATTGGCTTCGGCGTGCTGGAGGCGGAGCGCAGTCAGTACCGTCTTATGCAATGCGGCGTGATTACGACACCGGCTCATACCAGCCTCTCCAGCCGACTGGATCAGATTTATCAGGATATGCGCCAGCTTCTGGAGGCTTTTCAGCCGGATGCAGTGTCTGTGGAAGAGCTGTTTTTCAACACCAATATTACGACCGGCATTGCGGTGGCCCATGGCAGAGGTGTTATTTTGCTGGCCTGCCAGCAGGCGGGCGTGAAAATCTATGAATACACCCCGCTGCAGGTCAAACAATCTGTTGTCGGCTACGGAAGGGCAGAGAAAAAGCAGGTGATGGATATGGTTCGCCGTCTCTGCAGCCTGAAATCTGCGCCCAAACCGGATGACGCGGCGGATGCGGTTGCCCTTGCCCTGTGCCATGCCAGGAGTACGACTTCATTGCTTTATAAGGGAGAGCGTGACGAATGTTCCACCATATAGAAGGGATTGTTTCCGAAATCGGACAAAATCTGGCCGTGATCGACTGCGGCGGAATTGGCTTTGCCCTGAATACGACGCTTAATACGCTCAGCCATCTCAATGTTGGGGAGAAATATAAGCTCTATGTCTCCGAAGCTGTCAAAGAGGACGCGTTTGACCTCTACGGATTCTTCTCAAAAAGCGAGCGCCGCTGCTTTGAAATGCTGACGGCCGTCTCCGGCATCGGCCCGAAGGCAGCATTGTCAATCTTATCGGCCAATACGCCGGAGGGGCTGGCGCTTGCTGTGATGAACAACAACGAAAAGGCACTGACGGTTGCCCCCGGTATCGGGAAAAAAATCGCGCAGCGCGTGATCCTTGAGCTGAAGGACAAGATAGGGAAGGAGAGTGCGGCGGCGGATATTTCCATGCCGGCAGCCATTCAGACCGGGGAGAGCAGCATCGTCAACGATGCCGTCACCGCGCTCGGGGTTCTCGGCTATAGCAGCAGTGAGATTGCCCCGCTGCTCAAAAAGCTGGATCTGAGCAATTTGACGACAGAGCAGATTATCAAGGCCGTTTTGAAGTCCATGGTGAAATAACAGGAGAAAACAATGAGTATCAGTTTTTCCACCGAAGAAAACGATGATATTATAACGACAACCGCCAGTATCCCTGAGGACAGCAACGAGGGCTCTCTGCGCCCGAAATCGCTGCGGGAGTATATCGGTCAGAGAAAGGCGAAGGATAATCTGGAGGTCTTCATCAACGCCGCTAAAATGCGACATGAGCCCTTGGATCATGTCCTGCTCCACGGCCCCCCGGGACTTGGTAAAACGACGCTGGCGGCCGTTATCGCCAACGAGATGGGCGTTAATATGCGCATTACCTCCGGCCCGGCGATTGAAAAGCCCGGTGATTTGGTGGCCATGCTCACGAACCTGAACGAGGGAGATATTCTTTTCGTCGATGAGATTCACCGCTTGAATCGTGCCTACGAGGAGATCCTTTATCCGGCCATGGAGGATTTTGCGATTGATATTATTATCGGCAAAGGACCTTCGGCAAACTCCATCCACCTGGATCTGCCGCACTTTACCCTGATCGGCGCCACGACCCGCTCCGGACAGCTAACCGCCCCTCTGCGCGACCGCTTTGGCGTAGCGCTGCGGCTGGAGCTGTATTCCGCGAAAGAGCTGCAGCAGATTGTGGAACGCTCGGCCGGTATCCTCTGCGTGCAGATTGAAGCAGACGGCGCCTATGAGATTGCTTCCCGCTCCCGCGGCACCCCGCGTATCGCAAACCGCCTGCTCCGCCGCGTGCGCGATTTCGCCATGGTCAGAGCAAACGGCGTCATTACAAAAAGCGTGGCTAATCAGGCGCTGCTGAATCTTGAAGTCGACCAGCTTGGTCTGGATGCGCTTGACCGCAGGATGCTTCGCAGCATTATTGAGTTTTATAACGGCGGCCCGGTCGGTCTGGAGACGCTTGCCGCAACGATCAACGAAGAAGCGGTGACACTGGAGGATATGTACGAGCCCTATCTTCTGCAGCAGGGCTTCCTGACGCGTACGCCGCGCGGACGTTGCGTCACGCGCAAGGCCTATGAGCACCTGGGCATCGAGTACATGGGGCAGCAGCAACTGGAAATCTAAGAATAGGTAAAAGTTTGAAAAATATATTGACTTTATTTGAACTTGCGTTATAATAAATTTTGCAGATTTAGTTAGTTTCTTTGAGTTAGTATGTTTAATTACGCAGAATTAAGCGATATAGAGCTACAAAAGCTGGCCAAAGAGGGCGCGCAGGCTGCCGAGGAATCGCTGGTTGAGCGATATCTCCCTCTGGTGGATTCCTGTGCCAGACCCATGAAGTTTTTCGGCGGAGAGGGGAGAGACCTCTCGCAGGAGGGCGTTTTTGGACTGATTTCCGCGGTTCGCAGTTTTGACCCGGAAAACGGCGCATCATTTCGCACCTACGCAGAGCATTGTATTCGTATGCGCTTATTATCTGCAGTTAAATCCGCATCCCGTTTAAAGCATTTTCCGCTCAATGACAGTATGTCCCTCGAGCAACTCTCAGAAGAATCCGATCCCCGTTTATCGGCTGTTTTGGAAGCATTCCATCGCAACCCCGAGGATATGGTTTTGGCCAGAGAGAGCAAGGAAGAACTTTATAAAGCCTTATCCGACTGCCTGTCGAAATATGAGATAAAGGTATTTTCCCTTTATCTGGAAGGGCGCAGTTATCAGGAAATCGGAGCGCAGCTTGGTAAAGACAGCAAGTCGGTAGACAATGCGCTTCAGAGGATCAGGCGAAAGCTGGCGCGGAACCTTAATCTTGGCGATATCAGCATAAGCTGAACGCAAATACAGCCGAAACGGCAAAAGCGAAAAAAGAGAGGATTCAATATGTACCAAGACAAGACCTTAGTTTGCAAAGAGTGCGGCAATGAGTTCGTTTTCAGTGCCGGTGAGCAGGAATTCTACGCTGAGCGCGGCTTCCAGAACGAGCCCCAGCGCTGCAAAGCCTGCCGCGACGCGCGCAAGAACGCTGCTCGCGGTCCCCGTGAGTTCTTTACCGCTACCTGTGCTGCCTGCGGCGGCGAGGCGAAGGTTCCCTTCGAGCCCAAGTCCGATCGTCCCGTTTACTGCAGCGAGTGCTTTGCGAGAATGAAGGCTCAGGCCTGAGCTGTCTGATTAAAGGATAGGGACGCATTCGTGTCCCTATCCTTTTTTATTTTTCATACTGATTTTCATTAAAAAGAAGATACCGTCTACTTTTTATAGCGCCTTATGGCGCGTTGAAAATCGTATGAGACGTCAGTTGCGCCAGCAACTGTATGCCGCCGTAGGTGGCATCTTTTCAATAAAAAGTGTAGACTATTTATTGAAAAATAGTATCAGGAGGATATTAGCATGGAAATTACCAGAGATACCTTGATCGGCGATCTTGTCAGGAACTGCCCGGAGGCCATGCCCGCTTTTCAGGCGATCGGCATGCACTGCATGGGCTGCGCCATGGCCAGTGGCGAGACCGTGGAGCAGGCCTGCGCCGTCCACGGGATTGACCCGGACGAATTTATCGAAGGCCTGGTGGATTACCTCGAGAATCTGTAATCCCACATTGCCCTATGACTCAACGTCTGGAAACGATCTGCCGGATGATCCGTCCCGGACGGGGCGTGATTGACGTCGGCACCGATCACGGCTATCTGCCGGAACGTCTCGCCCTGGATGGCTATCCCGGGCTGATTTTTGCCTCGGATCTCCGCGAGGGCCCTCTGGCTGCCGCACGGCGTACGGCGGCTCTCTCCGGCGTTACGGATCGGATTTGCTTTCTTCTCTCGGACGGTCTGGACGCCTGCCCGCCGGACGCTGTGGATACGATCGTGATCGCCGGCATGGGTGGGGATACGATCTGCGGCATTTTGGACCGCGCGGAGTGGTGCATGGACCCGGCCTACCGTCTGATTTTGCAGCCGATGACGAAGGCGGAGATCCTTCGCTACTGGCTGTCGAACAACGGCTTTCGGATCGAAGAGGAAAAGCTGGTTTACGAAGGTGAGACGATTTATCAGATCATCGGAACGGTTTTTTGCGGAGAAAACGAGCGGCTCAGCGACGTGGAACTCTATATCGGAAAACAGGGTCTGGCGGATCAGGAGCTGTATCAGCAGCTTGTTGAAAGACAGATTCGCCGTCTTGAAAAGAGACTGCTGGGGCTCCGCACATCATCCGAAGAGGAGAAAAGCCGCGAGATCAGCGAACTTGAGCGCCGTTATCACGAGCTGCTCGACATAAGGGGAATCAAGCATGACTAAAGTACAGGACATCTTTCAGGCACTGTGTGCCCTTGCACCGCTGGAGCTGCAGATGGATTTTGACAATTCCGGCTTTCTGCTCGGTTATGCGCAGGCGCCGGTCTCCCGCGTACTGCTGGCGCTCGATGTGACCGACGAGGTAATTGATGAAGCGGTGCAGTCCGGCGCTCAGCTGATCGTTTCCCATCATCCGCTCATTTTCTTCCCGCTCAAGTCGGTGACGGATGCGAGTGCAGAAGGGCGCAGGGTGCTGAAACTGATCGAGCACCGCATCGCCGTCGTCTCCATGCACACCAATCTTGACATTGCTGAGGGAGGCGTCAACGACGTGCTGATGGCGTCGCTCGGCGCAAAAATGACGGAGCCTCTGGATGCGGACGGCTGCGGCCGCATTGGTCTTCTGACGGAGGAGATGCCGATGCAGGACTTCCTGAAGCTTTGCAAAACGGCGCTTCACTGCGCCGGGCTTCGTTATGTGGATGCCGGCCGGCCGGTTCGTAAAATTGCCGCCATGGGCGGCTCAGGAGCCGACAGCATCGACCGCGCCGCGGATCTCGGCTGTGATACTTATGTTACGGCCGATATCAAATACCATCAGTTTCAAAAGGCGTTGGACCGCGGCATCAACCTGATTGACGCCGATCATTTCTCCACCGAAAACCCGGTGATTGCTGATTTGGCCGAACGGCTGGGTGCATTGTTCCCTGATGTGTCTTTTGTTCCTTCGGCTTTACACCATCCCATCATTCGCTTCGCCTGAGCAGACAGAGCATATCATGCCTCCGCTTTTCATAGACTCGTACAAACGAGACTGAAAGAGCGGAGGTTTTTTTATGGCAGAAGCTAACATCTATCAGGAGCTGGCCGAGCGGACAAACGGTTCGTTTTTGCTTGGCGTGGTTGGCCCGGTGAGGACGGGGAAATCGAGCTTTATCAAGCGCTTCATGGAAACGCTGGTGATTCCGAACATCGAAAACCCTTACAGCCGCGAGCGTGCCAAGGATGAGTTGCCGCAAAGCGCTTCCGGCAAGACGATTATGACGGTGGAGCCAAAATTTGTGCCGGAAGAGGCAGCGGAAATCGTGCTTCCCAATCAGACGCAGATCTCCGTACGACTGATTGACTGCGTCGGCTATATGGTGGACGGCACGTCCGGGCAGTTTGAGGACGGGGAGGAGCGCCTCGTGACAACGCCCTGGTTTGACCATGAGGTAACGATGAAGGAGGCGGCCGAGGCCGGCACGGAGCGCGTGATCCGCGATCATTCCAGCATCGGACTTGTCGTCACCACGGACGGCAGCTTCGGTGAGCTGCCCAGAGAAAACTTTGTAAACGCGGAAGAGCGTGTGATTAGGGAGCTGAAAGAGCTCGGAAAGCCCTTTACCGTAATCCTGAACAGCGCGGAACCAAAATCTGAGACTGCCCGGCAGCTTGCCGATGAAATTTCAGAGCAATATGACGTCAGTTGTCTCTGCCTGAACTGCCTGACGATGGATGAGGCGGACATTGAGAGTGTCCTGCAATCGGTGTTGGAGGAATTTCCTCTCAAGTCGCTGTGCTTTTTCCTGCCGGATTGGGTAGACGCGCTGCCGGATGACAATGAGCTGAAACAGCAGGTATTTGCGCTGATTATGGGTGAAACCAAAAAAGTCAAATACTTAAAAGACCTCCGCCCGATGACGGAAGTCTTGATGGGAGAGGACATCGTCAGCAGCGCGCAGAGCTATCCTGTTCACATGGGGCGCGGGGCGATGGCGGTCCGCATCGAGATGCCACGCGCTCTTTATTATCAGACCTTGAGCCGGGAAACAGGGCTGCCGATTGAAAGCGACGGGGATCTGATCTCGTTTCTCTCATCCATGGCGTCAATTAAGGAAGAGTATGAAAAGATACGCGACGCGCTTGTCTCGGTAAAGGAAAACGGTTATGGCGTCGTTTATCCGGATGCAGCTCAGATGAAACTGGAAGAGCCGCAAATTCTTCGCCAAAACGGGAAATACAGCGTTCACCTGCGCGCCAACGCACCTGCCATCCATATGATGATGACCAATGTTGAAACGGAAGTCAGTCCGGCCATCGGCGGGGAAAGCGCCTCCGAGGATATCATCAATTTCCTGCTGCAGGGTTTTGACGGCGATGTCAACCGCATCTGGGAGTCCAATATTTTCGGCCGCTCTCTCAATGAGCTGGCGGAAGAAGGGCTTCGCAAGAAAATGGATAATCTGCCGGAGCAGGCGCGGCAAAAGCTGCGTGAAACCTTGCAGCGGATGATTAACGAGGGCTGCAGCGGTCTGATTTGTCTGCTGCTTTAAGAGTATTTGACTTGCCGGGTGCAAACAAGTATAATGAAAAAGGAAACATGGGCTGCGATTCTTCCGAAGCTGCTTTTCCTCGGCATGCTGCTGGCCTGCGTGCTGCTGTCCGTGCTCTTTCTTATCCGCGGCGCAAGAGTTCTCAACAGCGATGCCGAGCCTGGTCTGCATACGCTGGTCATCGATCCGGGGCACGGCGGGATCGACGGCGGCGCTATTTCGGCGGAAGGCATCAAGGAGAGCGATATCAATCTCGCAATCGCACTGCGGCTGGAAGCGATTTTTGATCTTCTTGGACAGCCGGTTAAAATGACCCGCAGCGATGACAGCACAAGAACGGATTACGCGGAATACAGCGAACATGAGGACCTGGTATACCGAACATCGCTGATCAACGACACACCTGGTGCGATTCTGATCAGCATCCATCAAAATGATTTTCTGACCAGTCAGCCGAGCGGCGCTCAGGTTTTATATGCTTCCACGCCGGGCAGCGAAGAGCTCGGCAAGCGCTGCCATCAAAACCTGCTTTCGCTCCTCGATCCGCAAAACCGCCGTGTTGCAGAGCCCGCGCCCAAAGCCCTCTATATCACCTCTCACGTCACATGCCCGGCCATCCTGGTCGAGTGCGGCTTTATGTCCAATAACTTTGACGTGCAGAAACTGAGCCGCGAGGATTATCAATGCTCCATTGCACTGATCCTGAGTGCGTCCTTGCTGCAATATTTATGCGAAACTACCATTCTATAAGTACAACGGAGACGAAAGCATGGCCAACAGACAGAAAACGGTTTATTGCTGCAGCGAATGCGGTGCAGAGACTTCTAATTGGGCAGGCAAGTGCCCCAGCTGCGGCGCTTGGAACACTCTGACCGAAGTGAAGCTGGAGCTTGGAGCAGGAAACCGCTCCGCTCCGCGTTCCAAGTCCTTAACCAAGCCCAAAAAGCTCAGCGAGCTTGATGTGTCGGCGGAAATCCGCTTCAGCACCGGTATTTCTGAATTTGACCGCGTGCTCGGCGGCGGCGCGGTCATCGGGTCTCTGGTGCTGGTCGGCGGTGCGCCAGGCATCGGCAAATCAACGCTTTTGCTGCAGATGTGCGGCAGCGCGGTGGAAAACAGCAAAATTCTCTATGTGACCGGTGAGGAGAGCGAGCGCCAGCTGAAGCTGCGGGCCATGCGGCTTAGCATTCAAAATCAGGAGCTCTATATTCTTGCGGAAACGGATATGGAGAAAATCCTGGCCGGCATGGAAAGCCTGAAGCCCGATTTGGTTATCATTGACTCCATCCAGACCGTATCCGACGCCGAAATCAGCTCCGCCCCCGGCAGCATTACGCAGGTTCGCGAATGTACGATGCGCCTGATGCGTTTCAGCAAGGAACAGGGGATTACCATCTTTGTCGTCGGACACGTCAATAAAGAGGGGAGTATTGCTGGGCCAAAGGTTTTGGAGCACATGGTAGACTGTGTGCTGTACTTTGAGGGCGAGCGCAGCACAAGCTTTCGCATTTTGCGCGCGGCGAAAAACCGTTTCGGTTCGACCAATGAGATCGGCGTATTCGAAATGGTGCAAAGCGGCCTGCAATGTGTGGAAAATCCTTCGGAGCTGCTGCTCAGCGGCCGCCCGGAAAATGCACCGGGTACGTGTGTTGCTTGCGTCATTGAGGGAAGTCGGCCGATTCTGGCCGAGGTTCAGGCGCTGGTCAGTTCCTCCAATTATAATGCCTCCCGACGCTGCAACGGCATTGATTATAATCGTGCGGCCATGCTGCTTGCGGTGCTCGAAAAACGAGGCGGTCTGAATGTTTCAGGCTGCGACGCCTATATCAACGTCATCGGAGGCCTCACGTTGGATGAACCGGCTGCTGATCTGGCGACGGTGTTATCCATCGCTTCCAGCTTTCTAGACCGTCCGCTCGGTCTGGATCTTGCCGCCATCGGTGAGGTGGGCTTGTCCGGCGAGATTCGAAGCGTGAGCATGATCAACCAGCGCCTGGCGGAGATTGCGCGCCTTGGCTTTAAGCGCTGCGTCATCCCGGCGCATGTGCATGACGAGATCAAGCCCATGCAGGGACTTGAAATCATTCCGGTGAAAAACATCAGCGAAGCCTGCGCCGCGGTATTGAGGCGTTGAGGGTTATCATGTGATAACAATGAAAATAACTCCTCATATTTGAGGAGTTATTTTTCTATTTCTGATTTATGTTTTCGCCCGATGGGATTAGCCATGGCCGCTTCATGAAGCGCCGCGTTATCCAGATGTGTATAGATCTGAGTGGTGTTTAAATTGCTGTGGCCGAGCACCTCCTGGAGGGCGCGCGTATCCACGCCGTTTTTCAGCATCAGCGTAGCCGCTGTGTGACGCAGTTTATGCGGAGAATATCTCGTTGCATCCAGACCGGCTATCATCAGCTTTTTTTCCAGCATCTGCTGAATACCGCGAACGCCGAATCTACAGTTCTTTTGACTGATAAACAGTGCGTTTTTATCTGATTCTTTCACTTTTTCTGCATTTCTAACGCTTAAATAGTCGTCAATTGCCTCGCGGCAGCCATCGGCAAAAAAAACAACGCGCTCTTTGTTGCCTTTGCCGATCACGCGAAGATAATCATCGGAAATGTCCTGTACATTAAGTGAAACAAGCTCAGAAATACGAAGGCCGCAGGAGATAAACAACATTAAAATACAGTAATCCCGGTACATATAGGGACCGGTGCAGGCGGAGAGAAGTCGCTCACATTCTTCTTCGGTCAGAAATTTCGGCAGCGATTTCTGACGCTTCGGCATGTCCAGTTCAAGCGCGATATTCTTATCCAATAAGTGGCGCTTGGTAGAGAGATAATTGTAAAAGGATTTCACCGTTGATGTACGCCGGCAGCGACTGGCAGCTGACAGCGACCTTGCGGTATTGGCGTACTCGGGAGAAAAAGACTGATAGCGATAAAGTTCCTCAATTTTAATCGATTGTATAAAATCGAGATCGACGTCAAGTATATCAATTTCGTCAAAGGGAACCGTGCGGTCAACCAAATGCCGTCTTTGCTTAAGGAAGCGAAATAGAATTTTCAAATCGGTGTAGTAGCCGATAATGGTACGGTCCGAATGTCCGCGAATCGTGGAATGATATTCCAGAAACTCAAGCACAATGTCGGGAATATCGGTCAACTGGTCCAAAATCATAAAGAGTACTCCTTTGTTAATATATTAACATATGACACGGTTTTGCTTTCGACAGCAAGTAAGGCAGTGAAAAATAAAAAGATCAAATATTCAAAGCACAGGACAGCATCGGGAAGCGCTGGGCTTGGGACGAGACATATAGACGATAATTAACAGGCCTTTGGATCAAAGCGCTTAATGGAAAAAGAACCTGGCTTATGACCGAGCGTTTGGAATTGAAATGCGGATGATGAACGAGAGTTCAAAAACGGAATCTGTATTTCAAATAAAAGGCTCAAAACACAGCATAACAGCCGGGACTGCGTCACAAAAAGGATGAAGCGGGATTCAAGGAGATTGATAACAAAACGAACACACATTTGAGATTTAATAAGGATAAAAAAATGATGAAAAAAAGCAAAGGGCCAAAAAAGAACAGGCGCTTTACAGACTGCTCTATCCCTTCATTTCCAGGTGTAAATATCGTTAAATTGATATTATACGATATTTATAGTTTACAACAGTAATTGCGTTTTGTCAAGCCTCCCCCTTTCCCGGAGCGTAAAAAGAATCACAGCATGACAATCGGCCATGCTGTGATTCTTATTTGTTTTGAGCTTTTACAGTTTTGGGAGTTGAATCAGCGGTTCTTTGGTGACGCGGACGCTGTTCAGAATGGTACCGAGCGCTGATACGATGTCCATAAACAGCGCAAACCAAACGGTGCAGTTTCCGGTAAGCGCCAGGAAAAGCATAATTGCTTTAACAATAAATACAAGGAGTACGTTTTCCACGGCCACTTCCCGTATTCTTTGACTGAGCTTGATTGCTTCCGGGAAAAGCTCCAGATCATCGGGTTCCACCAGCGCATCAGCGTATTTTCCTTTTTGACTGACGCGTACGTCTACGGCAGCATTGCTGTGCGCCTGCAGGCTGTTGGCATAAATATACATCGTCTCGCTCTGATCAATGGATTCGAGATACTGGAGCTTCGTGTTTTCCGTAAACTCCGCATATACCTCATCAGCGTTCAGATTCATGCCGAGTGTTTCACTTTCTTCCCGACTGTCTTCGGTCAGAAGCACACATTTTTCAATGCCCGCACTTTTCAGATTCGGAATCAGCCGAAGATTCTGCTTGTTCAGATTCTCAGACATAAGAACCTTGCCGATATATTTGCCGGCCACCATCAGATAGTAGACGCTGTTTTCTTCCTTTCCTTCGTAAGGAACGGCCTCTCCCCTCTCGGTCAACAACTCACGCTTGGCCAGAGTCACGTCGGCACCGCCGATTTTAACATCAACGCCGCTGCCGGGAATATCTTTAAAATCGCTGATTAAATCCAGACGATACTCCCTGTCTTCCGCGGCAAGGATGGCTTTGGCAAAGGCCTGATCGGAGTAAAATACCGCGTGGGAAACGAATTCCATAAAGGTTTTTTCGTCCAGAACATCCGTTTTTACGCCGACGAAAACCGGCTGATTATCAGCAAAAATGCCGCTTTTGTCCAGAACAGCCGTTTTGACGGACTGCAGTTTCTCCATAACGCGGGCGTTATTGAAAAAGGCACCGAAACGTGTGGCAAAACCAAGGCCGACAATGCCGGCCAGCGGTAGGGACACCGTTACGGAAAACGGCAGAGATACGATCAGAAGAATCATGCCGCGGCGGATCGCTTCCTTTACCGAGAGAGAGGTGAAAATCGGCATACAGACGGTAAAGAGTACGGCGATGACGACAAGAGCTTTCAAAACAAGAGAAGACGCGTTTTGAATGTCTTTTTCAAGCGACATATCGCCCGCGTGCTCCTGCTCCATGATGACGGAAGCGCGTTCGGCCAGATCGGCGTTGCTGCGATCAATCAGCTCCCGTGCGCTATTTCTGGTGCGCGCGGCGGCATACTGTACCAAAATACGACCGAGCTGATAGAGAATGGTCAGAAACGCGCCTTCCCAGCCTATGCCGACCAGGAAAGACAAAACCGCTACGAGGACAACAATTGCAGGCGTGGAAAGAATCTTATGATCGGTGACAGCATCTACCAAATCGAGAACAATATCATAGCCTGCGGCCAGCGCTGAAAGAATCAGGAGAATTGTCTTCCAAACCGGAGCCAAATCCAAAAGCAAAGCTGCTGCCAGCAGTGCCGCGGCAATGACGAGGCGAAAAATCAGAACGGCATCAAGACGCCCCTTGTTTCGCGGAAGCTGATTAACATATGAATTCATCTGGCTGAACGGAGATTCCATTCCGCCACCTCCCCTGCTATTATTCGAGGTCGAATCAGGCTTTCCCGTCAGAACCGAGAACGTGGATGATCTTATGAGCAACCATATCCTTCACTGCCTGGCGAGCGGGCTTGAGATACTGGCGCGGGTCAAAGTGATCGGGGTGCTCGGCAAAGTACTTGCGGATATTGCCGGTCATGGCAAGACGAATATCGGAGTCAATGTTGATCTTGCAGACAGCAAGCTTCGCAGCCTTGCGCAGCTGGTCTTCGGGGATGCCGATGGCGTCGGGCATATTGCCTCCATACTGGTTGACCATCTTGACGAACTCCTGAGGCACAGAAGAAGAACCGTGCAGAACAATGGGGAAACCGGGCAGGCGCTTGATGCACTCTTCCAGCACGTCAAAACGGAGCGGAGGAGGAACAAGGATGCCTTCCTCATTGCGCGTGCACTGAGAGGCTTTGAACTTATAGGCGCCGTGAGAGGTACCGATCGCAATGGCGAGAGAATCGCAGCCGGTGCGGGAGACGAATTCTTCGACTTCCTCGGGATGCGTGTAGCTCTCTTTGCCGTGCTCGACAGACACTTCGTCCTCGACGCCGGCCAGCGTGCCAAGCTCGGCCTCGACGACGACACCGTGATCATGGGCATATTCCACAACCTGACGGGTCAGCGCAATGTTCTCTTCAAAAGACTTGGAAGAAGCGTCGATCATGACGGAAGTAAAGCCGCCGTCGATGCAGTTCTTGCAGAGCTCGAAAGTGTCGCCGTGGTCAAGATGCAGGGCGATGGGGATTTCGGGATTTTCAATAATGGCAGCCTCAACGAGCTTGACCAGATAGGTATGATTGGCATAGGCGCGGGCTCCCTTGGAAACCTGAAGGATAACCGGGCTCTTCAGCTCGCCGGCGGCCTCGGTAATGCCCTGGACAATTTCCATATTGTTGACGTTGAAAGCGCCGACGGCATAACCGCCGTCATAAGCCTTCGCGAACATTTCTTTTGTGGTTACTAGAGGCATTTTTCTAATCTCCTTACATAAAAAGTTGATAAATTTGTGAATTTGGACTATTTACAAATTTGCTTTTATATTATATCCTCAATCTGTTGCATAATCAAGAAGCACATTAACCAAACTGGTCAAAAATTTTTCACCACGCATTGGAGGATAAATTGCAATGAGTAAAAAACTAATTGGCTCCTGCATCTTCGGTCAGTCCGGCGGCCCGACTGCGGTCATCAACGCCAGCGCCTACGGCGTCATCCGCACTGCCCTGGATGCTGAGGAAATCACAAAGGTTTATGGCGCTGCGCACGGCATCCGCGGCGTTTTGGACGATAAGCTTTATGTGATGGATGAGGAGGACCCCAAAGAGCTGGAGCTTCTGCTTCACACGCCGTCTTCCGAGCTTGGCTCCTGCCGTTACAAAATGGCTGATCCCGAGGCTGATGACACTGACTACAAGCGGATTCTTGAGATTTTCAAGAAATATAACGTTCGCTATTTCTTCTATAACGGCGGCAATGATTCCATGGATACCTGCAATAAAATCAGCCGTTATATGGAATCTGTCGGTTATGAGTGCCGCGTGATGGGCGTACCGAAAACCATTGACAACGATCTGTTCGGCACCGACCACTGCCCCGGCTTCGGCAGCGCTGCCAAATATATCGCTACTTCCTGCATGGAGATCAACAAAGACTCCAAGGTTTACGACAACGGAATGATTACCATAGTCGAAATCATGGGTCGTCATGCAGGCTGGCTGGCTGCCAGCGCAGGCCTTGCCACGGCGTTCGGTTCCGGCCCCGACCTGATTTATCTCCCGGAAACCGATTTTGACATGGATCAGTTCTTTGCCGATATTGAACGGGTTTATGCAAAAAATGGCAAAGTACTCGTCGCTGTTTCTGAGGGAATTCATTATGCGGACGGCAGCTTTGTCTCTGAGGCAAAGACTTCTGCCACCGACGGCTTTGGCCATGCGCAGCTCGGCGGCCTCGCTTCCATGCTGGCCAACCTCGTCAAAGCCAAGACCGGCGCCAAGGTGCGCGGAATCGAACTGAGCCTGCTGCAGCGCTGCGCCGCTCACCTTGCTTCCAAGACTGATGTGGAGGAAGCTTACGCGGCCGGCAAGCGTGCTGTGGAAGAGGCTGTGAAAGGGACGACCGGCTATATGGTCGCCTTCCACCGCAACATGGAAAGCGGCTCTTACCGCTGTGAACTGACTCTTGTTCCGCTGGCTTCCACGGCAAACTTTGAGAAAAAGATTCCTCTGGCCTGGATCAATGCCGAGCATAACGGCGTAACGCAGGAGCTGATTGACTATGTTCTGCCGCTCATTCAGGGCGAGCCGGAAATCCCGAGAGAGAATTCCCTCCCCCGCTATGCCAGACTGAAAAAAATTTTAGCTGAATAATGTCCTTATAAAAAAACAACCGTGCGTCCATCGGACAGCACGGTTGTTTTTTTATACACCTCAGGGTGCGGAAATTGTCTTGCCGTCAAAAACCTGCTTGATCAGATCTTTTGCGGTGTTTACCGTCTCATAGTCCGGATCCATAACATAGACTTCGATGTTCATGGAATACGGAATAGCGCTGTTGCCGCTGCCGGTAACTGCGTAACTGACGACATTCCAGTCGGCGCCGGATTCTATTTGCTCACGAACGAGCGCACTGATAACATCATAGGGGACACTCGTTTCAAAACTTCCTTCCAAAGAATTCAATACCTCATTGTAATTCAGAAGCATATCCGAAGAAACTGCTTTTTTAATAACGCCTTTGATAAATGCCATCTGGTTGCGGCCGCGCTGCTGGTCACCGATTCCGAAGCGGTTACGGACAAAAGAGAGCGCCTTATAGCCGTTTAATTCGTTTGGGCCCTCCGGGAACGTATATTCCGTCGTGCTGAACTCTTTCTCTACATCTACGGTTACACCTCCGAGCGCTTCGACAATATCAACAAAGCCGGTAAAATTAAGGCGGAAATAGTAATCTACTTCGGTGTCGTACAAGAGGCCAAGCGTATCCATGGAAACCTGTACGCCGTAAATACCGGCATGCGTCAGCTTATCCCGGGAGGTCGTATATTCGGGGAATTTGAGAGGAACATAATAGTCGCGCGGCGTAGAAAGCAGAAGAACCTGATGGGTGTCCGGATTGATGACCGCAAGGATGTTGACGTCGCTGCGGCTCTTTTCAACCAGCTCGTCTTTACGGGTGTCGATGCCGCTGATATATACGACAAAGCTTCTGTCTCCTTTTGCATCAGGCTTCGGAAACCGCGGACCATGCTTGCCAACGCTCTTTGTCTTTTCTTCGGGTTCCGTTACCGGTGTTTCGGTAACAATTTGCGTTTTTCGAATTTCGCGCAGCAGATCAGGCATATTTTCATAGCCAACCATTTCGTCGGACAGCTGTAGAAGGGCGCTGTTCATAATAATCGCATCTACATCTTCCTTCTTGAGCGCGTCCCAAAGATCCGGAAGCTTTTCATAAGCCCTTGTCGTCAGCGTTTTGCCGAGCTCTTCTTCAAGCTTTTTAATGACCTCGTCGGTATTCTTTCTGTCCTGCAACTCAAGAATGCCGAAGGTCATATCGGCAGCAATCGCTGAGTTTTCGTCTGTCTTTTCCGCCAACATATACACGCCGATAGACGAGACTTCGACTTTCGTTTTGGTAATGTTCTGCGCGGCGCTGACTGCCCGATTCAAATACAGCGTAGCCGCAAGAAAAGCTAAACAGAGAATAATGCTCAAAACACCGCCAAAGGCTGAGAGAAACTTGCTTTTTGAACGGAAAACCAATAAGGACAGTAAAAGCAATAAAATAATGTAGGCAATCAGTCCAATAATCAGCAGTCTGGTGGGAATGAGCTGTGAGCGATAAACATAATATGCAAATACCAGAGAAACGATGAGAAGAATAACAAAAGAAATGGCGGCGAATAAACGGTTCTTTTTCATGGATGTGAAGCCTCGCAATATGTTTGATCTATCAACATGGATGATGTTCGATAATATGCGTAAAACATGTAGAAAGATTATATACCTCTTTCAATTGTTTTTCAAGTAAATAAGGCAATAATCTGGATTGAAACAGAATCAGGTCGAAGATTATGATTTCTTTGATTGCGGAATAATGAGGCTGCTGTTATAATAACAGCGAAATCAGGAAAGGAAACCCGAAGTATGTTCCTCTCTCTCAAGAATCCCTATGTTGCCGTTTTGCGAGGAAATCAATCCAGTTATGGCGGCAATCAGATGCTGTCATCGGAAAAAATCGAGCGTGAGGCTGGCTGCGGCGTCATTGCGGGGCTTGACCTGCTGCTGTATCTTTCCCGTTATCACGTTCGTATTCCGAAATATTCAACTGTTTCTCTATCCGAAGACGGGACGATTCCGCTCGATCACTATCAGGCCCTCATTCGCCGGCTTCGGAAAAGCTTTTTGCCGCTGATCCCAAAGCATGGAATCAACGGGCTGATGCTGGCGCTGGGAGTCAATGCCTGTTTTATAAAATATCAGCTGCCCTTCCGTGCTTTTTGGGGGGTACCCTACGCCAAGCTCTGGTCCTCTATTGAAGATATGCTGAGACAGGATATCCCCGTTGTTTTTTCCATCGGACCGAATTTTCCGCTCGTCTGGCAGCGTCATAAGCTGAAGTTTTACATATGCAGCGATGGCGGAGTCTATATTCCCGGGCCGCAGACACATGCCCATTATGTTACCATTACCGGGATGGATGACGAGTGGCTGCAGATCGCTTCCTGGGGACGAAAATACTACATCCGGCGGACCGAATATTTATCCTACGTCAAAGATCACAGCATGAAACTGGTCAGCAATATATTATATGTTGTGCGAAAAAAGAGCCACGGAGAGATTTGATCTCCGTGGCCGTTTTTTCAGTCAAATGCCGGGTTTACCGCGTAGAAATTCTTGCTGTCCATTTTTTCCATCGCCAGGCGCAAGCCCTCGCCAAAGCGCTGGAAGTGCACCACTTCCCTTTCTCGCAGGAAGCGAATCACGTTGTTGACGTCAGGATCGTCGGAAAGGCGCAAAATATTGTCGTAGGTTGTACGGGCTTTCTGCTCTGCGCCCATATCTTCGGTAAGGTCGGTGATCACATCGCCTTTGACCGCAATGGATGCGGCGTTCCAGGGAAAGCCGGAGGCAGCCGTCGGATATACGCCGGCGGTATGATCCACAAAATAGGTATCAAAGCCGGCTTTTTTGATTTCCTCCGGGCTCATGCAGCGCGTCAGCTGATGAACAATCGCACCGACCATTTCCAGGTGGCCGAGCTCCTCGGTACCGATATCGGTCAGCAAACCCTTCAGTTCCGGATACGGCATCGAAAAACGCTGGCTCAGATAACGCATCGAAGCGCCGAGTTCTCCGTCCGGGCCGCCGTATTGGGTGATAATGAATTTAGCCAAAGCGGGATTTGGATTTTTTATCTTCACCGGATATTGAAGCTTTTTTTCATAGACAAACATACTTTATCGCTCCTTTCTTCCGGCGTAATCCCAGGGCCAGGGATCATGCAGCCAGCTATAATGATCTGCGCCCAGCAGATCGGTCTTCATAATCGGGCCGCACATTTCGCGATAACGCCGACGGGCTTCCTTCTGCATCGCCAGAAAACTCTGAAATACCGCAAAGGCTTCTTCGTCTTCCGCGTGCGTGTCCAGATAGAGTCCCAGTTCATGAACGACAAAATCAATCGCCATCATTTCCGTCTGCGGCGTCACCGGAAGATCCGGATTGACGATATTCATAAACGGCAGATCCAGGCCGGGAAAGAGCGTTCCTTTGCTCAGCGCGTCATTGCTTTCGTAAATCGGATCGGCGCTGTCCTGCATCGGGGTAAGCGCCGTGGCCAAAGGAAATCGCTCCGGCAGAGAACCGGTTCGATAATCCCTCTGATTCTTGTTCACAATGATTCCTCCCATCGATTCCATGAGGCATCCCTCAAGCCATCTTATGCCGCTGTCGGAAATATGGTCAAAGCGGCGAAAAATCATTTTACAAAACCTATCTACAGGTGTATACTTCATGCGTAATGAATCTAAAGTGAGGTGCTCCTTATGAGCCGTATGGTAGGTACCGTATCCAGAGGAATCCGTGCGCCCATTATCCGCGAGGGCGATGATCTGAGAAAAATCGTCGTGGACTGTGTTCTTCAGGCGTCTGAACAGGAGAAATTTGAAATTCGCAACCGCGATGTGATTGCCATGACCGAAGCGATCGTGGCTCGCGCCCAGGGAAACTATGCGACGGTTGATGATATTGCAGCTGATGTCAGAGAAAAACTCGGCGGCGGCACCGTAGGCGTGATTTTCCCGATTCTCAGCCGCAACCGTTTCGCCATCTGTCTGCGTGGCATTGCCAAAGGCGCGAAAAAAATCGTGCTGATGCTCTCCTATCCTTCGGATGAGGTCGGCAATCATCTGATCGACATGGATCTGCTGGACGAAAAAGGAATTGACCCCTATCAGGATGTGCTGAGCCTGGAGCGTTACCGCGAACTCTTCGGCTATCAGCGCCATCGCTTCACAGGCGTAGACTATGTGACCTATTACGCCGATCTGATCCGTGAGTGCGAAGCGGAAGTCGAGGTGATTTTCGCAAATAACCCGAAAGCGATTCTCGCCTATACCAAAAATGTGATCCATTGCGATATCCACACGCGCTCCCGCACGAAGCGGATTCTGAAAGCTGCCGGCGCCGAGCGCGTTTTCGGCCTGGACGAAATTATGACTGCCCCGGTGAACGGCAGCGGCTGCAATGAAACGTACGGCCTGCTCGGCTCCAATAAGGCGACCGAGGACAAGGTAAAGCTCTTCCCGCGTGACTGCCAGGATCTCGTTGAAAACATTCAGGCCGACATGCTCCGGCTGACGGGAAAGCACGTGGAAGTGATGGTCTACGGTGACGGCGCCTTTAAAGACCCGGTTGGGAAAATCTGGGAACTGGCCGATCCCATTGTCTCCCCTGCCTATACGCCGGGACTGAGCGGGACGCCCAATGAGCTCAAGCTGAAATATCTGGCCGATAATGATTTTGCTTCCCTGTCCGGCGAGGCGCTGCGGGATGCAATCAAAGCGGAGATCCAGAAGAAAGACGATAATCTTGTAGGACAGATGGCCTCGGAAGGCACCACGCCCCGCCGTCTGACAGACCTGATCGGTTCTCTCTGCGATCTTACCTCCGGCTCTGGTGACAAGGGTACGCCGATTGTCTATATTCAGGGCTATTTTGATAACTACACGGTGGAATAAGAGAAAACAGAAACGTAGAGCCGGGATATTCCCGGCTCTGTCTGTTCCTGAGCATTTGCCTTTGGAGTTTGTTATATGAATCTGAACTACCTCGATCTCAACACGACGGACGCAGAATGGAATCTGGCCGTCGAGCAGTATGTCTTTGAGGACTTGCCGAGAGACCGCATGTATTTCATGCTTTGGCAGAACAAAAGCGCTGTCATTATCGGAAAATTTCAGAATACACAGGCGGAAATCAATGCGGAATATGTGAAAGAGAAGCATATTCAGGTGGTCCGTCGGCTTTCCGGCGGGGGCGCTGTCTACCATGATCTGGGCAACCTGAACTTCAGCTTTATTGCCGATGCCGGAGCGATGGAAAAGCTGGATCTGCGGCTTTTCTGCTCTCCGGTGATTCAGACGCTTCAATCTCTCGGCGTGCCGGCAGAGCTCAACGGGCGCAATGACATGACAGTGGATGGGAAAAAGTTTTCCGGCAACTCGCAGTACAAGAAGCAAGGGCGCATTCTGCACCACGGCACCATTCTTTTTGAATCCGATCTGGAGGCGGTAGAACGGGCGCTGCGCCCGGATGCACAGAAGCTGCAAAGCAAGGGCGTCGCCTCCGTCAGAAGCCGTGTAACAAACCTCCGCGCCTATCTGCCGCCGGAGCTCGGCGTCAGCAACTTTCGCGCTCTTCTGCTGAATCAGGTTCTCCGGGACAATCCCGGCATAGAGTACCAACTTACAGAGAAAGATTTGCGGGCGATCGGAGAAATCAAAGCGCAGCGTTATTCCCGCTGGGACTGGAACTACGGACGCTCCCCCGCCGGACAAATCGAAAAAAAGCGCCGCATCGAAGGCTGCGGCACAGTCAGCGCCTTTCTTTCCGTCGACCAGGGGAAAATTTGCGACCTGAGCTTTCGCGGTGATTTTTTCAGTACGAAGGGGCCGGAGCATCTGGCGAAATCTTTGCTTGGCTGCCGTTTGCGGGAAGACGATTTGGCACAGGCGCTGGCTGATGTGGATCCGGAGCTCTATCTGCAGGGCATGAGCAGGCAAGCGCTGATCCAATTTTTGCTTTATTAACTAAAAAGATAAATAGGCTCTTGAAATTATCCTGTCGAGATAGTATAATGGCAGTACAAATCTCATCAGGATAATTTTTTAAGGCTGTGAGAAGGATGACAAAAGAACGGACATATCTCTGCATTGATTTGAAATCCTATTATGCATCGGTAGAATGTGTGGAACGGCATCTGGATCCCCTGACGACAAAGCTCGTGGTCGCAGATCCGGAGCGGACGGAAAAGACCATCTGTCTCGCGGTTTCTCCCGCCATGAAGGCTCTGGGCGTGCGCAACCGCTGCCGGGTATTCGAGATTCCAAAGCATATCGACTACATCATGGCCAAGCCGAGGATGGCCCTTTATATGAAATACGCCGCCCGCATTTACGGCATTTATCTGCGCTATGTGGCCGAGGAGGATATCCATGTCTATTCCATCGACGAGGTGTTTATGGATATCACGGACTATTATCGGGCCTGCGATACCTCGGCCAAGGGCTTTGCCGCGCGTCTGCTTCGCGAGATTTATGCGCAGACCGGCCTGACGGCGACCTGCGGCCTCGGCAGCAATCTCTATCTGGCAAAAATTGCGCTCGATATCATGTCCAAGTGCACCGCGGATCACATTGGCGTGCTGACCGAGCAAAGTTACCGAGACATTCTCTGGCATCATCGGCCGATTACGGATTTCTGGCGGATCGGCCCGGGGACTGAGCGGCGTCTGGCGCAGCTGGGCATTCACGATATGAGCGGTGTGGCCGAAGCCAATGAGGATGCGCTCTACAAAACCTTCGGCATCGACGCCGAGCTTCTGATCGACCATGCCTGGGGGCGGGAACCGACGACAATGGGCGACATTAAAAACTTTCGCCCGCAGAGCAAAAGTCTGAGCCGCGGCCAGGTGCTGATCTGCGATTATGATTACCCCAAAGGCCGCATTGTGGTGCGGGAGATGGCCGAGGATCTGGCGCTTGACCTTTTTGCCCAGGGGCTGGAGGCCAGGAGCGTGGATCTTTCGCTGGGATACACCTACCGTGCCGACCGGGCGCCCGCGCACGGAAGCCTGGCTATGGAGCTGCCCACCAGTTCTGTGAAGTCGCTGGCAGATGCGGCCGAGGCGCTGTACGACCGCATTATGGAGCGGGAGGGCAGCATCCGGCGCATCAATCTTTGCTATGGCGGTGTGCGGGAGAAGCAGCCCCGGCAGTATGATCTCTTTGCCAGCGCCGAGGCGCAGCGGCGCGAGGAGCGCCTGCAGAAGGCCATGGTAAGCATTCGAAAAAAATACGGGAAGAACGGCCTGCTCAAGTGCATGGATCTGCAGGAGGGCGCCACGGCGATGGAGCGGAACCGGCAGATCGGAGGGCATCGCGCATGAGAGCGAAGATGGATCGAGGCGAGCGGGCCAAGCAGTTTATGCCCTTTGCTGCGCTTGACGGACTGGATCATACCCTGCGCGAGCTGAACCGGCCGGCGGATGAGCGGGTCTGCCTCGGAGAAGACGCGCAGATTGAGCTGGATCGCCGCCTGCATACGCTCTGCCCGGGGCGCGAGGTCTGCGCCATTTTCTATGCCAACCGGCAGTACAGCACGTTGAGCGGCACGGTGATGAAGATCGATCTGCCTGGCCGCAGTCTGCTGATTGACGATACCTGGGTGGCGATGGACGATCTGCTGGAGATACAGCCAAGTGAATTGTCAAACTAAGTGCAGCAGTTAAGGAACTCGAGAGCCCATAAAAACTGAGCAGAACGAAAACCAAATGGCAATGTAATACCTGGTCTTTCTCTCTGCACGAGTACCAAAACACGTATGTACGGTAACTTCATTCTGCGCGAGCTTCGTATGAACTTCTTTTTATTCCGTTAACTGTCGCACTTGATAGTATAATTCACCATAAGCGCAAAAACCGGCGGGCAAAAGCCCGCCGGTTTCCGGTTAAGGTCTCTATAAAACGCTCAAATCATCAAATCTGATCCAACGCCTGCTTCAGGTCGGCAATCAGGTCTTCCGCGTTTTCCAGCCCCGCCGACAGGCGAATCAATCCCGGGGCGATGCCGGATGCGGCAAGCTCTTCGGCGCTGTAAGTGGAGTGCGTCATGGACGCCGGGTGTTCGATCAGGCTCTCCGCATCGCCAAGAGAAACCGCAACGGTGATCAGCTGCAGGGCGTTGACCAGCTTCATGCCGGCCTCTTTGCCGCCCCTGACTTCAAAGCTGACCATACCGCCAAAGTCCTTCATCTGGCGGGCGGCGATCTCGTGTCCGACATGGGTCTTCAAGCCGGGATAGTTGACCTTTTCCACCGCAGGGTGATTGGCGAGAAACTCCGCGATTATACCGGCGTTCTCGCAATGGCGAGTCATGCGGAGCTCCAGCGTCTTCAGACCGCGCAGCAGCAGGAAGGCCGCAAACGGATCCATCACGGCGCCGGTCATATCCTTCAGGCCAAACATACGCACCTGCGCGATGAAATCCGCCTTGCCGACGACAAAGCCCGCAACCACGTCGCCGTGGCCGTTCAGGTACTTGGTCGCGGAATGAACGACGACGTCAGCGCCCAGCGCGAGCGGGTTCTGAAGCGCCGGAGAGGCGAAGGTATTGTCGCAGACGACCTTGATGCCGGCATTGTACGCATGCGCGATCTTTGCGACGGCGGCAATATCGGTGATTTTCAGGTTGGGGTTTGCCGGCGTTTCCAGATAGACCGCCACGGTATTGGGGCGGAGATGCGCTTTCACGGCCTCCAGATCGGAGGTGTCAATGAAATCGACGTCCACGCCGTAACGGCTGATGCCGTGATTGAGCAGAGCGAAGGTGCAGCCGTAAAGCGTGCCGTCGGCAATGATGTGCTTGCCGGCGGAGGCAATCGTCCAGAGGCAGGAAGAAATCGCGCCCATACCGGAGGCGGTCGCCAGAGCGGCTTCTCCGCCTTCGAGCGCCGCGACCTTGTTCTCCAGAATCGAGACCGTCGGGTTTCCGAGTCGCGTATAAATGTAGCCGTTTTCCGCACCGGCAAAGCGGCGTCCGCCCTGCTCGCAGCTGTCGAACACGAAGGTCGAGCTCTGATAAATCGGCGTCGTCAGGGCGCCGTACTGCTGATCCTTTACGTTTCCGGCATGAATGGCTTTCGTTCCGAATCCAAAGGCTTCGTTTTTCATAAGGCTCCTCCTCCAGAATTGAATTCCATGAATATCAACAAAGACAATCCGAGATTGCTGGTATTAATTTATCACATTTGACGAAAAGGCGGTAGCCGGAATAAATCATTGCCTGCTATAAGTAAAAGTGATAGCAAGTCATTTTTTGCTTCAATTACTCTGAAATCGGAAAAAACTCGTGACTTTACGCGCTTTCTATGGTAATGTATCTGTATGGTGGGTTATTATGAGAAAAAACAGCAATGAATCAATGAGAGGAGACACACGCCATGGCAAGAGAGATTCTTTTTGATCTCGGAAAAATGATCACGGACCGCCTTCCCTACAAGTTTGGCATCAAGAGGCTGACCGAAACCGACCCCGAATACATCATCCTCGATCGTGCATGCTCGAGCGATGAGATCGCTGAAGTCATGCTCAAAATGGGCCTTCGCAAGCCCAAAACGACCGCGGAAATCGCCAAGCTCACGGGCAAAAGCGAGGAGCGGATTGAAGAACTGCTGACCGATGCCGCCATGCACGGCATTGTGGAGTATCACCGCGAAAATCCGCAGCATGTCAAGCAGTGGTATGTGCAGCTCTTTGTCCCCGGCATCGCCGAAATGACCAACATGGTCTATGACCAGGTCTGCAAGTATCCCGAGTTGGCCGACAGCTTTGACAAGATGACCTTCCTGCCGCTGGCAGGCAAAACGCACCTGATCCCTCCCGGTGGCGACGGCATCGGCATGCACGTCATCCCCGTGGAAAAGGCCATTCAGGCAGAAAACAAATCCATCTCCATCGAACATATTTCTCACTGGCTGGACAAGTATGACGGAAAGCTCTCCGTCGGCTACTGCTCCTGCCGCAACGCCCGCCGTCTGTACGGCCAGGGCTCCGGTGAGATCCAAGACGACTGCTGCATCGGTCTCGGCGACTTTGCCGATTATCTGGTGGAAACGGGCAAAGGCCGCCGCATCACTAAGGAAGAGGCGCTCGCGATCTGCCAGCGCGCCGAGGACAACGGTTATGTGCACCAAGTCACAAACATCGACGGCCAGGACAAGATCTTCGGTCTCTGCAACTGCGA